>AR_comb_assmDRAFT_10096010_pt1 | contig 11509 bp, 8 predicted proteins | sample ArasoioldDNA_FD_10543 | JGI IMG/M metagenome (IMG submission 10543) | reverse complement strand
GTGGCCGACATGCTCGCGGCCTTTCTGCAGCAGCTCGGGCACGAGGTGATTCAGGCTCGCGACGGGTACACCGGTCTGAACCTGGCGCTGCAGCAGCGTCCCGAAGTGATCGTGTGCGACATCGGCCTTCCGGGACTCGATGGGTATGAAATCGCCACGCGGGTCCGCCAGCAGGGAGGGCCCCAAGCCTCCGTGTTGATTGCGGTCTCCGGGTACGGGGACTCGAAGGACCGCGAGCGGGCGCGAAAAGCAGGCTTCGATCATCACCTGACCAAGCCCGCTGATCTCGTGCAGCTGGCCGACCTGATTGCGAAGACCTCCGAAGAGCGCTAGGCGCGCGACCTATTGCCAGCCGCGGGACTGCACGTACGCGATGACATGCAGCCGGCTGACCAAACCCGCTTTCTTCATGCCGCTCGACTTCAGTTCGGCGACTTCGCCGACCGGGAGTGCCAGACGTCTGGCGATCTCCTGATTGCTCTGCGCCTGCGCGATCAGCCGCAGCACCTGCTCCTCGAGCGAGGTCAGGTCGCCGGCGCCCGTCAATTCGCTGCGGACGGTCTGGCGTTCAGATCGGCCTTCTCGTTGCAAGGCGGGATCGACAAACCGCTCGCCAGCGGCAACGAGGCGGATGGCGCGAAGCAGCTCACTCGACGCGCTCTGTTTCAGCACGTACCCCCAGGCCCCGGCACCCAGCATTTTCGAGACGATGGCCGGATCCGTGTGTCGCGTGACACCGATGACTCTGATCGTGGGCGCGATCGACACGATCCGCTCGGTCACGCTGACGCCGCCGCGCCCCGGTAAGGAGACGTCCACGAGGGCGATCTCGGCGGAGACGGCGGCCACGATCCTGACCGCCTCTTCCTCGCTGCTCGCTTCGCCGACGACCCGGAGATCGGGCTGGCTGTCGATGAGTGTCTTCAACCCCTCGCGGACGAGCGGGTGGTCGTCGATGAGCAGGACGCGAGCGGCAACAGCATGCTGCACGGGTCGATTCTATCCGGCGAGCCACGCTGCCGAGAGCAGCACTGGCTGACCCGGTGAAGCCGCGAAGGTCCTTTCCGGACGGATTGCGATGTCAGCGGCCGCCCCTATCGGCATAGACTGAACGCTGCGGAGCAACGAACGATGTCCCAGCCCGACATTGTCGTCGTCGGAGCGTCAGCTGGCGGCCTGCAGGCACTCTCGACAATTGTTGAAGCCCTACCCGCCGGGCTTCGCGCGAGTGTCCTGATCGTCATGCACTCGTCGACGAATGGACAAGGTGTCCTTCCCCAAATCTTGGAACGGATCAGCCCGCTCCCCGCGACCTTTGCGGCCGACGGCCAGGCTCTCGCGCACGCCAGAATCTACGTCGCACCACCCGACCTTCAACTCATCGTCGGAGCGAACCACCTGGCGCTGGTGCACGGACCTCGCGAGAACGGCTTCAGGCCTGCGATAGACCCGCTCTTCCGCACCGCGGCCCGTGAACACGGCAGGCGCGTGATCGGAATCGTCCTCTCCGGTGCGCTGAGTGATGGCACGTACGGGTTGAGCCTGATCAAGCACTACGGAGGCATTGCCGTCGTTCAAGAGCCGGCCGACGCGATCATCCCCAACATGCCGCAGAGTGCCATCCGGTATGTGGACGTCGATTACGTGCTCCCGGCCGCAGAGATCGGCCCGCTGATTGAGCGCCTCACGCAGGAACCCGCCAAGGGAAAGAGAAACACGGTTATGCCTCGCGCCAATGAACCGGAGCCTCAGCGTGCCTCAGCAGAGACCGAGGTGCGCGACATGACCCAGCTGTTCGGACTACCGTCAGCGCTCACCTGTCCGGATTGCGGTGGCGCATTGTGGGAAGTGCAGGAAGGGAGAGTGCTTCGTTATCAGTGCCACGTGGGACATCAATATGCGCCGGAGAATCTGGAGGCCGGACAACGCGACGCCGTCGATAGTGCGTTGTGGAGCGCGGTGCGCGTACTCGAAGAGCACGTGGAGTTGAAAACCAGGATGTCGAAGCGCGCCGCCGAGAGTGGGTTGACGGTCGTGTCGCAGGGATTCCTGGCGGGAGCGCAAGACGCGCGCCGGCAGGCTCAGCGCATCCGCGCCGTCCTGTTCAATGGTGAAAATGGCAGGGGCGCCAAGGACGTCGACTCCGTGCGGCGGCGCGCACGGGCCGCCGCACAACAGACGAACTCGAAGGCGGCGAAGACGACGCGTCGAAGGACACCCGCGCGACAGCGCAAGAAGGCGTCACTCTAAGGGAGCCGCCCGGTATGGCGAAAACAGCCAAGAAGAAAAGGGCGAAGCCAGCCCAGCGCTCGTCGCGCGGACGCAAGCGGACCGCGGACAGCCGAGGCAAGGGAGCCGCCGAAAAGGCAGGCGATTTCACGATTGTTGGCGTGGGTGCCTCCGCCGGAGGGTTCGAAGCGTTCGGCGCGTTGCTTCGGAAGGTCCCGGCTGATGCCGATCTGGCGATTGTGTTCGTACAACATCTGGCACCGCAACACGACAGCGCGCTCGTGGAATTGCTCACACCGACCACGGCGCTGCCGGTGGTGCAGGTGACCGAAGGACTGCGCGTCGAACGCGGTCACGTCTACGTGATTCCTCCGAACACGCGATTGTCCATCTCAGGGACGCAGCTGCACATCGAGCCGCGACCGCAGGATCGCTCGCAGTACACGCCCATCGACGCATTCTTCCGCTCGCTGGCACAGTCGGCTCGCCACAGGTGCATCGGCGTCATCCTCTCGGGCACGGCTTCAGACGGGGCTGACGGCGTCAGCCAGATCAAAGCGGCCGGCGGCGTCACCATCGCGCAGTCGCCCGAATCCGCGAAGTACGACGGCATGCCGCGCGCGGCAATCGCGACAGGCCTCGTCGATCTGGTGCTGCCACCGGACGAGATCGGGCCGAAGCTTGCCGAGCTCACGCTCGGACCAGTCGACAACGAGGTACAGCCGCCTCCGTCGACAACCGATCTCGTGATCGCTGAGGAGCAACTGCACCAGATATTCGACCTGCTGCGCCCGGCGAGCGGGGTCGATTTCCGGCATTACAAGTTGCCGACCATCAAGCGGCGGGTGTTCCGCCGAATGACGTTGCACAGGCTGTCCGACCTCGGCGACTACATCCGCCTGCTTCAGTCGGATTCCGACGAGATACGCAACCTGTACCAGGATCTGCTCATTCACGTGACGCGGTTCTTCAGGGAGCCCGAGTCGTTCGAGGCGCTGGCTCGACACGTGTTCTCGACGATCGTCGAGAATCGGCCGCGCGAGATGCCGATTCGCGTGTGGGTGTCAGGATGCGCGACCGGCGAAGAGGCCTATTCGGTCGCCATCTGCCTTGTCGAGTTCCTCGCGAAGCGACAGTCGGATTACCGAGTACAGATTTTCGCCACCGATCTCAGTGAAACCGCAATCGAACATGCGCGCGTCGGCATCTATCCGCAAAGCATCGAAGCCGACGTATCGGCCGATCGCCTGCGCCGGTTCTTCTCGAAGCATGAAGGTGGGTACCAGATCACGAAGATGATCCGGGACCTGTGCATCTTCGCCCGGCAGGATTTGACCAAAGACCCGCCGTTCTCGCGCCTCGACCTGATCTTATGCAGGAACGTGTTGATTTATATGGACGTTCTGCTGCAGAAGAAACTGCTCTCCGTGTTCCACTACGCGCTGAACTCGAACGGCTTCCTCGTGCTTGGGCAGGCCGAGACGGTTGGCGCGCAGGCGACCTTGTTCTCACTCGAAGACAAGAAGTCCCGCATCCACCGCAAGCGTCCAAGTGCCGCGCCCCAGACGATGTCGTTTCCGGTGGACTATGCAGCAGCCAGCGCGGGCCCGAAGAGGACGCCATCGGAACTGCCGAACATCGAACGGCTGCTGCAGGCGGAAGTCAGCCGGGTCATCAACGATCGGTTTGCACCCCCCGCGGTCGTCGTCGATTCGGACCTCCAGATCGTGCAGTTCAGAGGGCAAACCGGAGCGTTCCTGGAACCGGCGCCCGGTCAGGCGAGCTTGAGCCTGATGAAGATGGCGAAGGAGGGCCTCCTCTATGGCCTTCGCTCCGCCCTGAGTGCGGCCCGCAAGTCACGAAGTTCCGTCCGGCGTGCGAATCTGCAGGTCCGTTCCGGCCAGCGATGGACGCGCGTCGATATCGAGGTGATTCCGCTGACGGCAGCGGGGCGGATGCATTTTCTCGTGCTGTTCGACCAGCACGGACACCGACGCGCGGAGACGCCAGACCATGCGGATACCATCGTCACCAAGCCGGTCGATGGCAGGTCGCGACCATCGCAAGTGCATTCCCTGGAGCGTGAACTGGCCGCGAGCCGGGAGTTCTTGCAGTCGGTGATCCAGGAGCTCGAGGCCGCGAACGAAGAGCTCCAGTCAGCGAACGAGGAGATTCTCTCGAGCAACGAAGAGCTGCAGAGCACGAACGAGGAACTCGACACCGCCAAGGAGGAATTGCAATCGACCAATGAAGAGTTGAACACGCTCAACGAAGAGCTGCACGGCCGCAATGACGAGCTGAGCCGCGTGAACAGCGATCTGGTCAACCTTCTCGGGAGCGTTCAAATCGCGATCGTGATCGTCGGCGATGATATGCGCGTTCGGCGCTTCACGCCGATGGCGGAGAAAGTCCTGAACCTGATCCCAGGGGACGTCGGGCGCGCCATCGGGCATATCAACCCGAACATCGAAGGCGCGAACCTCGAGGCGTTGATTGCCGAATCCATGGAAGCGATCGGTGCCATCGAGCGTGAAGTGCGTGATCGGCAGGGTCGTTGGTACGCACTCCGCATCCGGCCGTATCGAAGTGCTGACAACAAGATCGATGGAGCGGTTCTGGCATTGTTCGATATCGATGCGCCCAAGCGATACGAGGCGTCGGTGCGTTCTGCGATAGCACTTGCCGAGACGATCCTCAGGTCTTCGACGCATCCAACGGCCCTGATCGACTCTGAGTGGCGGCTCCGTTCCGCCAATCCTCACTTCCTCGAACTGTTGCGGCTCCCACAGCAGGGGTTCGAAGGCAAAGTGCTGACCGATGTCGTGGACTTTCTGAACGGCCGCGAGGAACTCGAAGGGGCGGCAAGCGCTCACGACGACACGCCGACCGCGGTGGTCTCGGTCGAAGTGCGCCCGCGGCATGCGTCAGGATCCGTTGGAGTGACGGCACGCGTGTTTCCCGCGTTCGACGGCAATCCGGGTCGACTGATGCTGCTGACGGCTGATACAGCACGTGCGGCCGCCGAGCCGCCGCAGGAGAAGGGGTCGTAGAATCAACGCGCGCGCGATCTGAAAAGGACGAAGGACGACAGGCTCGAGACCATGAGTGCGCCAGAGAGATCGCCGGCACACATCGCCGCTGAGCTGCGACGGCTGAAAGAGGCAAACGTCAACGAGCGCGACCGGCTGTCGTTGCTGCACGAGATCTCCGTCTATCAGGAGGAGCTGCTCGTCCAGAACCACGCGTTGATGCATGCCCAGTCGGCATTGGAGGAGACGCGCGATCAATTCATCGAGTTGTACGACTTTGCCCCGAATGGCTACATCACGCTCGACGACCACGGGGTGATTTCCCGATGCAACCTGACGGCGGCGGCGTTTTTTGGCCGTCCTCGCTCCGGAATCGAAGGACTGCCTCTCTTGCGCTTCGTCACCGCGGACTCTCGCAACCGATACTTCGACTTCTTCCGGCGGTGCCGTTCGGGCGACAGCGGAGACATAGAGATCGAAGCCGCGCTCATCACCCGCGATGGCGTCAGGGAGGTCCAGTTGCTCTGCCGGCCGCGCAGCGGTCCCGGATCGCCATCGCAATTCTTCACGTCCATCGTCGATATCACGGAGAAGAAGGAGCTCGAACGTGAGCGGGCACGAACCGCTGACGAACGTGCCGCACTCGCCAACAGGCTGCTCACTGCGATCGACGAGGAGCGGCAACGGATTGCTCGGAACCTGCACGACGATGTCGGGCAGCAGCTGACGGCTATCCGCCTGAAGTTCGAACGGATCGTCGGCGCCGGCTCGGCGCCCGAAGGTGACCTGCGTTCGGTCCAGCACATGATCGAGCAGCTGGACCGGCGTCTCCACCTGATTGCCACGGAACTGCGGCCGGCCGCACTGGACCTGGGCCTCGTCACCGCCCTCAACCAGTTCGTTGGCGAGTGGGGGACCACGCATGGCATCTCCGCTGCTTTCAAATCGAGCCGAATGGCCGATCGTGAGGTGTCGTCCGAGGTCGAAACACAGCTCTACCGCATCCTTCAAGAGGCGCTGAACAACATCGCGAAGCATGCGGCGGCTCGACACGTGTCGGTTCTGCTCGAAAAGAAGTCCAACGAGATCGTCCTGGTCGTCGAGGACGACGGCCGGGGCTTCAGGTTGGCCGACAAGCGCGCGGATGCGGCGTCACTCGGCCTGGTTGGCATGCGCGAGCGCGCAGAGATGATCGGCGGCAAGATGCACATCGAGACCGCGCCGGGCGAAGGCACCTCGCTTTTTGTGTACGTGCCGGTGCCCCAGGCTTCAGCTCGGCGTTGAAGATGGTGTGGTGATGCGCCCCCTGGCGAGTCATAGGAGCGCTCGTAGTGACGCCTGAGGCTATCGACTCCGCACTGCGACAAATTCGTGCCGCGCTTGATGCCCTGGCGCCGGTGATAGGGGATGCCCGCTCGGTCCCCGGCGCGCGGTCGGCTGACTCGACCCTTCACGACGCGGCAGCACGCGGCAGAATTGCGGAGCTGGAACGTCAGCTCGCAGCCCGCGACGAGTTCATCGCGACCATTGCCCACGAGCTCAGAAATCCCCTGACGCCGCTGCTGTTCCAGGCGCGCGTGATCAGCGCACGGCTTGCCTCTACCAATCTGTCGGAGCCCGCGAGCCCTGACTGGACACTCAGCCAGGTTCGCCGGCTCGAGCAACAATTGCAACGCGTGATGGAGGTGCTGGACCGGCTGCTCGACCTGTCTCGTCTCTCGAGTGGACGAATCGACTTGCGCATCGACGACGTCGATTTTGTGGAGGTCGTGCGCGACGTGATTGGCAGTGTCCAGGCAGAGCTGGCGATGTCGGAATGCGAGGTACGCCTCGAGCAGACCGGGAGCGTCGTCGGGTTGTGGGATCGCATGCGCCTCGAGCAGATCTGTCGCAACCTGCTGTCGAATGCGATCCGCTATGGTGCGGGCCGGCCAATCGACATTCGCATCGACGCAGATGAGGTGTTCGCTGTCCTGGAGGTGTGCGATTACGGCGTTGGGATCGACAGACAGCATCAGGAGCGGATCTTCGAACGGTTCGAGCGGGGTCCTGTCGATCGGCGAGGTGGAGGATTTGGCGTGGGTCTGTGGGTCGTCAAGAACATCTGTCTGGCTCTCGGGGGCACAGTCAGTGTGGAAAGCGAAGTCGGCAAGGGCGCGAGGTTCGTCGTGATTCTTCCCCGGAAGCGCGACGTTCCGCTCGCGGGGCTCGGCGCGCCGTGAGCGACCGAACTCGTGACATTCCGCGGTTGGCGACAGGCATCGACGGGCTCGACACGATTCTCGAGGGTGGCCTGCCGAATGGTGGTGTGTACATCGTCCAGGGGCCGCCCGGTGCCGGGAAGACGATCCTGGCGAACCATGTGTGTTTCAACCATGCCGCCGCCGGTCAGCGCGCGTTGTACGTCACCGTCCTGGCCGAGTCGCACGCTCGAATGCTTGCGCACCTGCGCCGCATGGCGTTCTTCGATCCTGGTGCTGTCCCAGACCGGGTCTACTACGTGGGAGCGTTCAGCGCTCTCGAGGAAGGCGGACTCGAGGCGCTGACGACGTTGATCCGGAATGAGTTGCACAGACTGAGCGCGAGATTGCTCGTCGTGGACGGCCTCGTGTCGGCGCGGGAGTCCGCGCGGTCCGACCGCGAGTTCAACAAGTTCATTCACGGTCTGCAGCTGATTGCGGCCTCCGTCGGATCCGTGGTCCTGCTGTTGACCAACACGCAGCGGATGGCCGCACACTTCCCCGAGCACACCATGGTCGACGGTGTGCTTCATCTCACGGACGAACTCACGAACCTCAGACCGCTACGGCATTTGCAGGTGCTGAAGCTGCGGGGCAGCGCCCCTGTGCGCGGGTTGCACACCGTCAAGATCTCCGACCGCGGGTTCGAAGTGCGGCCGCGCCTGGAGACGCGATTCGGGTTGACTACGTTTCCGGAGGAAGCGGTCGCCAAGGGCTCGAAGCTTGCGTTCGGCATCCCCGAGTTCGACGCGATGCTGCACGGAGGTGTGCGTGCCGGTTCGCTCACGATGCTCGTCGGCTCGTCCGGCAGCGGCAAGTCGCTGTTTGGGATGCAGTTTCTCGCCGATGGCATTCGTCACGGCGAGAGGGCCGTGTATTTCGGCTTCTACGAGCGCCCGGACGCGATGGTCGCAAAGTGCGATCGGGTCGGCAATGGCTGGATCAGAAAGGGAGTGGAGCAAGGCTCGGCGGTACTGTTGTGGCGGCGGCCTGTGGAAGGTATTGTCGATGAGCTCGGGGAGAGCCTCATCGCGGCCGTGCGCAGAAACAAGGCCACGCGACTGGTCATCGACGGCATCAATGGCTTCGAGCTCGCAGCGGACTTCCGGGAACGCATGTCGGATGTCTACACGGCGATCGCCCAGGAGCTCGAGGCCCTTGGCGTCACGACTTTGTACACGGTCGAAATGCGATCTTTGTACGGACCTCGCGTCGACGTTCCGATCAACGGCCTGTCAGCGGCCACGCAGAACATCGTGCTCTTCCGTCACGTCGAACATCGCGCTCAACTGCTTCGTGCGCTGGCAATACTCAAGGTCAGAGATAGCGACTATGACCCGCGCGTGCGTGAGCTCCGCTTTACGGACGAGGGCATCCGCCTCCTCGATACCTTCGAGAACGAGTCGCAGCTGATCGTCGGCGGTGGATTTGCTGAGCCCGTCGACCCAGACCCACGCTAGTCGTGATGACGCCACCGAACGATCACACACGGCCGACGATCCTCATCGTCGACGACGAGTACGGGCTGGGCGAGATGCTCAGAGAGCTCCTGGTCGACGTGGGCTACGAGGTGTCGCTGGCGATCAACGGCTATCGAGCGCTCGTCCAGCTCCAGAACAGGACGTTCGACGTGCTGCTGACCGACGTCATGATGCCGGTGATGGGCGGCCCGGAGCTCGCCCGGGCGTTGCGCGCGGACCCCCGCCACCAGCACCTTCGGATCCTCTTCATGACGGCGCTGCTGTCGGCCGGTCCTTCAGACGAGCGCTTGTATGACGCCATCCTCGAGAAGCCGTTCACGCCGGAACATCTGCTCGCGACACTGGAAGCGGTTCGAGGTCTGAACCCGCGACACGACAGCTCCGAACCCTCGCACCGCTGACCTGAGCCTTCGCGGCCGCGCCCGGAGGAGGCGCTCCGGGATCCTCCTGATAAACACACCGGCGTCGATTGTGCGATCCTGCGGCCGGCGGTGGAGTGGCGAGCGTGATCCGAGTCGTAATCGTGGATGACCATGAGGCGGTCAGAGACGGTCTAAGGGCTCTGGTGAGTGGTGAGCCCGACATGGTGGTCAGTGCGGAAGCCGGCAACGGCCAGGACGCAGTGCAATGTGTACAAGCAGAATGCCCATCCGTTGTCTTGATGGATGTGTCCATGCCGGGATGGAGCGGCGTCACCACGACTCGCAAGGTCCTCGAGGTGTGTCCTGAGACCAGGATCATCGCGGTGAGCCGATACGACGATCCAAGTGTCGTGCAGGGCATGCTGGCTGCCGGCGCTACCGGATACGTGCTGAAGCAGAACGCGCCACGCGAGCTGATTGACGCCATCCGCGCCGTCGCAGCGGGAGGTCAGTTTTTCGATCGCGCAATGCAGCACACGCCTGAGCCCGACATACAGGCCGGGAGTGCCGAGACATGCGAAGACACTCCGGACTGTTCACTCGACGATAGCGAACAGCGCGTGCTGCTCCTCGTTGCTGAAGCCTGCAGCAACGAACAAATCGCGCAGTCCCTGGCGATCAGCGCGGACGACGCGACCGCTCTGAAGAACCAGGCCATGCGAAAAGCCGGCCTTGCCTCACGGATCCAGGTGATGGGGTACGCCCAACGGCGAGGCTGGATCGAGTAGCGCCGGCCTCGACGATTCTCCCTCTGAGTGTCGCTCCCGGTGATATGGTGGGGCGCCGTCTCCATGACGACCCTCTTCCGGGACCCCGACGCCTGGGACAGCCTTCGAGCTCACGTCATCGCGCCGCTGGTGGCGAGGACTCCACGCGATACAGCCATTCGTGTCTGGGTGCCCGCGTGCGCGACCGGTGAAGAGGCGTACACCCTGGCCATGCTCTTCTGCGAGGAGTTCGCGCGCCGCGACGACAGGCATCAACTGACTATCTTCGCGACCGACCTGGATGAGGGAGCACTGACCACGGCCCGGGAAGGGATTTACCCTCAGGCGATCGACACTGTTCTCACACCCGAACGGCTCGACCGGTACTTCCGTCGCGATGGTAATCAGTACCGCCTGATCACCGACGTTCGCGATCTCGTCGTGTTCGCTGCCCATGACGTTCTCCGCGATCCTCCCTTCTCGCGTCTCCAGCTGATTTCGTGTCGTCGCGTTCTCAGCCAGCTTGATCGTGAAGGGCAGGCGCAGCTCATGGACACGCTCCGATATGCCTGCGAAGATGACGGCTACCTGCTGATCGGCTCCGATGACCGCGTTGACCTGAACGTCTTTGAGCCGGTTGACGCCGAACAGCAGATCTATCGCGCGCGCGCCGGTGTCCAGGTCGCAGTGCCCTCGCGCCCCGAGCCTGTGCTGGACGGTCGTGTCCACCAGCGCCGCGAGGAGATACAGCAGCTGCTCGCGCGTCTCGCGGCAGTACAGGAAGAGGAGCGGCGACGCGTTGCGCGCGATGTACACGATCAGCTCGGGCAGCCGATGACCGCGCTGCGCATGCAGATCGAGGCGCTGGAGCTGCGGGCCGGCGCGGATCCGACGCTGGCGGCGGCCGTCGAACGCACGATGCAGCTGGCCGCGGATCTGGACCGCAGCATCGACTTCTTCACGTCGGACCTGCGGCCAGAGGCGCTGGAGCGGTTGGACTTGTCAACGTCGCTGTCGGAGCTCGTACGCAGCTGGTCGGAGCGGTTCAATATACCCGCCGACTATCACGCCGAGGCCGGACCGGATCATGCGCTGGCTGCCGATGCCTCCGTGCACGTGTATCGCATCGTCCAGGAGGCGCTGCACAACGTCCACAAGCATGCGCAGGCGAGCCGTGTCACCGTGCTGTTCACGCACAACAGCCAGGAGGCCGCGATCGTCGTCGAAGACGACGGCCGAGGCTTCACTGCCGAACGGGTCGAGGGAGGCCTGGACGGGCGCTTGGGGCTCGTCGGCATGCGGGAGCGCGCCCGGCTGATCGGCGGCTCGGTGACGATCGAGTCGGAACCGGGGCAGGGCACGTCTCTTTTCGTACGTGTCCCGTACTCGGAGGGCGCTCGT
>AR_comb_assmDRAFT_10023505_pt1 | contig 11509 bp, 19 predicted proteins | sample ArasoioldDNA_FD_10543 | JGI IMG/M metagenome (IMG submission 10543) | reverse complement strand
CGCGCCGTCCTCGCAATGAATTGCGTGCTCGGCGGCGCGCAATGGCGGTCGTGGCCGGCCGCTCAACTGAGTCGTTAGATTGCACTCGACAACAGCGGGGCATTCTTGAATTCTCGAGGTGCTGACTACTGGCGGTCCGATCGTGGCGCCGAGGAATATCGAAAGCTGCTCGAAGCGAGATACGCGCAGTTCCACGCTCAGGCGAGCCGAAGGAAAATCTGGAAAGGTTCGTCCTTTGACCTCGTCGTGCTCTCTGATTTTCCGAATCCGGGCATGACCTTTCATTCCACGTTTGGGATGAGCCAGTTCATTCTGAGCGACGATGACGAAGGCGTTCGCGAAGAGCTCTCCTGGACAACTTTGAGCGATGAGCCACTGGAGTATGTCGAAAACGTCTTGTTGAATCTGGGGCATATCGCCCTCGACAACCGCGAGCCCTTTTTTGCGGGCAGGTTGTTGACTCAGTACCCGCTTTCGACGCACTTCCCCTCCAAGATGACGGTCCATACGATGCTCACGCGCGTGGGGCTATGGCTGAAGGAGGATGAACATCTAATCGAGAATCACTTTCCTGCATTCATATTGGAGCTCGTCGGTCTAACGGACAGCGAAGTTGCGTTATTCGCACATGATGAGGACGAGTTCTATCGACGCTGTGAAGCGGGCGCAATAGACTTTCTCAATCTAGGGCGCCCAGAAATGGAAACGAGTGCAATCTAACAACGCGTTTGAGCGGACCGGGATTCATCGCGGGCGCCCTGTGCTCGCAATGGATTGCGTGCTCGGCGGCGCGCAAAGGCGGCGGTGGTCGGCCGCTCAACTGAGTCGTTAGCTGTCACTAGAACGAGCGCCTGGAGGTATCAACCAGTGGTTCATTTGCGATGGTCACGGGCGATTGTGAGCGCGCTGATGGCGGTGCTGCTCTTCGCTCTTGACGTTGCAGCTCAGGCCAATCGCTTACCGAGGGTCGGAGTTCTCTGGTTTACCGACGCTCCTGCAACGGACCCGATCAACACAGCGTTCCGCGAGGGCATGCGGCAGGTTGGATACATCGACGGTAGGAATGTCGAAATCATTACGCGTTACGCGAACGCGAGTCCGGACCGGATCCCGCCCCTGATATCCGAGCTCGTCGCTCTTCGTGTGGATGTGTTGTACATATCCTCTCGGGCATTGGGTGCCGCGAAGGAACGCGCCGGAAAAGTCCCCGTCGTATGCGCCGGCTTCACGGATCCTGTTGCAGAGGGCTTCGCCGCGAGCCTTTCGAGACCCGGCGGAAACTTCACTGGCTTGTCGTGGCAATCGCCCGACATCGCCGCGAAGCGTCTCTCAATGGCTCGCGAGATCATCCCCGCCTTGCGTACAGTTGGGCTGCTGCACGATCCCGACGATCCGCAGTCGATGATGGAATTGGAGAACTACAAGAGAGCCGCAGCGGCGGCCGGCCTCGATGGGCGCCCCCTTACCCTGCAGTCGTTCATCAAGGGCGGGCTCCCCCCGGACGCCGTCAGCGCACACCGGCCGGATGCGCTGTTCGTCTCTGATTCGCCGCTTGCGACTCAACACCGTGAAACGATCGGCCGGCTCGCCATAGCCAACCGTATCCCACTGTTTGCCGAGACGCACCTCCTTGCCGAGTCGGGTGCGTTGATAGCGTATGGCGCAGATGGCATAGACATGTTCAGACGAGGCGCCGCTTACGTCGGCAAGATCCTGAAGGGAGCGCGTGCCGGGGAGCTGCCGATTGAACAGCCCACCAAGTTCGTTCTTGTCGTCAATACAAGAACGGCGACCACATTGGGAACATCGATTCCTGATGCAATTCTGCTTCGTGCCGACAAGGTGTTGCGATGAAGACCAGTCTTAGGACCTGAGCTGATATGACAGCTAACAACACGTTGGAGCGGACCGTGAATCACGGTGGCCGCACCGTGCGCGCGTTTGCAGTGGGTGCGCGGGCTGGTGCGGAAATGCGGTCGCGGCCGGCCGTTCAACGGACTCGTTAGACAGCGCAAATGGTACGGAAAACTGCGGCCTTCGAAGTTCTGGTGTTTGCCGTCGCGATACTAGCCACTATCTCCGTGGCCGCCTCTTACCCATCACAGTTTGGCCATCCCGAATTCTCGCCTGGCTCACTCTTCGAACGTTTAGCGCTCGGCACTTTGGGCGCACTTCCATTTGCAGTCGTATCGACTATCGGCTATGGGGTGGCGCGCCTCTTGAATCATTGGAAGCGCTATCCTGGCCTCGTGCGCGTCGGTCTCATCGGAATCGTCTGCGGCGTTCTTTTCTTTGCGTGGGGAAATGGCGCTGTCTGACAACACGTTTGAGCGGACCGTGATGCATGGTGGGCGCGCCGTCCTCGCAATGGATTGCGTGCTCGGCGGCGCGCAATGGCGGTCGTGGCCGGCCGCTCAGCTGAGTCGTTAGGCAGCTTGAGTGCGAGCGATGACGCGACCAATTCCTAGGCGCGCTGGCGGCATTGAGGAATCGGAAATCGCGAAGCGAGTTGGCAACCGAGGCCGATTTCCTGCGAGCAATGCAGAATCCTGGCTATGCCTCGTAATCGCAGCAACACTCCTGCCCTTGGCGAATGGCGTAGCTAGCATCCCACTCGTGGCGTGGCTTGCGCCGGCATTCTTGCTTCGATGTGTGCGCATGCAGCCCGCCCGAACAGGACTGCTTGGTGCTTACGTAGCGCTCACCGCGACCGGAGCGATTATGTTGTTGCCAGTGCTTGCGCCTTTTCCCGAGAGCTCGGCCAACACGGTTCTCATCTGTATCGCCTCCCTTGTTTCCGGCGCCGTTCTGCTCGTTCCGTATGCGATAGATCGATACCTGTCCAATGGACTGCAGCCTTTTGCGGCGAGTCTGGTATTCCCGACGGCGTATGTTGCAAAGGAATACTTCCTGTCGCTTGGACCGTTCGGGAGTTGGGGGGCTGCGGGTTATTCTCAATACGGAGCGTTGCCTTTGTTGCAGTTGCTCGCAGTGACCGGCCTGTCGGGCATTGCTTTCCTCATGAGCTGGTTCGCGTCCGTGTGTGCGCTGATTCGCCAAGAAGGGCTGGGGCCCCGGCGGGTGAGGTCAACGGCAGCGCTTTGCGCCGGACTGATCGTAGTTGTCATCGTGGCAGGAGGCGCGAGAATGGCGCTATTTCCGCCGTCGTCCGCGACCGTTCGCGTCGCCGCACTAACCAGCCGTCCAGTCGATGGCGAATCGCGCGCGGGCGCGACCATTCCGGAATTCGACGCGGCCGCCTCGGCTCGCATGCGTCGAGGCGGCGCGACGATCAGGGATAAGGAGATCTTTCGGCGCTGGTCCGCCACCGTTCGAAGCGATCTGCTGGCACGCACTGATATGGAGATGAGGGCCGGAGCGAAGATCGTGCTCTGGGGAGAGGGAAACGCACAACTCTTCAGGGAAGATGAAACGGCGTTCATAAGGCAAGCCGCTGATCTGGCTTCCAGCCGGGGGGCGTACTTGGGGATCGGTCTCGTGGTGTGGGAACTGGGAAGCAGATGGCCGATGGAAAACAAGTTCGTCATGGTTCAACCGGACGGAAAGGTCTGGGAATATCTCAAGAGCTTTCCCGTCCCCGTTCTGGAATTGCCCTTCATGGCGCAAGGTGAGGGACGGCTGCCCCGAATCGATACGGCATTTGGAAGATTCAGCGCAATGATTTGCGCCGACGCCGATTACCCGCGATTAGCTGCGCAAGCCGGCGCCATGCGGGTGGATCTCCTATTTGTTCCAGCCAATGACTGGTCGGCGATCGACCCTTGGCATACGCAAATGGCAAGCTTCCGGGCGATAGAGCAAGGTTTCAGTCTTGTGAGACCTACCAGTCGCGGACTTTCGGCTGCATTTGACTATCAGGGCCGTCCGCTTTCCGCGACGGATTATTTTCATACGACGAGTTATGCGGCGGTTGCCGACATGCCAACGAAGGGAGTTGCAACAATCTATTCCTTGCTTGGGGATTGGTTCGCGTGGACCAATATCGTCGGGCTGGCTGCACTATTCCTCTTGCGCGGGCGATAGAGTGTCGCCCGAAGGCGAATGTCCGCGCGGGTGTGAAGGAGGCTCTCGAGACCCATCTCAGACATGAACCGACCAAGACAAGCCGAAGCCGCATCAAGCGCCTTCGAGGTCTTTCCAAGCCTCGGTATCGGCTTCGGGTCGAAGATGTTCGTGTGTTCTACGACGTAGCTGGCTCGACCGTGGAGGTCTTGGCCATCGTGTCCAAGCCGGAGGCGGAATCATGGCTCAAACAGTTCGGAAAGGCCGAGTGAAGGAAGTGCCTAATACGCGCCATGGGCGGCCCGCCGGCGTGCTGATCGGCTTCAAGTCCGAGGACGACTGGTTCGACTATCGACTGGAGAACGATCCGAGGTTCTTGCGGACCCCAGGCAATCACCTTCAGCATTGCTGCGTGACGCAGTGGCCGTCGACCAAGGCGCGCCGCGTCTCTGCGGCGTTGCTGAGCGTCGGGTGGCAGCTCAAACGGCAATCCGGGTCGCATCGCACATTGTCCCTCAACTGAGTCGTTAGTCGGCATGCGCACAGTTGTCGAAGGAGCAAAGCACAGCGACATTCCGTGCCTCGTCGAACTCATGAACGAGTTCTACGCGGAATCGAGCTACGCGCTCGATCGTGACTGGGCTAGCGCGAGTTTCAAGCGGCTTCTTCGTGACGAGAGCCGTGGCGCTGCTTGGATCGGTCGTCGCGGGGCTGATGTCGCGGCCTACGTTGTGGTGACACTGAAACACAGCATGGAGTTTGGCGGTGTGGACGCGTTCATCGACGATCTCCTTGTTCGGCCAGGCTTCAGGCGGCAGCGCGAGCGCTGTATGGCTCGTTCGGTCTTTCTAACCAAGGCCGCGAGGTTCTGACAGCTCACATTCGCATGTTTAACTGATAGGGGAACATCGTGAACAAGTGGCTTCTCGCACTTTTTGCGGCATGTCTCAGCTCATGCGGCTCTCTTTCCACGCAGCAGGCCGGGACCAGCGGCCCGTCACTCGAGCATATTGGTAAACCGGTCCGAGGCATCCCTGTGTCGCAGGCCGTCAAGGTGGGAAATTTGCTTTTCGTGTCAGGCATGCCGCCGTTCGGCCAAGGCGGAAAGATTGCGGCCGGCGATTTCTCCGCCCAAATGAGGCAGGTGATGGAAAATCTCGCCGGCGTACTCAAGTCCTCTGGCACCGGCTGGCATCGTGTGGCAAAGACGACCGTCTATCTCACACGTTTCGAGGATTTCGCGGAGATGAACCGAATCTACTCCGAGTATTTTCCGAATGGAAGATATCCGGCACGCACGACGGTGGTGGTCTCCGCCTTGCCGCATCCGGACTTCCTGCTTGAAATCGAGCTTGAAGCGGTCTTGGAGTAATTTGCCAGCGGGTCTAGCTGTCATGCGGGGACAACGATGCTCAACATCATCGAAGTGGATGCCCTTGAAGTCCTGGTCCTCGTGGATAACGTCACCGACAGCCTGTCATCCAATCCTCCGGGCGTGGAGCCCGAATGGTCGGTGCTGTTCACGGGAGGCAGGATGCGCCTCCTTGCCGGGTCGAATACCTGCTGCGCGCATCACGGACTCTCCATCCTCCTGACCGCGAGCGTCGGTAGCCGGAAACGCACGTTGTTGTTCGACGCCGGGCCGGCAGCCGCCACATTTCAAAGAAATACCGAGATCCTTGGGGTGGACTTTGCAAACATTGAAGCTGTCGTGCTATCGCATGGCCACTGGGACCATGCGGGCGGGCTGCTTGCCGCTGTCCAGTCCATTGTCCGTAGCCGCGGCAGCAAAAGCTTCACCTGTCATGTGCACCCTGGCATGTTTCGGCAGCGTGCGACCAAGCGGCCGGACGGACAGCTCTATGTGAATGAGCTCGTTCCCGACCCGGAGCAGCTGTCGGCGGCAGGCGCCAACGTCGTCAGCACCCGCGAGCCCCAAGGTGTCGTCGATGGTGCTTTCTATGTTAGCGGCGAGATTCCACGCGTGACGAGCTACGAGGCGGGCGTACCGAACCACCTTACGCGCAGTCTCGATGGAATGTCCTGGGAACCGGATCCCCTCATCATGGATGAGCGCTTCGTGTCGGTTCACGTCAAGGGCAAGGGCCAGCTCGTGTTTTCGGCGTGCTCGCATGCAGGGCTCATCAACGTCCTGACCCACGCCCGGTCAGTGTTCCCCTCGGTGCCACTTTACGGGGCAATGGGTGGCTTGCACCTCTCGGGCATAAACGAAAGAGTGATTCCGCAGACGATGGCGGATCTCAAGACGTTCGGCTTGAAGCTGCTGGCGCCCGGCCACTGCACCGGTTGGCGAGCCCTAAGTCAGATGGCCCGGGAATTCGGCGAGGCGCTTGTGCCGTCAGCAGTGGGCAAGAAGTATCTCATTTGAGCAAGTGGAGCTCGACACGAGCCTGGAACGCTTGGGCGGGCCACTCAACTGAGTCGTTAGAAGGGATCGAATCGTGACAAGTCATACGGCGTCGAGACTTGTGGCTCTGGTGCAACTTGTTGTGGGGATCTTCCTTGTCGGAGTCGGATTGCTGATGTTCGTGCAAGTCGCGGTGAACCTGCCCGACTCGTGGATCGGTGCGGTTCTCGCCATCTTTCTTCTTGGAGCGGGCGGAAGCGTCGTGTGGGCTGCGGCTCGCAATTTCCGTGTACTCGAGCCAAGGGACAACGATGCCTTCTAGCATGGACGCGCGCAGAATGAGACGCCACTTTGTCGTCGGCCTCATTGCCGGGCTGCGGGTTGTGTGGCCGATTCTGTCGAGCCTGATCGTCCTGATGATCGCCCTGGGCCTCGTCGTCGGGTTTAGGGAAGGCTGGTCGATTCAGGAATCGATCTATTTTGCCTTTGTATCCGGCCTCACGATCGGTTATGGCGATCTTGCTCCGAAGTCGCTGTTGGCACGCGCGCTCGCAATCCTTATCGGGGTATGCGGCGTGCTATTCACCGCACTACTGGCCGCAGTCGCGGTGAAAGCCCTCGGCGCAGCCAGTGACGACGGCAACCGGTAGCCGAGAGGCCACAGAGACAGCCAAATGACATCGCGGCTCGTGGCAGCAACACCGAAATTGGCCTCACTCGACGTCGAGAGGAGCCTGACCTTCTTCGAGCGCCTGGGCTTCAAGCGGCTGCATGCATCTCGCGAGTACGGCGTCGCCAGGCGCGACAGCGTCTCGATTCATTTCTGGCTGTGCTCCGATCCGCGAACGCCGAAGGAGACGGGTTGCCGCATCTCGGTCGAGGGAATTGACGAGCTGTTTCAGGCCTTCTCAAAATTGGGCATCGTGCATCCGAACGGACAGCTCGAGCCCAAGCCTTGGGGTGGGCGCGAGTTCTCGATCCTGGATACGGACGGAAATCTCGTCACATTCAATGAGGCTGTGGGCGCGCCGTCCGCGCAATGAGCTATTCGCTCGGTGGCGCGCAACGGCGGTCGTGGTCAGCCGCTCAACTGAGTCGTTAGGCATCAAGTCATGACAGCGGAGATCCGCGAGTTCTTCGAGCAGTACGCCGCGGCATTCAACCGTCTCGACGGTGAAGCGGTCGCCCGGTTGTACGCCGTGCCCTCGGGCATCGCCTCGGACAAGGGCTATACGCATTGGCCTTCGCTTGAGCCGGTCCGCAAGAACATGGTTGCGCTGTGCGAGCTGTACCGGGCGAATGGGTTCTTGTCCGCGAAGTTTGAGGAAGCATCGTTCCTGGCCCAGGGCGAGAACAACGCGGTGGCCGATCTATCGTGGCAAATTGATCGAAACAATGGCCAGGCACCGTGGCGATTCAACACGACATATAACCTGATCCGCACCGCGGAAGGATGGAGAGTACTGCTGTGCACCGCCTATGATGAAAAGAGACTTGATGCCTGACGCAGACGTAGTCGCGTTCAATGCACTAATCGCGAGAATGTTCTCGGCAGCTTGGGCCACGCTGTTTATCGGGATATTTTCTACAATGGCGGCGCGCATGAACTCTAACAACACGTTTGAATGGACCGGCATATGTCGAGCTTGGTTGCAGTTCATCGTCTTGATGACCGTGCCTCTCATGGCGCTCGGAGTGGAGTGCTCGAAGTCTCAGGAGTTGGCGGCCGAAACGGAAGCCGGTTCCCTCAATTCATGGGCTGCCGTTCACCGTAGCTTCGCGCGCTACGGTCATTGCGACGATGGCGCCATCGGCGAGGGCTATTCCGACTCCGTGACGATTCTCCTTGCCGACCACTGGGACGCACTGCCTCAACTAACAACACTGGCTGCGGGTGATTCAACGTTTCGTGCCTTCGTGCTCAAGCACATCGACGCGACGGTCCCGAGTGAGCGTCTCGAGCGCATCGCCAATCACGCGCGGTCGAGGTGTCCCCGGCAGCATGGCGATCTCTGTGCGGCCATCATCAAGCGCACACGTGGTGGCGCTCAGCTGAGTCGTTAAACAGCATTCGGAGCCATGGATGCGCGACCATCTTCTTAGGATGAAGGCGAGCGCGTTGGACTTTCGCGAGGGATTGTTAGTGGCAATACTGGTTGCCGCCGCAGGATGCACGTTGCCGCAATCACCTTCGGCGACGCTGTCTGCTGCGCCGGTGCCCGATCCTCTTCCCGAAAGTGGAACCTGCCCGAAAATCTCGCCGCGAGGCCAACCCGTACCAGCCTTTCCGAGACGAGCATTGGGTCAGCATGGGTGGGCCATCGTCGAGTTTGATGTGACGTCCGACGGCGTTACTTCGAACGTGCATATCTACGAATCAAGTCCGCTCGAACTCTTCGATCGGGAATCCGTGATCGCAGTGCAAAAATGGAAACTTCCATCATCGTTTGGCGCACACCGGAAATGTCGCACCCTGTTTGTGTTCTCGACATATGGCCAATAAGAGCCTGCGAAGCATGGTGGGGGAAGGCAAGTGACGGCTAACAACACATTTGAGCGCGCCGCGATTGTCGCCTTGACGATCGCGATGGCAAGCGGTTGCGCCTCGACGGCGGACACGTTGGAGGCAGCGGCACCCGTGTGCGGTTGCTCGCAGCCGCCGCAACAAGTCAGTGACGCCGCGCACGAGATCGGCATCAATGGACTTTGGGAAATATCGCCCCAGTGCCTTGCGAGAGACCAGCCCGTCCTCGCTGGCGTCTTTCGAGTGGCGTCGCGCCAACAAATCCCGCACCCCATAGCGTTCTGGGGCCGTGACAGCAAACTCACGCGCCGTACAATTATTGAAGCGCTCGAGCAGTCGGGCGCAACGACCATCAGCATGAAATTGACATTCATCGGCGAAACGGACGACGCTGAAATCGTGCGGAATGCGGTGATTGCCAAAGGCGGTACGTATGTTCTAGCGCCCATGCTGCCTAACAACACGTTTGAGCGGACCGTGGAGCAGCGTGGGCAGCGTCTGGCTGCGGCATCAGCAGGGTGCCCGGCCGCTGAACTGAGTCATTAGATCGCACAGCATGGCCAATCCATCTATGGACGCGAAGTACAAACTTACCCTGGAAGCAAAACCTCTCCCCGGCGACATGGGTCTTGTCGTCAAGGGACTTGCGGAATTCAACAAGCAGCACGCCGGTGGCGACGCGCCAAACTATCTGCTCGTCACCGTACGCGACGATCAAGGCGCGGTGGTGGGCGGTCTTGTCGGCGCCACGTACCTCGGCTGGTTGCAAATTCAAGCTGTCTGGCTGCCTGACGCTCTGCGCGGACATGGTTACGGCACCGAGCTCATGGCGATCGCCGAGCAAGAGGCCATACGCCGCGGTTGCCCGCGTGTCTACCTGGAGACTCTCAGCTTTCAGGCACTTCCGTTTTACGAGAAACTCGGCTACACCGTTTTTAGTCGGCTCGCGGACTTCCCGATCGGCGGCGCGCGGTATGCGCTCACGAAGAGCCTTTAGGCATCGATGGAAGACTACGCCGCGAGACTCCTCAAGCTGGCGCTCGAAAATTACCAACGCGCCTCCGTGAGCGAGATTCGGTTCATCTCGGGAATGATGCCCGCCTTCGTGGATGATCAGGGCCCGCACTTCCTGGAGGCCGCGTACCTTTCCAAGGAGCTCGTCGTCGAGGTGCACAATCTGTGCCGGTTGCTGGCGGACCAGCCCGTTAAGGGGTCCGGGGCAGCGCGAACGTACACGTTCGTGCTGCGAGGCATCGGTCGCCTGCGGTGCAAGTATCAGCGCCGGGGTAACGTTGCAAGCCTCGTGCTGGCGCGCGATGCGGATGCCGAGGAAACAATCGACGCGATCCGGGCAAAGAAGCCTGGGAAGGGGAATTGATGCCTGACAATGCGGAACGACAAGATCCGATCATTCGGGCGATTCGCCGCCTGACTTTCGCGGTTTGGGCGCTCACCGCGGTCATGGCAGGGTTTCTCGCGATTTACTTGATCGCGTATATCCCGGGGCTATCGCCGTCGTTTGCCACCGTGGCATCGACGGAATCGGTCTCGCCGGCGGCGCCGCCGAAAGTGGATCCCCTTTATGCCAACAACTTTTACCAATGGCCGGTCGAGAAGCAGATCGCGGCCGCGTCCGTCGTCGCGCTCGCCAAGTATCAAAAGGACGGCGACCGGACCAAGTGCGTCGTTTCCGAAATCCTGAAACAGGCGCCCGACACGAAGTTCTACTACAACGTCGGGGACGAATTCCCACAATGCAGTCACTATCCGAAGGCCGGTGAAGATCGCGGGGATGGCCAGGTCGTGTTCTTTGTGGGCAATCCCGCGCAGTTTCGATTCTCGTCAGCGATTCGCGGCAACCGGATCAGCGGGCTCGGCGACATGCCGGTCGACCTGCTCAAGAAGCAAATTGGCGAAAGCAAATGACCCCGGACTCGCACGCGGATCTGCGCACGGTCACGGTGCCGACACTGATCGCGTGTGGCGCGCCTCGAGGTGTTCGGGCAATGCGGGCACCTGACCACGATCGAGCAGCCAAGCGTGGTCACCTCTAACCAATCAGGAGGCACACCGCGATGCCGCGGAAACTCATCAGCTCCGGCTCCACATTCGAAACGAAAATCGGCTACTCCCGAGCCGTGCTTGCCGGCGATTGGGTATTTGTTTCGGGCACGACCGGGTTCGACTACTCGACCATGTCGATAGCTGACGACCTGATCACGCAGACAGAGCAATGTCTAAAGAACATCGAGGTTGCTCTACGCCAGGCCGGTTCGAGCCTACAGGACGTCGTTCGTGTGACCTACGTATTGCCCGATGGCTCCGAGTTCGAGCAATGTTGGCCGGTCCTTCGCAAATACTTCGGGGAAATTCGTCCCGCGGCAATGATGATTTCAGCCGGTCTTGCGGACCCACGCATGAAGATCGAGATCGAGGTGACGGCGCTGAAGGGATCCGGCCAGCCATGATCCTCCAGCGCCAACGCGATGGATTCGAGCAGCGCCACGTCGAAAAGGGCGGCCATGCAATGCCTAACGGGATGGGTGCTGCTGTGCGCGGACTATTTCCTGGGCCTTTCCGAGCTTCGTCAAACG
>AR_comb_assmDRAFT_10271021_pt1 | contig 11510 bp, 10 predicted proteins | sample ArasoioldDNA_FD_10543 | JGI IMG/M metagenome (IMG submission 10543) | reverse complement strand
ATCATCCAGCTGAACAGCCGCTTGACGCCGTGCATCCGCGAGCCTTCCCAGCCCAGGTGATCACATACCTGAAGGACGTTCAACTTCCGAAGAGTCACGAACGCTGCCCCACGATCCGCGCGGGGATGCCGACCGCAATCGCCCCATCCCCAACCGGTTCGCGCACGACGGCACCGGCGCCGACGATGGCGCGATCGCCGATGGTGACGCCGTCGAGGATCTTGGCGCCGGCGCCGAGCCAGGCGCCCGCGCCGATGGTCACGCCTGCCGAGCGTCGACCCTGCTCGAGCACGGCGGCGGACGGATCGCTGAAGTCGTGGTCGCCGCCGATCACGTAGCAGTAGGCCGCAAGGAGTGTGTCGCGGCCGATGGACACACGGCTGGCCGAGAACACTTCGCAGTTGAATCCGATGTTGGCGCCGTCGGCGATCGCGATATCGCCGTTTTTGCAGGACAGGATGCTGTTGCGGCCGATGAACACGCCGCTCCCGATCGTGATCCCGCCGTTGCTGTCGCCTTTCGCGTCGATCAGGCAGTTGTCGTCGATCACGACGTTGCTGCCGATGCGCACCTTGTGCGGATGGCGGATGGTGACGTTCTGGCCGAACACGACGTTCGATCCGCAGGCGCCGAGCAAGGAGGGATACAGCGCTTTACGAAACGCCAGGCCGAGCGCGCCGGGCACGTGCTGCGACAACAGCTGCACCATCTCGTAGTGGAGCAGCGCGCCCAGCCCCGGGCGTCCCACGACGAGCGCGGAGTACTTCTGCCGCGCGGATTGCCCGGCGCCGAACAACTGGTCCTGCGCGCGGGGGATTTCGGCCATTGAGGGCTATATGATAAGCCGCCGATGCCCGAAGAGCACACCGTGCCCGACGCCAGGCGCCGGGAACGGCAGCGCGAGTTCGCGCGCTGGCTCTGGATGGGAGCGCTCGCGGCTCTCGTGATCGCGCGATCGGCCGTCTTCGTCTTCTGGCCAGGATCGCATTTCGACTCGGACCAGGCCGTCACAGGCCTGATGGCCAAGCATCTCTCCGAACTGCGCGCGTTCCCCGTGTTCTGGTATGGCCAGACCTACATGCTGGGCGTGGAAGCCTGGCTGGCCGCGCCGTTGATGGCCATCGGCGGCGCGACGGTGACCGCCTTGAAGCTGCCGCTGCTCGCGATGAACGCGGCGATTGCGCTGCTGCTCTTCCGTGGATTCACGGACGATGGGCTCGGCGAGGGTAACGCTGCCTTTGCCGCGCTGTTCTTCGTCCTGGCGGCGCCGATCACGACAGCGCACTTGCTCACGGCGAACGGCGGCAATGTCGAGCCGCTGTTTTATGTCCTGCTGATCTGGTTCCTGCGCCGGCGACCGTTGGTCATGGGAGTCGTCCTCGGACTGGGATTCCTCAATCGCGAATTCACGATTTATGGAGCCGTCGCACTCATCGTCCTCGATGCGTACGACGGCACGTTGTTGTCGCGGGCAGCGATTGTGAAATACACAAAGGCGTTCGGCGCGGCCGCCCTGGTGTGGATTGCGATCGCCCTGCTCAGACGGGTCTCATCCGCGGCCGGGCCTGGCACCAGCGTCACCGATCTCTCCACGCAAATTGCCGCGAACAATCTGATGCAGGTCATCGAGCGGCTCTGCTTCGATCCGCGCGCGATAGCATCGGGAGTCGGGCGCATCTTCACCACGCACTGGCCGGAGCTGTTCGGCATCGAATCGCAGCCGCTGACTGACTTCGGGATCGAGAGTGCCGTCCGCCAGGGTCTGCCGGGCGCCGCGTGGCTGCTCGTGCCGATCATGGGACTGCCAGTCGTCAGTGTGGTGGGTTCACGGGTTCACTGGTTCTCGGGTTCTCAGGTTCGCAAGGCGGGCAAGGAGTCTCCTGTCACGTTCACGGTGTACCTCCTGGTGGTGACGGCAGTCTCGATCGCCGGGTACTTGATCGGACGCTGTGGCGTGATCGACTTCTACACGATGCGCTACGAGCTGCTCTCGATCCTCGGCGCTTGCGGGCTCGCGGCGTGGTACCTGGGTCGGGAGTCGTCTGCGGCGCTTCGCGGCACGTGGACGGTGTGCTGCGCCGGGCTGCTCGGGCTCTCCGTCATCGCTCACGGCCGCCTGCTTGCCGAGTACGCGACGGCGCCGCCGACGCCGGCCAAGCAGGAACTCATCGCCGCCCTCGACGCGCGCAACATCCGCTACGCGTATGCCGACTACTGGACGTCGTACTACGTGACGTTCATGACGCGCGAGCGCATCATCGTGGCTTCGACCGAAGTCGTCAAGGTCCGCACGCACAACAACGAGGTTGACGCTCACCGCGCCGAAGCCATCCTCATCTCGCGCCGCCCCTGCGCCGGCGGCGACCAGCTGACTCCGGCCTTCTGGGCGTGTACGCCATAAATGATTTGTTCGATGGTTCCTTCACAGGAGGCCAGGAGACTAGGAGCAATAATTTTAGTTCTCCTGACCTCCTGACCTCCTGTGAAAGACACGCGAACAATCAGATCCAGTGGTGCAGCCGGTACCAATCGAGGGTGCGGCGAATGCCGTCGCGCAGTGACACCGCGGGGGCGTACCCGAGTTCGGCGCGCGCGCGGGAGATGTCGAAGGCGCGGCTCTTCGTGAAAAAGTCCACGCGGCGGCGGTAAAGCGGCGGTTCGATGCCGAACGGCGCGCAGAGGGCTTCGCAGGCGGCCCCGGCGAGCCAGAAGGGCCAGACGGGGAGATACAGCGTCGGCGGCTTCACTCCGGCTTCAGCGGCAATCAGCTGAATCAGTTCGTTCAGCGTCGGCGTCTCCGCGCCCGCGAGAATGTAGGTGCGTCCCGCGGCCTGCGGCACCTCGCCACACAGGCGGAATCCTTCGACGAGATCGTCGATATGGGTCAGGTGGTAATAGATCCGGCCGTCGCCAAGCACGACGAACGTGCGGCGGGCGATGCCCCGAAACAGCTTCAGCAGCCGTCGATCGCCGGGACCGTAGATGCCGCTCGGACGCGCGATGACGACTTCGACGCCCGCTCTCGCGCCGGCGTCGCGCGCGATGGACTCCCCTTCCACCTTCGTGACCTGGTAGATGTCACCCGGGGCAAGCGGCGCGTCTTCGTTCGCGGGCGGATGCTCGATGTCGCCGTGCACACCCACCGTGCTGCAGTGCACGACACGCCGTATTCCCGCGGCACCAGCGGCTTCGATCAGTTGTCCCACACCGATCGCGTTGACCTGGCGATACACGCCGTCGGGAAGACCGGCCTGGCGATACAGCGCGGCGATATTGTAGACGGCGTCGAAACCCGCGGACAGCGCGCGCGGAAGCGTCTCGGGTTTCGCAAGGTCGCCTTCGACGAGTCGAATCCCATCGGTACGCAGCGCCGAGGCCGCCGCCTCGCTCCGCACCATCGCGGTGACGTCGTGACCTCTCCGGAGCAGCGCGCGGGCGAGATGTCCACCCGTGAACCCGGTCGCGCCTGTGACCAGGACTCCAGCCATCAGCGCCGGCGTGCCACGACCGTCACGGGCGAACCGAACAGGCCCATCAGCCCGGTGCGCTCCATCACCCCTTCGACTCCGCGCGTGAAGGGCTCGGAGTTGAACAACTTGTGAAAAGCGATCGGCAGCACGAACTGTTTGTGCTGGCCGCCGAGTTCGAACCCCTCGGTTTGGAGCACGGCCGCGACCGAGTGTCCCGAAAAGACGCGATAGGCCTCGACAGACGGTTTGACGATATGAAGAACGCGCCGCGAGACCGCCTGCAGCGCCGCGGCACTGGTGATCGACGGGTAATCGAACACGACGCGATCGGCGGCAACGCGGCACAACTCGCGCAGCGACGCGCGCCAGTCCGGCGTGTGCATCAGGACACGCAGGCAGACGACGGCGTCGAAGCTGCGGTCGGGGAAGGCCAGTCCGTGCGCATCACCGCGCGTAAAGGTGACGGCAACGCCGGCTTCGCGCGCCCGCCGCTCGGCCACCTGCAGCATTTCCGCGGCTGCATCGATTCCCGTGACCGCCGCACCCCGTTTCGCCAGGGCGATGGCAGCGCGGCCGGTGCCCGTACCGACGTCGAGAATGCGGCGTCCCTCGAGCGGGGCGAGAAACGCCGCGATCTGGCGCTCCTGGGTCTCGGCGATCAGGCGGCCGATCGGGCCGCTGAAGCGCATCGCGTCGAAGCGCTCCGCCATCGCGGGATCGGCATAGACCGAGTAACTGTAGTGATCCCGGTTTCCGATCTTCGCCCCTCGCCCCTCGCTCCTCGGCCCTCGCTCCTCGCTCACGCGACCTTGCCCGCCATCTGCGGAGCGCGATCGCCGAACAGGTGCGCGCAGGCCTGGCGCGTGCGCGAGAGGTAGGCCTCGTAGCTGTACTTGGTCTCGGCGAGCTGGTGCGCGCGGGCCCCGACGGCGCGGGCGCGTTCGGGATCGGCGACGGCCGCGAGGATTCCCGCACCGAATCCTTCCGGCGTCGCGTCCGTGAGGAACGACACCTCGTCGTTCAGCACCTGCGTATGCGTCAACAGCCGCGTGGCAACGATGGGACGGCCCGAACGCAAGTACTGGTAAATCTTCAACGGCGTGTTGGTGCCCAGGCTCCGCGGCGAGACCAGCACGTCGGCGGCATCCAGGTAGGCCGGAATCTCCTCCGCCGGACGCTGCCCGGCGAAAATCGTCCCTGACGCGATTCCCGCATCAGCGGCCTGCTTCCGCGCCAGTTCGATTTGCTCGGGGCGGCCGCCGGCCAGAACCAGGCGCGCATCCGGCCGCGACGCCAGCACGTGCTTCATCGACGCGAACAACAGGTCGAGTCCCTGGTAGGCTTCGAACGTCCCCGTGTAGAGCACCATCGGGACCGACGCGCTCAATCCGAGCCGCGCGCGCACGTCCGTCCCCGACCCTGCCGTCGGCGCGTCGCCCGATCCCGGCGCGTTCTCGATCAACACAGAGGGCACGGTCGTATCGATGCCGCGAACGACGTCCTCCAGCTGCGGGCAGATGACGATCACCACGCGCGAGCGGCGGACGACGAAGCGTTCCATGAGAGCGAAGAACCCCGTCAGCAGCCGCGACTTGCTGTAGGCGAAGTTGGTCAACTGCTGCGGCAGGCTCGAGTGCATGTCGTAGAGATGCGGCAGCCCCAGCATCGCGGCGAGGATGACACCGAAAAAGCTGCCTTCCTCGTGCGAATGTACCGCGTCGTACTTCTCGGCCAGGGCCCGGCGGCATGCCGTCGCCAGCAGCGCCAGATCCAGCGGCACCTTCTTCCACGACGGACCGATACCGATGCCCGTCATCAGCGGCGGACGCGCGCACCGGAACACGCGCAACCCTGGCAGCGTCACGTCCTTGCCGAACGGATAGGTGACGAGATCGACGGTGTGGCCCAGATCGAGCAGCGCGCGAATCCGGTGATACTCGCTGAAAGGGGTGCCCCGGGGCTCAAAAAAAGGCTCCGGCGCGATCATCAGGATGCGCATCAGGTGGACCCCTAATTGTAAACTATTCGGTTGATGACACATCCCGACGAACAGGGCAGCCGCCGCAGCGCCAAATCGATTCTGCTCAGCGTGATCAAGGCGGTTGTCAGCGCCGGGCTGCTGTGGCTGCTCTTTTCGCGCGTGGACGTGGCGCGGCTCTGGTCGGTCGCCAAGCAGGCGTCGCCGGCGTGGCTGGCGGGTGCGCTGCTGCTTTATTTCACGATGGTGCTGGCGAGCGTGGTGCGTTGGGATGTGCTGCTGCGGGCCCAGCACGTGCGGCTGCCCTTCACGTTTCTCACGCAGTCGTTCCTCGTCGCGACGTTCTTCAACAATTTCCTGCCGAGCAACATCGGCGGCGACGTGATCCGCATCAGCGACACCGCGAAGGCGGCCGGGTCGAAAACGCTCGCAACAACGGTCGTGCTCATCGATCGCGGGCTTGGACTCCTCGGATTGGCGCTGATGGCGGCCACCGGCGCGTCCCTGATGCAGCGGATGAGCGTCGGTCCAGTCGGCCCCGGCATGCTGTGGGCCGGTTTCGGCCTCGGGGCCATGATCGCGACACCGGCGCTCCTCATGCCTGAGACAGCGACGCGAATTCTTCAGCCGCTGCGGGTTTTCCATGCCGAATGGGTGGACGAACGGATCAACAAGTTGACCTACGCCCTGACGCGCTTCAAGGAGACCCCGGCCGCCATCGCGGGCTGCTTCATCGGCGCCGTCGCGGTCCAGGGGATCCTCGTGCTGTTCTACGTGGCGATCGCGCGGAGCATGCACATCCCTATCGGTTTTGCTGAGCTCGCCGTGATCGTGCCCGTGTCCTTCATCGTCCAGATGGTGCCGGTGTCCGTGAACGGATTTGGCGTGCGGGAAGCGACGTTCGGTTTCTATTTCACCCGGCTGGGCTTACCGCTCGAATCGGCCCTGCTGGTGTCATTCGTTGGAGCGGCCCTGATCATGGTTTTCTCGCTCTCGGGCGGCGTCGCCTACCTCCGCCGCACCGTGGTAAACTAGAGCCACCAAGGGCGGCCCCAGCACCCTTCTCCCTAAAGTTGACAATAGAAGAGGCCGATAGGCTGATGGCGCATGCTCTGCCGTGCGCTATCGACCTGCCGTCTGCTGTGCCGAGGTTCTGCCCATGAAGAACGCACGTGCTGTTCATGTAGCGTGCGGCATCGCCTTTTTCGCGATGACTGCCGCGTGTGAGACGTCGAAGAGCTCGACCCCGACCGCCCCGACCGTCGCCGGCCCGATTCCGGGCGTGAACATTTCCGCCCCGATCCTGCTCGAGCCGTCGCAGGGCTTCAAGTTCAAGGAAAGCGAACAGCCCATCAAGCTGGTCGTTCAGAATTCCACGACCAACGGCGTGCGCCCGCTGAGCTACACGTTCGAGGTCGCCAGCGACACCGGATTCGCGACCAAGGTCTTCAGCCGGTCGAACGTCACACCCGGCGACGGCAAGACATCGGTTCAGATCGACAAGCTCGAGATCGGGCGCTCGTACTACTGGCGCGCCTGGGCCGCCGATGGCGCCAACACGGGCACCACGGCGACGGCCAGCTTCGAGATCTATCCCAAGGCGGCGGTCAACGCGCCAGTGCCGGTATCGCCGATCAACAACGAGTTGCTCACGACGACCACGCCGACGATCAAGGTGGCGAACTCGGCCATCGTGGGGCCCGTGGGATTCCTGGCCTACGAATTCCAGGTCGCCACGGACCAGGCGTTCACCAAGCTGGTCGCGGCGGGCATCGTGAACGAGGGGGCCGGCCAGACATCCTTCAACAGTTCGCCGCTCTCCAATGGACTGACGATGTACTGGCGCTCGCGGTCCAGCGATCGCGAAACGACGAGCGCGTGGAGCGCCACGCAGACGTTCAGGACGCCGGCGGCGCCCGCACCGAGCCCGAGCCCGACACCAACGCCGGGGACGCCGGTTCCGGCGGGTACGTGCGCGCTGCCGACGGGTCCGCAGGTGATTGCGTGCATCCAGGCCAAGTACCCGGACAAGACCGCGCCGGTCTCCACACTGGCACAGCGGCAGGCCAACATGCTGTTCCTGCGTGACCGCGTCATCGAGGCCGGACTGTGCGCCGGCAATACCTACGGCTGGAACCTGAAACGTGGCGGTCCGGAGTTGAGCGTCGACGTCATCGCGTGGAAGCGCCCGGACGGCAACATGGGCGTCGACATCGCGTTCGACTACGACAACAACGGCACGACGCTGAAGCTCACGTGGGGTGAAGTGGATCTCTTCGCGTCGTACACGCCGTATACCGGCTCCTACTCCTGCAAGTAAGCGGCGGATCCGCGCCGACGCCGCAGGCAGATATACTCGCCGGGATGTCAGCGCCCGGCGCCGATCGGGCAGCCCGCACGTGGCTGCCCGACTTTCCTCTCCTCCTGATTCTCGGTTTCGGTATTTATCTCCGCTCGCAGTACCTCCAATTGCCGATGGCGGAGGCGCATCGGTGGCGCGAAATCACGAACTCCGACATCGCGCGCAACTTCTACGAGCGTTCGATGAACCTTTTCCTGCCGCAGGTCAACTGGGGTGGGGCGGGACATCCCTACGTGGGAATGGAGTTTCCGCTGCTGCAGTGGATTGCGGCGCTGCTCTATTTTCCGTTCGGCGAGCACGCCGTCATCGGGCGCTTGATCAGCCTGGCGTTTTCCGCCGGCACGATCTGGGCGATCTACGCCCTCGGCGCGCGGCTCTTCGGCCGGCCGGCAGGGCGGGCCGCGGCGTTCCTCTTCGCGATTTCGCCCAGCGCCGTCTTCTTCGGCCGGTTCTTCATTTCCGACACGCCCATGGTCTTCTATTCGGTGGCGGCGGTGCTCGCGTGGGTCGTGTACCTCGAGAAGCCGACGCGCGCTGCGTGCGTCGCCGGCACGGTCTGCGCCGCGCTGGCCTTTCTCGTGAAGATTCCGGCCGTGATGATCCTGGTGCCGATCGCGTGGGCGGCGTGGGAAGCGCGTGGCTGGAGCGCCCTGAGGGATCGCGGCCTCGTCGGCGGGATCGCGATCGCGATTCTCGCGACAGGTCTGTGGTACTGGCACGCCGACGCGATCTATCACCGCACCGGTCTGAGCCAGGCGATCTGGCACCCATCAGGGAATTACGGCCCGCCTATTTCGAGCGCCGCGGGACCGTTCATCGGCATCTATCACTGGGCCACGGCGGCCCGACTGAAGGATCCGGCGTTCTACGACGACATGCTGACGCGCACGTGGGCGCTCCACCTGACACCGGCCGGCTTCGTGCTCGCGGTGTTCGCGCTCCTCACGACATGGCGCGTGGCGCGACGGCACCTGCTCGATGCCTGGCTGGGCATCGTGCTGCTGTTCATCCTGGTGACGGCCGAGGGGAACATCCACCACGAATTCCACCAGCTGCCGCTGCTCCCTCCGGCGGCGTTGTTCTTCGGCCTCGCGGCGGCGCCCGCGTTCGACGGCGCCTGGCTGCGCGACAAGGGGGGACGCTGGATCGGCGCGATCGGCAGCGCCGTCACGCTCGTGGCCATTGCCCTGATGTCGTTCAAATACAGCGGCGTGGTCCAGAACTTCTTCCGCCCGGATCGCCTCGACTTGATCCCGATCAACGCCGGACGCGTGATGCAGTCGGTAATACCGGAGGATGGTTTGATCGTGACCGTCGAATACGAGGAGTACGGCAACAACTCGCCGATCCTGCTCTACTGGGCCCATCGCCGGGGATGGAGCTTCGACAAGACGTCGATCACGCCGCAGGTCATCGAGTTACTGAGGAAGGATTTCGGGGCGCGCTACTTCGCGACGACGATCTGGCCGGTGCTCGCGGGGACGCGCCCGGATGTCATCGAGTACCTGCAAACGAAGAAGCAGGTGCCGATGCCGGGCGCGCCGCGCGATACGAGGGTCTTTGAACTGAATTAGAACCGATACCGAATGCCGGCGCCGATCTGGAAGCCGCCGACGGTGAGCTTGTCGTTGGCGCCGTCGATGTCGGCCGAGCCCCAGGTGTAGCGCGCGAGACCGCCGACCGCAATCTTGTTGGCGACCAGGTACTGCACATCCACGCCGAAGTTGATGCCGACAGTCGTCTTCTTAATCTCGGTCAGCGGCGCGTTCACGGTCGGACCGGGCTCGGTAACCGTCAACGACGTGATCGTGTCCTGCTTCACCCAGAAGATGGTTGGACCGCCGAAGACCCCGACATCGAGCTTGTTGGCGACGGGAATCATGTAGACCGCATCGAGATGCAGCGCGTCCTCGGAATGCTGGGCGCCGCTCTGCGTCGAGTTCACCGCGCGTGGGCGATCGAAGAAAACCGGGTCGGGGATCGAACCGGTGATCGCCACGTCGGCATCGGACGATGTGTGCGTGAAGCTGACGCCGGCGAGCAGGTTCTGGCCCCACACGCGATAGGCGCCGCCGATGTCGAAGAAGCCTCCGCCCTGGATTTCCTGGTTCGAAGTGACCGTTGCGGTTTCGTCGTAGAGCGGGAACGTCGAACTGGTATCGAGCTTATGGGAGCCAACCTGGGCTCCAAAGGTCACCCCGACGTATCCCTTGTCGGTCCACTGCATGGTCTGGGCTGAAGCAATACTCGGCGCTGCGAACAGGCACAGCGCCAGGACTCCGGCTTTCGTCATCTTCAAATGCACGTCTCCTGTCTTTTTTGAGAAAGTGGGCACATGTTAACACGTTGCGTGACTGTATTTACGGGCTTTTGTGTTACGATGGCTCCGCGCGTCCGGCGCATCACCACAACAGCTTTACGGAGTTCCACTGAATGAACCGAAAGGTCCTTTGCACCGTCACCGCCGCGCTCGCTCTCGCGATTGCCTGCAGTAAGTCTTCACCCACTCCCACGTCGCCCTCCGCCACCACCCAGTCCGACGCCTCGGCCGCGGCCGACGGCTCGACACTGAAGGTGCCGGCGCCGGGAACCTCGTCTCCGACCGGTGGAGCCCAGGCAAACGACCCCACGACGCTCGTCGCCTCGACGGTAAATGGCAAGTACGCCAGCGCCGGCACGCTGTCGTATCGCTTCCAGGTTCGCAGCGGCAGCACGGTCGTGTCCGAGGGCGTCGTCACGGGCTCGGGCTCGAGCGTATCGTTCCTGCCCACGGGTCTGCTGTCGGATACGAATTACACCTGGCGCGTGCAGGCGACCTCATCGGGAGCGAATGGCCCGTGGTCATCTGACGCGAGCTTCAAGAGCCCGATCGGCGCATTCCTGCGCGGCAATGAAGTGCGCGATCCGCTGACCATCGGCCGGTCGGTCGGCCAGATTCGCGGACCGTTCCAGTTCACGGCCAACGGCCTGCTCCTGCCGGCGCACGAGAGCCACGTCCTCTACGCCCTCCAGCAGAACCTGCAGCAGGGTGAAGTCTCCATGATGATCCTCGGCGCCGACGAGGGTTCGGAGGGCGACAAGAGCAAGGTGTTCGCCATGCAGGAGGGCCCGGACGAGGGAGACGTCACCGATGACGACTACCGCATGACCGCGGAGCTCCGCGGCCGCAACTACTCGACTCCGGGGGCCGTGACCTGCCGCATCATCGCGGGCGACGGCGTCTCACGCGATTGCCCGCGTGTCGTGCTCAACTTCGACAGCACACGCTGGTACTTCTGGCGCTTCTCCTGGCAGACCGGCCGCGCGACGCTCGAAATCCGCCGCGACAGCGAAACCGGCCAGTCCGTCTACAACCAGAGCATCGGCACGGGGTCGCACCCGTATCGGCCCGATCCACACTACGTCTACCTCGGCGTCCCCGCCGGACGCGCGGGACTGATCGACGCGACGCTGCCGGGCGGCACGTATAAGAACGTCTACGTGGGCCCCGGTCCGCGCCCGACGTTCCCGCAGTAGTCCAGGATCGCTCGTATTTTTCGAAGGGCGGCAGATTCGTCTGCCGCCCTTTTTCTTTTCCCGGCGTGGTACTCTTCCGCGACTGCGATGCGTTCCTTCAACAAAGTGAGGTCACCGAATGCACATAGCGTTCGTCCATGTGCCGCATCTCCTGCTGCTCTCGCGGGTGGTGATGTGTGCCATC
>AR_comb_assmDRAFT_10160294_pt1 | contig 11510 bp, 10 predicted proteins | sample ArasoioldDNA_FD_10543 | JGI IMG/M metagenome (IMG submission 10543) | reverse complement strand
ATCCAACCCGGCTTTATCCGGACCCCTCTAACAGCGGACCAGGCGAACAGAATGCCCTATCTGATGGAGCTCGACGCCGCTATTCCGTACTTTATCCGCGCTATTGAAAAGAAAAAGCGATTCGCAGCTTTCCCGTGGCAGCTTGCGACCATCGTCCGGGCGGGGAAGTTCATGCCGGCCTGGATGTACGACCGCATTGCCGGACGCGCGCGATACCGGGAATAGCAGTTACCAGCTTCCGGTGATACCGATGACCGGTCGGATCTCACCGTCAACTCCTTTCATCGGAGCGATCATAAGCCCGGCGACGCCAGTATCTCCAAACGCGAAAAAAGCGCCCGGCACCTTGTCGGGAGCCAGGTCCCAGTATCCGTGTCCTAAAGCTCTAGCAATTCCATATTCACAAGAATCTCGCAGGCCGTGTGTATCAATGTGCACGTTACAGACATTGGTGAACGAGATAATGAAATGAAGCGACTGACCTTCACCTTCCTGCCGGAAGCTAAGACCTTTTGAGTTAGAAGCCATGAAACTCCCTAACTTCGTACTTCGATCATCTTCGTGCATTACAGGATTGTCTTCCACTGCCTTTAGCAGAGCTTTTACGCTGTTGGGATAGAAATCGAATCCGACCGACCTTGGTCTCGCATAAATCCCAACTATCAACGGTTTGAAGTCATTTAAATCGATCCCGATCTTTTGGACCGCGGCTTTCGTGATAGCGGGTTCGCCGCGCAAAAGCATGTGTTCACCAGAGTAATAATTGAACGTTCCGTCACCGGGGTCGTTTCCCATCGTCGTTCCTCCTAAACGGTATTGGATTTTAGGAAAACAATACTAATTTCTCGACGAGGGATGCGTCAACTTTTTGCGGGAAGTATGACGCGACCGGTTGTTTAACAATCGATAAACCATGAGTTCAATGCCGTTTGAAATATTGGACCTCACGTTCGTGCTTTTCTGCGGCCGCGCGCGACTTAAACGTTCCGAGGTTTTTCCGTTTGCCAGTTTTCGGATCTATCTTTCTTGAGTAAAGACGATATTCGCCTGATTTCAGCTTGCGTATCATTTTGCGTTCCTCCTGCCTTAGATACAGCAAAAAAGATGCCGTTAGATGGAGTTCAAGGCTGCGTAACGGACTGTATAAGTGTTAAAATCCCACAGTACTGCTTTAAGTATTTCGCGATTACTCTCTCTTCTCGCTCGATTTAATGACATACATACAGGCAATCATCCTTGGCATCGTCCAAGGCCTCACCGAATTTATTCCCATCAGTTCCACCGCCCATCTCGTTTTCGCGAGTCGATGGACGGGCATTTACGATGGTAACGCTCAGCAAATAACGGCCACGATCGCGGTGATTCAGCTCGGAACGCTGGCAGCCGTATTCGTTTATTTCGCGAATGATATTTGGGCGATCTCAACAGCGTTTCTCCGGGACCATTGGCGTTTGTTGACGAACAAACGAAGGATGAGGTTTTCGGGTTCTAACGGCATAAGGCCGATGTGGATGTCGGACGAATCCTGGCTCGGCTGGCTCGTGATCATCGGTTCGATACCGATCGGTATCGCCGGAATATTTTTCAAGGATTTTATCGAGGGTCCCGGAACCAAGAACCTGTGGATGATTGCTACAATGCTGATCGCCGTCGCGTTAGTGCTTCTAATTGCGGAGGCTGTTGGAGCGAAGCGAAAGGACATCAAGCATCTTGGATTGACCGATTCGCTAGTGATGGGCTTTGCGCAGGTATTGGCGCTCATGCCGGGAGCGAGCCGTTCGGGTTCGACGATCATGGGGGGCCTCTTTGCCGGCGAAAAACGCGAAACAGCGGCGAGATTTTCGTTCCTCTTGTCGATACCAGCAATCACTGCAAGCGGGCTTCTGGAATTGAGACAGGCGCTAAAAATCCTACCGCATGAATCCTTTGTTCCGCTCATCGTCGCCACCTTGGTAGCAGGCGTCATCGGCTATGCCTCGATCTGGTTCCTTTTGGCGTATCTTCGCCGACACTCAACTCTTGTTTTCATTGTCTATCGTGTGATCCTTGGCACGGTTATCCTTGTATTGCTCTGGCAAGGCGTGATAAGCCCAGCAATTAATTCATGAACAAACGGTGGGTCATCAAAAAACACGACCGGGCGGCGTTAAATTCGCTTGCCACGGTGCTAGGCATTCCCCCGTTGATCGCGGCCTTGTTGATCGCTCGCGGGTTCGATACCGAGGAAAAGGCGGCACGGTTTCTCAACCCTAGTGTTGATCATTTGCACGACCCCTTGCTCTTGAAGGGAATGCGGGAAGCCGCTGATCGTGTCCATCGAGCGGTCCAGAACCGCGAAAAGATACTGATCTGGGGTGACTATGATGTCGACGGGACGACCGGCACCGTGCTCTTGCGCAAAGCCTTAAAGATGCTTGGAGCCGAGACCGGATTTCACGTTCCGAACCGTTTTACGGAAGGCTATGGCGTTAATACGCCGGCTCTGCAACAAGCCAAGGCGGACGGATTTTCATTGGCGATCACCGTCGACTGCGGGATCCGCAGCTTTGAGCCGCTTGAATGGGCAAAGGAAAACGGCCTCGACGTAATAGTCACCGATCATCACCTATCGGACGAGGTCAATGGAAATCCGCCGGCTTTCGCCGTTGTAAATCCCAATCAGACCGGCTGCGAATATCCTGACAAACACTTGGCCGGAGTCGGTGTTGCATTCAAGCTGGCTCATGTACTACTGCGAGAAAAGGGACTCGAGCATTGCGTGCCCGCCTTTCTTAAGATCGCGGCCATTGGGACCGTCGCGGACATCATGAAGCTCACCGGCGAAAACCGGGCGATCGTCGCGCTCGGCCTACGTGATCTTCCAAAGACCAAAAATCTCGGCCTACGCGCGTTGATGGATGTTTCGGAATGCCGTGACGACATGACGAGCTACCACATAGGTTTCCGCATCGCGCCGCGGATCAACGCGGCTGGCCGAATGGATATCGCCCGACACGTTATCGAACTCTTTGAAGCCGAAAGCGAGGAGGAAGCCCGCCGGTTGGCCGCGCTCCTGGACAGCCACAATCGTGAACGCCAGCAAGTACAGCAAAAGATAACCGAGCTTGCTTTTTTTGAGACGGAAAACATCGATAAGCAGCGCTTTATCGTGGTCGATGGACAAGACTGGCACCGCGGTGTTATCGGCTTAGCGGCATCCAGGATAGCCGAACGGCTCTATCGCCCGACCATCGTTTTTTCGACTGAGAACGGCTATGCGCACGGCAGCGCTCGCAGCATCGGCGATTTTCATCTACTTAATGCTCTTGAGTCGTGCGCCGACCTGTTTGAACAGTTTGGCGGACACGCGGCTGCGGCGGGAATGAAAATCAAAGCGGAGAGGATCTCTGATCTTCGTGTGCGTTTGAATGAATTTGCGCTCGGAGCTTTGTCGGACGAAGACCTCGTGCCCATCTTGAATATCGACGCCCCTGTTTCCACACAAACATTGAATCTTCAGCTTGTCGATTCTCTTTCAGCATTCGAGCCCTTCGGAGCAGGAAACCCGAAACCAGTCTTTGTCACGAAAGGACTTTATTTGCGCGACGATCCGTACGTGATGAAGGAAAAGCATCTAAAACTGAAACTTCTCGACAATGAACGACGAAGCTTTGAAGCTGTTTGGTGGGACGGCGTGGAACGATCAAAAGAGCGAACGCCGCGTGCAAATGATTGCATCGAAATAGCATACACGCCGGAGGTGAGCGTCTGGCAGGGGAACAGAAGCCTCCAACTTGTCGTCGAGGACGTTAGAATCGATAATCAGGAAAATGGCAGACACTAAGCAGAGATCATTCGAATTTCGCGCAAAGCTTCCGGGCTATGTGCGCGTCGCTGCGATTGCTGCCATAGGCATTACCGTCTTGCTCGTTGTTGTCGGCTTTTATCGTGAACGCAATAAGGCCGCATTTCGATTGAAACCGGAACATACCCAACTCTCAAAAGACGTGACGGCCGAGATTAACGGCTACGAACGTCTCGAGACGGACGGCGAAGTCAAAAAGTACTACGTCAAGGCTGATCATGCCAGGACGTTCTCGGACAACCACCAGGAGCTTGATAACGTTTATATCGAAGTTTACGGAGAAGGGAACGCGATCGATAAGCTCACAGCACAGAGTGCGTTGTATGTTCCGGAAGAAGGCCGAGACTTTACCGCTTATCTCAAAGGCGACGTCAACATCGAGACCCGCGATGCTCTTAAGGTCCAAACCGAGAATATTGTCTACACAAAAAAAGATGATTCGGCTGTTGCGGACGAACTCGTTAAATTTGAGCGGGCAAACGTTTCGGGGCAGGCCGTTGGTGCGAATGTCGATGTTGCTAACAAACGGCTTCACTTACTGCGAGATGTTGACGTTGACGTTAATTCAGACGAAACAGGTTCTGCATCAAGTGTTAAGAATGCAAAATTCAAGGGTGGCTCAGCCACCTACGACCAGGCCGCGAATACATTAGAGGTGAACGGCGGGATGGAGGCTCATATGGTTTCGCCCGATGGATTTCGGAACACAGACCTGCGAGCTCAGCGCACGATCGCTTCCTTAACGCCATCGGATAACAAGACTCAGCCTTCACTAAAGACAATCGAGCTCTTTGACGATGTTTGGGTGGAAACAAAGGAACGGGGCGCGCGGCAGTCGACTATGGAAACGGCTTATGCGTTTTATGATAAGGCCGCGGATCGGTTCGTGCTAAAGAATGGCGTTCATATGATCACCGGTGCCGACGAGACGACCGATCTTCGATCAGGCGATGCGATATACGAGCAAACCGCCGGAAATCTGAAACTTGGCAACGGCGCAGAAATAACAAGAGGAACTGGTTACGTAAAAGGTGACACGTTGTATGCGGTTTTGTCGGCCGCAAAGAAAGTCACGAATTCGAGAGCGGTTGGTTCGGCATATTTGCGAAACGCCGCGGCAGAACGGATTACCGAAATAACTGCGGATGAGCTTACGGCGGATTTCGATGACGCACAACAGCCCGTAAATGCTAAAGCGATCGGCAATGCGAGAGCCGTTGTCACCCCGACTGAGGCTACCGATTACACGTCGGTGACAATCAATTCGAAGGGATCGTTAACGGCAACCTTTCGAGCCGGGGGATTGCCTTCTGTTATGAAGACCGACGGCAGATCGACGATCCAATTGAATGCGCCAAACGGTGTGACGGACGCTGTTAATAAGCGAGTTACAGCCGACACCGTGAATGTGACATTCAACGATAACGGGAAGGATATTCGTCGGGCCGAGGCGGCAGGCAACGCTGAACTTTTTATCGAACCGATTCGCGCTTCCGCAAAAAACTATAAAACAACCGTGTACGCACCTAAATTCGATTGCGAGTTCTACGCGACCGGCAACAACGCAAAGCAGTGCGTCGGAGCTACAGATACTAAGACAGTTCGAGAACCAACGGTTCCAGCTGAGGGTCGCGGAAACCAAGTTCTGGCGGCGAATCGGCTAACGGCAATCTTCAATGAGGGTACTAAGGACGTAGAGCGGCTGGAGGCTGCCGGAAATTCAAAATTCACTGAGCTCGATAGAAATGCGATCGCCGACGCGATGACCTTCACTCAATCTGACCAGGTTGTTCGCCTGCGCGGCGGGGAGCCAACCTTTTGGGATGCCGCATCGCGGGCAAAGGCACCCGAGATCGATTGGGATACCACCGGCCAGCGTTCGTCATTGCGAGGCGGCGTAAGCACGACATATTACAGCCGCAAACGCGGGGGCGACGCGACGCCCTTCGGAAGCTCCGACAAGCCGGTATTCGCGACTGCGCAAGCTATGGACGTTGACTATCGATCCGAAACGGCTGTCTACTCGGGCAATGCTCGCGCATGGCAGGAAAGTAATTACGTCCGCGGCGATCGGCTGACGATCGACCAACAGAAAGGCACATTCTTCGCCGAGGGAACAGTGCAAAGTTTGCTCTATGAGGCAAAGCAGCGGCGGAAAACAGCAAACGGTACTGTTCCTGTATCTGCGTCAGCCGCGTCGCTTGCATATTCGCGCGATAGCCGGGTTTTGCAGTATCGCAATTCGGTTGACATTCGACAGGGAACGGATCGACTTCTCGCACAAATTGCCGATATTTATCTCGACCAAAATAACGAGATGGTAAAGACCGTCGTCGAAAATAATGTGGTCATCACTCAACCCGGAAGAAAGGCCGTTGGCGATTGGGCCGAGTATACGGCAGAGAATGAGGTCGCAGTCATTCGAGGAAATCCTGCTCGTGTGGATGACTCCGAGAACGGCACTTCGCAGGGCGGGCAAATTACAGTTTATCTACGTGATAATCGAGTATTAAGCGAAGGCGGGACAAAGCAAAACACATCTGCTCGAACATGTTCTGTTTATAAGATGAAGACCGTACCGTAATCGATGGCTGATCTGACAAACAATACGCCCTCGTCGAACGGACACGAAGCTCCTGTGTCAGACCGTACGCTCGCCGTTCGACACCTGGTAAAGGAATATGGCCGACGACGAGTCGTTGATAACGTCTCGCTTGATGTAGGTAAAGGCGAAGTGGTTGGCCTTCTTGGAGCTAACGGCGCGGGCAAGACAACGACGTTCTACATGACCGTCGGACTAGAATGGCCTCGCGAGGGAAAGGTTTACCTCAACGGACGTGACGTTACTCACCTGCCAATGTATCTGCGGGCGCGACTCGGGCTGGGTTATCTGCCGCAGGAACCATCGATCTTCCGAAAACTTACGGCGGAACAAAACATCCTCGCCGTCCTGGAAACGCGCTCGATGACCCGTGAAGACCGACTCAGTCGTGTCGAAGACCTGCTCGAAGAGTTTGGCGTGGGTCATGTTCGTCGCATACGGGGAGACTCACTCTCGGGGGGCGAGCGAAGGCGGGTCGAGATAGCACGATGTCTCGCAACCGAACCCGAATTTATCCTACTTGACGAACCTTTTGCCGGAATAGACCCGCTCGCTATAGACGATATTCGCCATATCATTATTTATCTGCGCAACCAAGGAATTGGCATTCTTATCACCGACCATAATGTCCGAGAGACACTTGGTATCACGGATCGGGCCTATATAATGAGCGATGGCCGCATCCTCAGGTCAGGCTCACCGTCTTCCATTGTCGAAGACGCAGATGTTCGTCGCCTCTATCTCGGTGAACGCTTCACGCTCTAAACCATATGTTTTCAATTTTCAGTTGAAACGGTATACTTTTTGTAGAGCAAACACCGTATCGTTAACCGATCCAAGCTCGACATGACGTACTTAGATCTATGTCGTCTTTAAGACTCACAACATCACTTCAGCAAAGGATGGTACTCACTCCGCAGCTTCGTCAGCGGATAGAAATGCTGCAGATGACGTCGATGGAGTTGAACGATCTGATCGAGCAGGAGATGGTGGCAAATCCTGTTCTCGAAGAGGTAATGCCTGGCGAAGAGGTCCAGGAGATCTCGGAGAGTATCCTTGATCAAAATGCGGATGGCTTCGAGAACGGACTTGAAAACGGTAAGTCCGAAAACACTGACGGTGCTCTTGATATTTCTTCGTCAAATCTGGACACATTTGAAACTTTCCAGGCCAATGAGGTGTCGTCGAATGGAACCGAAGAACACTCCCAGGTCGAGCAGGGAAGTGATGAAGAGCCCGCCGCCGAGACTTCGGATTCCTTTGACGAGATAGATTTTGGACGGGAATTTCAGGATTATCTGGATCCTGGATATCGCACGCAGGAGATCGAATACAAGGAAGATGCTCCGAGCTTTGAACAGTTCCTCTCGCACGCGCCTTCGTTAAGCGAACACCTGGAATGGCAGCTTCACTTGACCGAATTACCAGGCGAGGTAGTCGAAGCCGCGATTCTGATTATCGGAAATCTCGATGATGACGGTCGGCTTTCGATCTCAACTGAGGAGATCGCTGAGATGGCCGGATGCTCCGGCGAGATGGCTGAACAGGCACGGCAGGCGATCATGCAGCTTGATCCGGTCGGATGCGGCGCCTTCGACGTTAAGGAATGCTTGCTCGCGCAGCTCATTGCAAACGGTGAAGGGCACTCGCTTGCTTCCCGACTTATACGCGATCATCTCGAAGACTTGCAGCCACATCGTTTGCAACATTTGTCCAAAGACACTGGCATCGATGTTCACGAGCTGGATGCCGAGATACAAAAGATCCGCGTACTCGATCCTTATCCCGGACGCCCATACGCAACTGAAGACCCTGTCTACGTATCGCCCGAGGTCTATATTGAAAAGGTCGAAGATGAATATGTTGTCTACTTTGTCGATGACGGTAGCCCGAGATTAAGGATCAGCCCGACATATCATCAATTATTAGATCAGGGTGACACTTCCAAAGAGGCAAAGGACTTTATCAAGGAAAAAGTTCGATCGGCGGTCGATCTATTGCGCAACATAGAACATCGGCGACAAACGATCTATCGTGTTGTCGAATGCATCGTCTCCCGCCAGCGTGAGTTTTTGGACAAAGGCGTTGAATACATCAAGCCCATGATGTTGAAGGATGTCGCCGAGGATATCGGTATGCATCTGTCAACTATCTCGCGCGTTGTGAACCGGAAATATGCCCATACTCCACAGGGCGTTATCGAGCTTCGCCGCTTCTTTTCTGAGGGAATGATGAACGAAGAGGGCGAAGAAGTTTCAACCCGTATCCTAAAGCTGAGAATAAAGAAAATGATCGAGGATGAGGATACGAAAAAGCCTCTGACCGATGACCAGATAGCAAAGGTGTTAAGCAAGGAAGGTGTAAAGTTGTCGCGCCGTACCGTTGCAAAATATCGTGACCAGATGCAGATACCCGGCTCCCGGGAACGCAAAACGGTTATTTGAAATTTGAGCTGATAGAGTGCTTCAGCTACTAATGTTTACGCAGGGCAGTTCCTGCCGCTGCGAATAATGAGGGTACTGATGAGATTTGAATATACTGGACGACACATAGAAGTTACACCGGCGTTGAAGTCCCATGTCGAGGACCATTTTGAAAAACTAAACCATTTGTTCAACGGAAACTCCGCCAAAGCGCATGTCATTATCGAGGTTGAGCGTGGCAGGCATCGATCTGAGATCATTGTTAACTGGCGGCGAGAGGTCTTGACTGCTGCGACGACAAAACCTGACATGTATCAATCGCTTTCCCAGTCGATCACGAAGATCGAAAAGCAGGCTTTGAAGCTCAAGAACAAGATCGTCGACAAATCGCATCGAGCAATAAAGATCGGTGAAGCAGCTTCTCGTGTCGGACAACTAAGACCGGCGCCGACATCCGCACGAATAATCAACGCTCGGCGGTATGCTGTTAAGCCAATGACCGACGATGAGGCGGCCCTGGAGCTTGAAAGCGATGAGAATCAATTTTTGGTTTTCAGAAATTCGGAAGATCAAAAAGTATCGGTCATTTACAAACGTAAGGATGGAAACTATGGCCTTATCCAGCCTTAAATACTAGTATCAGCCTTCTGTCAGCCTGCCCCTTGGATGGCGTCCTCTAATTCTAACAACTCGAGCGCTCCGCCACGGCTGGTGATCATCACCGGTTTGAGCGGTTCCGGCATGAGCTCTGCCATGAAGGCCTTCGAGGACCTTCACTATTTCTGTGTCGATAACCTACCTTTGACGATGCTTCAAACTTTCGCCCGGCTTTTGGTTCCAAACGAAGACGAAGTTGTGGCGATCCAAAAAGCGGCCCTGGTGATCAATATTCGTGAGCGTCATTTTCTTTCAGAGTTCCCGGACGAACTTAAGAAGTTAAGAAAAAAGAAGCTCCAACCCTATGTTCTGTTTTTTGAGGCGTCAGACGATGTCCTTCATCAGCGCTTCTCGGAAACCCGCCGGCCGCACCCTGCCGAATCGGGACGCGGTCTTGTCTCGGCGGCCGCCAGCGAACGGCGTGCAATGAAAACACTTAGGGAGCAGGCCGACCTCATCATTGATACGTCGGAACATACCGTTCACACTTTGCGTCGATTTATCGTCGAAAAATTTGGGAAGAAAGCTAAAGGCACGCCGTTTCGCGTTCAGGTCGTCAGCTTTGGACACAAATTTGGAAATCCGCGCGATCTGGACCTCTTGTTCGATGTCCGTCACCTGCCGAATCCTTTTTTCGAACCAAAACTTAAGGACCTCGCGGGCGATCATCCAAAAATAGTAAAGTATCTTCGGAAGCATCCTGAGGTAGAAGAAACCGTTGACCGTTTCACGGGCCTGCTAAACTACCTTTTGCCGTTCTATAAACGAGAAGGTAAAGCGTATTTGACGGTCGGCATTGGTTGCACCGGGGGCAAGCATAGGTCAGTTATGGTCGCCAACCGGCTTGGCGAGTCGTTAAAAGAACAGAAATTTGACGTTTCGGTGATCCACCGCGACATTCAAAAATAAGGCGTCCTAAAGGAGAGACTATGAAAAAGATCGGAGGAGTTGTTGTCTCACACGGACAGCTTGCGACGGAACTTCTTTCCGCGGCCGAGACAGTGGTAGGACCGGTCGAACATATTCATGCTGTATCGATCGGATGGCATGACGACGTGGACATGGCAAAGGACGAGATCGAACGCGCGATAAAGCAAGTGGATCAAGGAAACGGCGTCGTGGTCCTGACCGACATGTTCGGCGGAACGCCGACAAATATTTCTGCCATGTTCCTTAAAGAGAACGAGGTAGAGATCGTTACTGGCGTGAACCTTCCGATGATAATAAAATTTGCGACCATTGATAGAGAAACGAACCTTAAAGAGCTTGCCGGTGAGCTCGAGGAACAAGGCAAGCAATCCATTTATCGAACTAGCGCTCTCCTGGAACCGCAAAAAATGAAAAAGGATGCTTAAGACTGAGCTGACCGTTAGCAACGAACTTGGACTCCATGCTCGTGCCGCTGCCCAGCTGGTCAAGTGCGTTGGTACTTTTAATAGTTCGGTAGCTCTTCGACGCCCAGACCTCGGAATTTGCGTAGACGCGAAGTCGATATTGAGTATTCTTACTCTCGCGGCAACAAAAGGCACGGTGCTCGAGATAGCGATCGATGGCGACGACGAGAAAGAAGCTATGTCAGCGATAGAACGATCGTTTGCGAGCGGTTTCAACGAAAATAGTGTCCAACCAAGCTAAGAAAAGAAAGGTCGGCCTCTTGGGCGCTCCACTGGGTTTTGGAGCCGGTAAGGTCGGCAGCGAACTTGGCATAAATGCCATGCGGTTTTCCCCCATCCGTGGTCGCCGGCTTGTTGAACATATTGAGGAGCTGGGTTATGAAGTTACGGACCATGGAGACGTTGCCATTGTTATTCCCGAACGACCGGCCGACCCCTCCGATGATCCGAAATATCTGCCGGAAACGGTCGCCTCATCAAAAAACATTGTCGAAGCCGTGGCCGGCCTCCTGCGATCGGAGCAGATCCCGGTTATTCTTGGCGGGGACCACTCGATAGCGATCGGCACGTTTTCTGCAATGGCGATGAAC
>AR_comb_assmDRAFT_10238487_pt1 | contig 11512 bp, 9 predicted proteins | sample ArasoioldDNA_FD_10543 | JGI IMG/M metagenome (IMG submission 10543) | reverse complement strand
CGAGAGTCTCTTCACCGTCAGCGAGCCGCACCTTGCCGATCGAGAGGCCGGGAGGCTCCGCCACTAGCACGGCGGCGAGCCCGGCGGCAGGCACTTCCCACACCTCGACGGCGACCGCGGCGCCGCCGTGCGATACGCGCACCATCGCGGGATGGCGGTCGCCGATCGACCAGAGGCGATAGCTCGGGCTGGTCGTCGTCTCCCGCACGAACGTCGCGCCCGCGGCGATGAGGTTTTTGTTCAGCGCCAGGCCGCGCATCAAGGTGCCGTTGACGGCCAATCGAACGTTCACTGAGCGCACTCTCCTTCGCAGCCCTCGCCGGGCCCTTTCCGCCAGACCGTAGCACATCGGTCTCTCGTTCCCCACCGCACCGAAGCGATTGAACGCGCTCGTTCGCCGGAGTGATCGGGTGCCCGGCGCGTGAGCAATGCCGGCAGCATGCTTATTCGCTGGGCATCGCTCGGCGTTGCTCACGACGCTAAGTGGTTGTCGACGTTGATCTGCGATTCGCGGCACGCGCCTTGCTCGTGTCTCGGCGCGCGCGACAACGCGGTCGCTTGGCGGGTAATGGCGCCCGATGACGGGCGCCTTTCTTTTTCCGGGCGACGCGTTCGCGCGCGGCCCCCAGGAGGGCATGACCGTGAAGGACCTCAGATGGAGAATCGCGGTAGCCGTGATCGTGGCCTGTCTCTTCGCCGTCGGCGGCTGGGTGTTCGCCCAGGACAAACCGACCGCGCCGGTGGTCGCAGCGGCCGCGCCCGCGCCGCCGCCGTCCAAGCCTGACCCGGCCGGCACGGCGACCGGCGGCATCGCCGACGTGACCGCCAAGACCGCCGGCAAGCCCACACTCGACGAGATCGCGGACTTCGCCGGTCACAACCGCGTGTCGCTCAACCTCATGTGGACCCTGCTCACGGGCTTCCTCGTCATGTTTATGCAGGCGGGATTCGCGCTCGTCGAGACCGGGTTCACGCGCGCGAAGAACGTCGCGCACACGATGATGATGAACTTCATGGTGTACGCGATCGGCATGACCGGGTACTGGATCTGCGGCTTCGCGCTGCACATGGGCGGGCTCGGCGCGATCTCGACGATGGGCGGGACCGGCCTGCTCGACAGCGAGTTCACGATCAGCCTCTTCGGGAAGGACTTCGGCCTCTTCGGCATGAAGGGCTTCTTCCTGGCCGGCTCGACCTATGACGTCGCCGTCTTCGCGCTGTTCCTCTTCCAGATGGTGTTCATGGACACCGCGGCGACGATCCCGACCGGCGCCATGGCCGAGCGCTGGAAGTTCTCGTCGTTCGTGGCCTTCGCGTTCTTCATCTCGATGTTCTCGTACCCGATCTTCGCCAACTGGGTGTGGGGCGGCGGCTGGCTCTCGCAGCTCGGCAAGAACTTCGGGCTCGGGCATGGCCACGTCGACTTCGCCGGCTCGTCGGTGGTGCACATGGTCGGCGGGGTGACCGCGCTCGCGGGCGCGATGGTGCTGGGCCCGCGCATCGGCAAGTACAACAAGGACGGCACGGCGAACCCGATCCCCGGTCACAACATCCCGATGGGCGTGCTCGGGTGCTTCATCCTCGCCTTCGGGTGGTTCGGCTTCAACCCGGGTAGCACGCTGGCGGCGTCCGACCTGCGCATCTCGGTCGTCGCGGTCAACACCATGCTCGCGTCGGCGTCGGGCGCGATCTTCGCGATGTTCTACATGTGGCTCAAGTACGGCAAGCCGGACCCGAGCATGATGGTGAACGGCATGCTGGCCGGTCTCGTGGCGATCACCGCGCCGTGCGCCTTCGTCTCGAGCTTCTGGGCGTTCTTCATCGGCGCGGTCTCCGGCCTGCTCGTCTGCTGGGCCGCGATCTTCATCGAGACCGTATGGAGGATCGACGATCCGGTCGGCGCGGTGGCCGTCCACGGCTTCAACGGCGCGTGGGGCGTGCTGAGCCTCGGCCTGTTCTCCGACGGCACGTATGGAGAAGGGTTCAACGGCGTCGAGGGCACCGTGCGCGGACTCTTCTACGGCGGCGCCAGCCAGTTCGTCGCGCAGATCATCGGCACGGTCACCTGCATCGTGTTCATCTTTGCCGTGTCATGGGCGTTCTTCAAGGCGTACGCCGTGGTCTTCGGCATGCGCGTGAGCCCCGAGGTCGAGCTCGAGGGGCTCGACGTGCCGGAGATGGGTGTCCACGGCTATCCCGAGATCCAGGGCCCGGCGACGCTCGTCCACGCGATGGGCGCGTCGAGCGCAAAGGCGCCCTCGTTCACCGTCGCGCCGGAGCGCGCCCGGTAGCGGGACGATGAAGAAAATCGAAGCGATCATCAAGCCATTCAAGCTGGAGGACGTGAAGGCCGCGCTCACGGGCGCCGGCATCGTGGGGATGACCGTGAGCGAGGTCCGCGGGTTCGGCCGCCAGAAGGGTCATACCGAGATGTACCGGGGCGGGGAGTACACGGTCGACTTCCTGCCGAAGATGAAGATCGAGGTCGTCGTGCCCGACGGCCTCGCCGAGAAGGTGGTCGCGCTCATCGTGGCCGCCGCCAAAACCGGCAGCATTGGAGACGGGAAGGTCTTCGTCGAGCCGCTCGATGACGCGATGCGAATCAGGACCGGCGAGCGGGGCGACAACGCAGTCTGACGTCGACGCTGAGCAGTCTGATACCGGGAGGATCAGATGACGCGAAAGCTCGGAGTATTGTTCATAGGAGCGCTGTTCGCGGCGGCCTGCCTGGTCGCCACCGGCGTTCCCGCATTCGGCCAGACCACCCAGACCCCGCCGCCGGCTGAGACCAAGCCGGGCGAGGCCAAGCCCGACGACAAGAAGGAGGAGGAGAAGCCCAAGACACTCTGGGAAGAGCACACGCTGTTCGCGTACATCGAAAACAGCATCGTGTGGAACACGGGAAACGCCAGCCGCGGCAACCACAACGAGCTCAGGTTCTACGACTTCGAGGGCGGCTACACGTTCAACATGGCGGAGTTCAGCATCAAGAAGGACCCGTCGGACCGCTACCCGTTCGGGTACGGCCTGGTGCTCACCGCGGGTATCCCCGGCACGTCGAACGACTCGCAGAAGAACCACGCGCTCGGCATCTTTCGCGGTGACGACGATCAGTTCGCGTTCCGCAACACGCCCAACTTCGACCTGCAGGAGGCGTACGCGTCCTACAAGATCCCGATCGGTGAGGGTCTCACCCTCAAGGCCGGGAAGTGGGTCACCTTGATCGGGTACGAGGTCATTGAGTCGCCCAACAACCTGAACTTTTCGCGCTCGTACATGTTCGCGTTCGGGATTCCGCTGACCCACGTCGGCGCCCTGCTCAGCTATCCGGTGACCTCGTGGTTCACGATCACGGCCGGCACGGTCGTCGGCTGGGACGTCGCCAGGGACAACAACAGCACGATGTCGTACACAGGGCAGTTCGCCTTCACGCCGGTCAAGGACCTCTCCTTCAACTTCAACTGGATCACCGGGGCCGAGCAGGCGCACACGAACAGCAACCCCAGAACGCTGCTCGACTACGTTCTGACCTACACGGGGATCAAGAACCTCACGCTCGCCCTGAACGTGGACTACGGGTGGGAGACCGACGAGGCCTATCTGAAGGCGTCGGGCACGCGTGGCGACATCGACGCCAACTGGTGGGGTTGGGCGGCGTATGCCGCGTACGACTGGACGGAGGCGTTTCGCACCGCTCTTCGGGTCGAGTACATGAAAGACGCCCAGGGCGTGCGCACGCAGCTGAGCCCGCCGGGCAAGAAGCTCGATCTGTGGGAAGTGACCGCGACCGCGCAGTACAAGATCTGGAAGGGCCTGGTCGGACGCGTCGAGTACCGACACGACAGCGCAAACGAGAAGGTCTTTGCGATCCGTGCTCCTGGCTACGTCCCGACGGGGAAGACCCAGGACACGATCAGCTTCGACTTCTATTACCTCTTCTTTTGATGGTGGGTAGCTGGACATGGTTGACGGCCCGGACGGACGTGGCGACGGGACTGAGCTTCAGGCTGTAGTGCGCGCGCTGACCGACACGGTGCCGCTGCTGGTCGAGCGGCTGTCGCGCGCGCGATCCGGACGGATTTACCGTGAGGCGCTCGAGCTGCTCGAGCGCCCGCTCATCGGGCACGTGCTCGCGATGACCGGAGGTAATCAGCTCCGCGCGGCGCGCGTGCTTGGGCTCAACCGCAACACGCTTCGCAAGCGCTGTCGCGAGCTGCATCTGGCGCTGCCGCGGGAGCCGCGCCGGGCGCCGGCGGCCCCGCTGCGCTAGCGGACAACGACGGAGGGGACCGCCGTGGTCCCCTCCGAGCTTCGATTCCCCAGCCGACCTTGAAGTCCGTGCCCGGCGCCCGGGCCGTGCCGTAATATGGCTCAAGGCCATGAGCGCGGACGTCGACACGCTGGCGCAGCAGATCATCGAGGGCTCGACGCGTGCGCTCGCGCGCGGGCTCACGTGGGTCGAGTCCGGCGGCGCGCGGGCCGAGGCGTTGGCCGCGCGACTCTATCCCCACACGGGGCGCGCGCAGATCGTCGGAGTCACCGGCGCGCCCGGCAGCGGTAAGAGCACTCTGGCCCGGGCGCTCGCGCTGGTCGCGCGGGCGCGCGGGCGCACCGTCGGCGTCCTCGCGGTCGACCCGTCGTCGCCGTTCACGGGCGGCGCGATTCTCGGCGACCGCATTCGCATGGCCGATCTCACCCTCGATCCCGGCGTTTTCATCCGCTCGATGGCGACGCGGGGCGCGCTCGGCGGGCTCTCGCGCGCGGCTGCCGACGGGGTCGACCTCATGGACGCCGCAGGGCTCGGTCTCATCCTGGTCGAGACCGTCGGCGTCGGCCAGGACGAGGTCGACGTGATGCGGCTGGCGCACACGGTAATCGTCGTCTCGGTCCCGGGACTCGGCGACGACGTGCAGGCGCTCAAGGCCGGCGTGCTCGAGATCGCGGACGTGCACGTGGTCAACAAGGCCGACCGCGACGGCGCCGACCGCACCGTGGCCGAGCTGCGCGCGATGCTCACCCTCCTGCCGACGGCCGAGGGCGCCTGGATTCCGCCGGTTCTCCCCGCGTCTGCCGCGCGCGACGAAGGCATCGAAGCGATCGCCGACGCGCTCGACAGCCACATGGCGTTCCAGAAGACGAGCGGCGAGCTCGAGCGGCGCCGCCGCAAGATCGTGGCCGCGCGCGTGCTGCGGATCGCCCAAGACCTGGTGGCCGAGACCGTGCTGGCCGGCGCCATCGGGCCCGAGGGGGCGCATCGCGATGGCCTGCTCGAGCGCGTCGCGCGTCGCGAGCTGGCGCCCCACGCGTGTGCGCGAGCGCTGCTGGCCCAGGCGGCGGGCCGCGCGTCGCGCGAAAGGGAAGGGAACGACGTCGTCTGAACGTACTATAGTGGCAGGCCTGATCGAGCGGCAGCCTGATCGACCCTGAGGAGACCGCACATGAATATCGCGAGCATCCTCGCCCGCAAAGGCCCGATGGCGGTGACCGTGCGCCCGGATCAGTCGATCCGGGACGCCCTCGCGCTGCTGGCTCGCCACAACATCGGCGCGCTGGTCGCTGTGGACGGCGAGCACCCGGTCGGCATCCTGTCCGAGCGCGACATCGTCCGTGAGGCCGCGCACAACGACAAATTCTTTCTTCGCGCCGTTGCCGACCTCATGACGCGCGACGTGATCACCGGTCAGCCGCACGACGATCTGCTGTCGGTGGCGCACACGATGACCGAGCGCCGGATCCGCCATCTCCCGGTGGTCGACAAGGGCCGGCTGGTCGGAATGGTCTCGATCGGGGACATCGTGAAGGCGCAGCGCGATCAGTATCAGGGCGAGGTGGACACGCTGCAGACGCAGCTCCTCGCGGACGAGGGCGGGCGCGCGCGTTGACGCCGGCGATCGGAACAGCGGAGCGGCCGCTGCGCGTTGCGATCATCGGCGCGGGCCCGACCGGCTTCTACACGGCCGACCATTTGCTGCGCAGCACACAGGCCACCGTCGAGGTGGATCTGTTCGACCGGCTGCCGACGCCGTACGGTCTCGTGCGCCTGGGGGTCGCGCCCGATCATCAGAAGATCAAGTTCGTCACCAACGCCTTCGACAAGGTCGCGGCGAGTCCCCGGTTCCGCTTCTTCGGCGGCGTCGAGTTCGGCAAGGACGTCACGCTCGCCGATCTCAAGGCGTACTACCACCAGATCGTCTACTGCACCGGCGCGCAGACCGACCGGCGCATGGGGATTCCGGGCGAGGACCTGAGCGGAAGCCATCCAGCCACCGAGTTCGTCGCCTGGTACAACGGGCATCCGGACTATCGCGACTGCAGCTTCGACCTCACACAGGAGCGCGTGGCAGTCGTCGGCGTCGGCAACGTCGCGGTCGACGTGGTCCGCATCCTCTGCCGGACTCCGGAGGAGCTGGCGAAGACCGACATCGCCGACTATGCGCTGGACGCACTCAAACGCAGCCGCGTCAGAGAGGTGTATCTGCTCGGCCGGCGCGGCCCCGCGCAGGCGGCCTTCACGAATCCCGAGGTGAAGGAGCTCGGCGAGCTGGCCGATGCCGACGTCACCGCGCGCCCGGACGAGGTCGAGCTCGATCCATTGAGCGCTGCGGCGATCGAGCGCAGCCAGGATCGGGCCACGCAGAAGAAGGTCGAGATCCTCAAGGAGTACGCGCGACGGCAGCCCGCGGGCAAATCGCGGCAACTTACCCTGCGCTTCCTCGTTTCACCCGTCGAGCTGACCGGCGACGGTCGCGGCGGCGTCGCGGCACTGAAGCTCGTGCGCAACGAGCTCTACGCGACGTCGGCGGGCACGTTGCAGGCGCGCGCGACCGACCAGAGCGAGACCTTGCCGGTCGGTCTCGTGTTCCGCTCCGTCGGCTACCGCGGCGTGCCGCTGCCCGGCGTGCCGTTCAACGAGAGCTGGGCCGTCATCCTGAACGACCGCGGCCGCGTGCTCGATCCCGACACCAAGCAGCCGATCGTGGGCGAGTACACCGCCGGCTGGATCAAGCGCGGCCCGACCGGCGTGATCGGCACGAACAAGCCCGACGCCGCCGAGACGGTCGAATGCATGCTCGAGGATCTAGCCCACGGCAAGGTGCTCGAGCCGGCGAATCCGGCGGCGGCCGCCGCCGAGTCGCTCGTGCGCCAACGCCAACCAAACTACTTCTCCTACGACGACTGGCAGAAGCTCGACGCGATCGAAGCCGCCCGCGGCCGCGCGCAGGGCCGCCCCAGAGTAAAGCTGACAAGCATCGAAGAAATGCTCTCCGCCCTCAACCGCCGCTGAATTCCGACGAAGTGCTATGCGCCGCTACGCGGCACGGGCATGTCTTGATGCCCGTCCGATGCGTGAAGACGGCCGGGTGGGCCGGGGGTGGCTGGGGTCCTTCCCGGGATCTGTGTAGTCAGCGTTACTCGCACGCGAAAGCGGCAGACGTCGACGGCCACCGGATTCAGCAGTCAGATCCCGGGAGGGACCCCCAGCCACCCCCGGTCTACCCGGCCGCCGCCTAGCCCCAGGCGACGCCGAGCAAAGAGCTAGCGAGAGATCGTGAGGCTCTGTCCGCCGTAGTTGTCCGCGTCATGCCACGGCAACCCTTCGGCAAACCGAGTCGACCGGAACGGCGTGAGATCGACAGTGCGAGGCTTGCCGTCGACGATCCACTCGGCGAGGCACTTGCCGATGGCCGGCGACGTCTTGAACGACGTCCCCGAGTCGCCGAGCATGCAATAGAGGCCGGCGACGGACGGGATCTGGTCGATGATCGGGCGCCCGTCGGCGCTCATCATGATCATCCCCGCCCAGCCGCCGCGCATCGTGGCCTCGCGCATCGCCGGCAGCCGGCCCGCGAGCGCGTCGCGGCACGTGCCCACGAACTCTGCGTCGACGCCCTCGTCGAAATGCTCGGGATCGGCGTGTCCGGCGCCGAGCTCGACGCCGATCAAAGTGGTCGCAGCACCCTCCGGGCGGAACCACGACTGATGGATCGCGTCGATGACCACGCAGTGCCGGCGCGTGAATCCGGCCGGCCACCGAAAGATGGTGATCTGGATGCGGTGGGGGACAAGACCGAAATCGAGTCCGAGCGGGGAGAGGAGCGGCGCCGCCCACGCGCCGGGAACGGCGACCACCACCGGCGCCTCGATGCGCCCGTGCCTCGTGTCGACCCCCACGACCCGCCCGCGCTCGGTCACGATGCGCGTGACCTCGCAGCCGGTCTCGATGGTCGCGCCCAGGCGCTGAGCGGCCTGGGCGAAAGCGAACGTCGTGGCGTTCGGGTCGGCGAAGCCCGAGTCGGGCTCCCAGGCGGCCGCGCCGATGTCGTCGATCCGGCATCCCGGCAAGAGATCGGGTAGCCGGCTGGGCGGCACGGCCTCGGTGGCGATGCCGAGGCGCTGCTGGCGGGCGACGTTCCGAGCCAGCGCCGCCTCGTAGCCCTTCGGAACGATCTGGAGAAACCCGATCGGCTCGAAGCCGCACTCACCCCCGACGACGTTCCGGAAATCCCGAAATATCTTCAGACTCTCGAAGGCCAGCCTGGACTCGGGCTCGTTGGTGTAATGCATTCGGACAAGCGAGCCGGATTTGCCCGTCGCCCCCGCCGCGAGCTGTCGGCGCTCGAGCAGGAGCACCTTCTTAACTCCGCGAGATGCCAGGTGAAAAGCGGTGCTGGCGCCATTGGCTCCACCGCCGATCACGATCACGTCCGCATGCGTCATGGAGGCGTCCCGCCCTTCGTCCGTCCGGAGTGAGTCTGCTAGACTAACACAGTCGGAAAAAATCGGAGGACGACGTGGCCCAGCAGCAGTCCGTCCAGATGCTCCAGGAGCGACTCGCGTACGAGCAGAAGCTCGTTCAGCTCGTCGATCGCATCCATTCCGCCAAAGGTATCGACAATATCTTCATCGAGCTGCAGGGCGAGATCCTGGAGCTCCTCGACGCCGAGCGGATGACGATCTACGCGGTCGACCCCGCCAAGAGGGAGCTGTTTTCCAAGTTCCTGGCGCTCGACACGGTCAAGGAGATCCGCCTGCCGGTCAGCGAGAAGAGCATCGCGGGCTACGTGGCGGCCTCGGGCCGCATCGTCAACGTCGCCGACGCCTACGACAAGGCCGACCTGGCCCGGATCTCGCCCACCCTGAGCTTCGACGGCTCCTGGGACCAGAAGACCGGTTTCCGGACCAAGCAGATCCTGGGCATGCCGATCCTGCACGACGGCAAGCCGATCGGGGTCATCCAGCTCCTGAACAAGAAGCGGGGGCCCAAGTTCACCAAGGAAGACGAGACCGGCGCCTCGCGCATCGCCAAGACGCTCGGGATCGCGTTCAACAACCAGGCGCAGCTGAGTCAGAGCCAGGAGCTGGCCCAGAGCACGAAGCCCAAGGCCAAGTTCGACTACCTGGTGGCGCAGCAACGGGTCACCGCACAGGAGCTCGCCTCCGCGGTGGCCGAGGCGCGCCGGCGCCAGACCGACGTCGAATCGATCTTGATCGAGCAGTACAAGGTCCCCAAGAACGAGATCGGCATCGCGCTGAGCCAGTTCTACGAGTGCCCGTTCGTCGAGTACGACGACAAGATCCTCCCGCCGCCCGACCTCATGAAGGGCTTGAGGATCGAATACCTGCGCCGCAACTTCTGGCTGCCGCTCAGGCGCGAGGACCACAGTATCGTGGTCCTCATCGACAACCCGCAAGACCTGCAGCGGGTCGACAGCGTCGCCCAGGCGCTGAAGAACCGGAAGATCAAGTGGGCGGTCGGGCTGCGGAAGGACATCCTGTCGTTTCTGGGGCAGGTGGGCGGCGGCGAGGCGGGAAAGGATGCGATCGGCACGATCCTGGGCGATCTGCGGGCCGAAGACGTCGGCGATTCGCTCGATCTCAGCGGGGGCGAGCTCGACGAGAACGACAGCGCGGTCATCCGGTTGGCAAACCAGATCATCGTCGACGCATACAAGTCGCGCGCCTCCGACATCCACATCGAGCCCTACGGGGCGCAGCGGGACACCGTCATCCGCTATCGCATCGACGGCGGCTGCGCGGAGTATCAGAAGATTCCCGGCGCCTATCGCCGGGCCATCGTCGCGCGCATCAAGATCATGGCCCAGCTCGACATCGCGGAGCGCCGCAAGCCGCAGGACGGCAAGATCAAGTTCAAGCTCGCCGACCGCGAGATCGAGCTGCGCGTGGCGACGATCCCCACCGCCAACCAGAACGAGGACGTCGTCATGCGCGTCCTCTCCTCGAGCGAGCTGATCCCGCTCGAGAAGCTCGACATGACGCCGCGCAACCTGCGCGAGCTCAAGAAGATCGCCGACAAGCCCTACGGGCTCATTTTGTGCGTCGGGCCGACCGGTTCGGGCAAGACCACCACGTTGCACTCGCTGCTCGGGTACATCAACAAGCCCGACCGGAAGATCTGGACCGCCGAAGACCCGGTCGAGATCACGCAGTACGGCCTGCGTCAGGTGCAGGTGATGCCGAAGATCGGCTTCGACTTCGCGGCCGCGATGCGCGCGTTCCTGCGCGCGGATCCCGACGTGATCATGGTCGGTGAGATGCGCGACGAGGAAACGGCGTCGATCGGCGTCGAGGCCTCGCTGACCGGCCACCTGGTCTTCAGCACGCTCCACACGAACAGCGCGCTCGAGACCGTGATCCGTCTGCTCGACATGGGCGTGGACTCGTTCAACTTCGCCGATGCGCTCCTCGGCATCGTCGGCCAGCGGCTCGTCAAGCGCATCTGCACCGACTGCCGCCAGGAATACCATCCGGAGCGCTCCGAGTTCGACGAGATCGTCCAGGGCTTCGGCGAGGAGGCGTTCGCGAGCCTGGGCCAGAAGCACGATGGCTCGTTCGTCCTCTATCGTGGCAAGGGCTGTGCGTCGTGCAACAAGACCGGGTATCGCGGGCGCCTCGGCATCCACGAGCTCTTCGTCGCCACCGACGAGATGAAGCGCCTCATCCAGACCAAGGCGCGCGTCGCCGAGATGCTCGTGCAGGCCAAGGCTGAAGGAATGACCACGCTCGTGCAGGACGGCGTCATGAAGACGCTCGGCGGCTTGACCGACTTCCGTCAGGTCAAGGCCGTCGCAATCAAGTAGCTCCGCCTCAGTCCCAGCGCCTCATACCGTAATCCGCTCGAGACCGCCGCCTGCCGTTTGTCGAGCAGGCCCTTCCCAGACGCCGTATCATATGGCCCGTCCGCGCCACGTATGACGAAGCATGAAGACTTCATACGCAAACCGGCGCGCCCGAACGGGGGGCTCGTGGTCAAGTGGCAGTACCGGCTCCATCTCGTATCGCTGCGAAATACCGGGGCCATGGCATCGACCGTCGATGACGGCTTGAACGGCTCGAGCGCCCTGCGGGGTAGTGACCGGGCACCCATGTCGTCAATACCGATCGAGAGCTTGGAAGCGTCGCGGATGCTCGCGCGAGTCTCGCGTGCATTCGGATGCTCGCTGACGATTCACCTCGGTCTTGTGGCGCTCGTCGTCGCTGCTGGCTCGGCGGC
>AR_comb_assmDRAFT_10045784_pt1 | contig 11513 bp, 9 predicted proteins | sample ArasoioldDNA_FD_10543 | JGI IMG/M metagenome (IMG submission 10543) | reverse complement strand
ACGTCGGGGAGCTTCTCGATCTCGATGGTGCCCTCGACGGTGAGGTCGGGACGGGCGCCCTTGGGGAGCTGACCTTCCAGCTCGACCTCGACGAGGACCGTTCCCTGCGAGGCGGCCGGGTTCACGCGGCGCACGTGGCCCGGGACGATGCCGTTCCTCGTGTCCACCTCGACGCGCTGACCGAGCGCCACGTCGCGGGCTTGCGTCTCGGGGATGCGCAGCTCGGCCTTCAGCTCGCCGGGCTGCACGACCTTGGCGAGCAGGGTGCCCGGGGTGACCCACTGTCCGAGCTCGAGCGGGAGGTCCTGGAGGATGCCGTCGTCACCGGCGCGGACCTTCATCGAGTCCACCAGCTGCTTGCGGAAGCGAGCCACCGCGCGGAGCTTCTCCAGCTGATCGCTCACCGCGTGGGTGCGCGAGGCGAGGCTCTTCTGGATGACCTCGACCTGGTCCTTGCCGAGCTTCAGCCGCTCGGAGAGGTCGTTCGCCCGGTCGGTGCTGAGCCCGGTGTCGATGTCCGAGAGCATCGCCCTGGAGTGGAGCTTCCGGTCGGCGTCGGCGCGGCGCTTCGCGTCGGCGGCGTCGGTCTCGAGCTGGGCCACGGTCGACTCCTGCTTGAGCCGGTCGGTGGCGAGGTTGCTCTTCAGCGCGAGGAGGTCGGCCTCCGCGGAGGAGACCTGGCGCTCGGCCTCGAGCGACTGGAGCATCACGTCGGGGTTGGAGAGCTCGACGAGCATCGTGTCCGACTTCACCGGCGCGCCGGGACGGAGGTGGATGCGCTCCACCCGGCCCGCGGTGTCCGCGGTGATCCACCGGATGTGCTCGGGGACCAGGGTGCCCGGGCCCTTCACTGCGCGGAGCATCGACCCGCGGCGGACGGTGTCGATCCACACGCCGCTCTTCTCCACCGACGGGGCGGCCGGCTTGACCCGGGTGACTCCGAAGGCGAGCAGCGCCACCAGGAGCGTGACACCACCGGCCAGGTAGACCGGGCGGAGGTTTCGAACTCTTTCGCGAGGGATGTCCACGGCGTCGCAGCTCCCGTTAGCGAGGCGCGTGCCACCGCCCACCGAGCCATGCAGGCCCTCGGAATCGCAGCGCTTTCGAAGGCGTGTGAGCCCTTCCAAGGCCCGCGCAGGCGACGCGCGCGGCACGGCGAATCCCGGAATCGGACACGTCGGGGCGGGTCACTCCGCTGCTCTCACTCGGACTGCAGCGCGAGCGCGGGCGACGCCCGGCTGCTGCGCCGCGCGGCGAGCGCGTTGGCAGCCAGTGCGATCAGCGAGAGCCCGCCGGCCGCGGCGAGCAGCGTGAGCGGGTCATGCGGCTCGACACCGAAGAGGAAGCCGCGAAGGAGGGACACCAGCGCCCCGGTTGCCACGAGCCCCACGAGCAGGCCGCCGAGGACCGGGCGCATCGCTCCCATCACCAGCTCGCGAAGGATGCGCGCGGCGGTCGCCCCGAGCGCCATCCGGATGCCGAGCTCGCGGGTTCGCTGGGCGACCGCGTGGGTGACCACGCCGTAGATGCCGGTGACCGCGAGCACGAGCGCCAGCGCCGCCACCAGCGAGAGCAGGGTCATCGCCTGGCTGCGGTCGGCGAGGCTCCGATCGACGAGCGCTTCCATCGAGGCGAGTCGGCCGAAGGCCTGCTCGGGGTCCGCGGTGCGCACGGCGTCGCGAACGGCCGCCTGGAGCACGGCAGGCGAGGCGTTGCCCCGGGCAACGACGTTCAGGAGCGGCCAGGGCTCCATGCCGAGCGGGACGTAGAGCTCCGGCCGCGGCGGCCGGTCGAGGCCCATGAAGCGGATGTCGCCCACGACGCCGACGATGGTGATGCCTCCCTCGGCCTCGTTCATCCGCACCGTCACCCCGAGGGGGTCGCGTCCGTCGAGGTAGCGGCGCACGAACTCCTCGTTGACCACCGCGACCGCGGCGCCGGGGTGCTCCTCGGACTCGAGGAAGGTCCGCCCCGAGTGGAGAGGGATGCGGAGGGTGCGGAAGTAGTTGCCGGTGACCAGCCGGTAGTCGGCGTCGACCGAGTCGGGCCGGCCGGGAACCTCGAGGCTCCGATCGCTGTTGCCGCCGGCCATCGGGATGCGGGAGGCGAAGGCGGCGTCGGTCACCTCCGGATGCTCGGCGAGCGCCGCGAGCACCCGCCGGAAGAACGCGCGCTGGCGCTCCACGTCGGGGTAGCGGACCTGCGGGACCCACAGGCTTCCGGTCACCAGGCCCCTCGGATCGAATCCCGGCGCCACGTGATGGAGCAGCACGAGGCTTCGCACCAGCAGGCCGGCGGAGCAGAGGAGCACGAGGGTGAGGGCGATCTGCCCGCCCACCAGCACCTCGCGCGCCCCCCGCGCGCGCCGTCCCCCGGCGGCCGCCGCGTCTTGGGCGCGGAGGATCGCCCCATCGTCCGGACGGGCCAGGGCCGGGCCCACGCTGATCGCCAGGGTCGTCCCCAGGGCCAGCAGGGCGGTGAACCCGAGCACAGCCGCCGACGGCCGGAGCATCTCCCGTGTCAGCTGCTGCGGCCAGAGGGAGAGGAGCACCGGCGGCATCAGCCGGGACAGCCCGGCACCGAGCGCCGCGCCGAGGACGGCGAGCACCAGACCCTCGAGGAAGGTCATCCGGAACAGCTGTAGCCGGGAGGCGCCGAGGGCCACACGGATCGCGAGCACGTGCCGCCGCCGGAGCGCCCGGGCGAGGAGGAGCGCCGCCACGTTCGCGCAGGCGAGGACGAGGGTGAAGAGCGCTGCGGCCGACAGCAGGAGGAGCATTGGCCGGACCGAGCCGACCAGGTTCTCGCGGAAGGGCACGAGCTTCAGCCGCTGATCGGGATCGCCCGCGTTGGGGTGCAGCGCCGCTTGCTGCCGCGAGAAGGCGTCGAGCTCCGCCTGCGCTCGACTCCAGCCAAAGCCGGGCGCGAGGCGGGCCGCCACCTCGATGTAGTTGGCGCCGTACTCGCGCGACTGGTCCTGGAGCGGCCGCAGGGGATGGTCCGGCACCCGGAAGCGTGGGGTGATCCAGATCTCGTTCTCCGACGGCACGGCGAACTCGGCCGCGATCACGCCCACCACCGGTACCGGCTCGCCGTTGAGGGTCAGGGTGCGGCCAACGATTCCTGGATCCGCGCCGAACATCCGCCGCCAGATCCGCTCGGAGATGACCGCCTCCCGTGTCCCGACGGGCAGCGCGGGGTCGAAGGTCCGCCCGAGCAGGACGCGGGCCGGGAACACCCGGAAGAAGCGCGTCGACGCGACGGCTCCCTGGACGCGCACCGGCTCTCCGGAGGGGCCGGCGTTGAATGCGTGAACGCGCCAGCCGGCGACGTCGGAGAAGGAGCGGGCGGACGCGGTGAGGTCTGCCAGGTCGCCACCGGAGAGCACCGGGGAGGTCGCCCCGCCGGACAACGTGCCGGAGAGCACGCTTGCGACGCGCTCCGCCCCGGAGAAGGGAAGCTCGCGGAGGAGCACCGCGTGCAGGGCGGAGAAGAGCCCGGTGTTCACGCCGAGCGCCAGCCCGAGCGCGACGATGGCCAGGGCGGCGGTCCCTCGGTCGCGCCAGAGCGAGCGCGCCGCCAGTCGCAGGTCGTGCATCGCGGTCGCCGTCGAAGCGAGTCCCGTGCCAGCTCCGTCGCACCTCCTGGCCGGGGAGTGGTGCCTCGGGGCGTCCCGCCCACGGGACGCGCCTTCCCGGATCCGGGCCGTCAGGCGAGCGAGGAACGATCGATCGGGACGGGCTCGGGCTATCGGACCTGGGCCCGCCTCCGGGCGAGCGCGATCAGGCTCAGGCCGGCGAGGAGCAGCCCCGACGCGGTTTCTCCGTCCACGGCCGTGCAGCCGCTGGACGTGGTGCGGGCGATGCCGGGGCCCGCGGGACCCGTGGAGGGGCCGCCGGGATTGCCGCCCGGGCCGCCCGTTCCTCCGGTGGCCGGGTCGCTGCCTCCGTCGGGAAGGCTGCAGTCGCGCGAGGCGAGCGCCGGAGGGTACACGTCGCAGACGAACTGCTTGCTCTGCGGATCCAGGACCCGCTTCGAGGTCTGACCGAGCGGCGCGCTGGCGAACATGGTGGAGGACGGGTCAGGCGAGTGGCCGAGGCCGAGCGCATGACCGAGCTCGTGGGTGACGGTGTTCTGCACGTCGTTGCCCACGCAGCTCGGGGTGACGTTCCCCACCGTGCAGGGCGGCGAGTCCACCAGGCTCAGGTAGGAGATGGCACCGTTGATCTCCACGTCGGTGTCGAGCAGCGCTCCGGTGTCGTCGAAGGTCACGACGGTGAGCGCGAGCAGACCCGCCCCGTAGCTCCAGCAATCGTGGACGTTGCCGCAGGTGTGCTCGGCGATGCAGGGATCCCCGTCGGACACCGCCTGCATGCAGTCGACCGTGCGGATCAGGATCAGGTTCTCGTTGGAGCGGGCGGGGTCGTACCCGGTGACCCGGGAGGGGGAGTGGGCGCCCTCGAAGAGCCGGAGGCTGCTGCAGCTGCTCGCCTGGGCGGCCCAGCTCGCCTCCGAGCGCGAGACTGCATCGAACACCCCGTTGCCCAGCTTGAAATCGCCTGCGGAGCTCTGGACGAACGTGATCTGCGACGTCGCGCCGGCTGCCACCGGCCAGCGCAGGCAGTGGGCGGCGTCGCTGGTCTGTTCCCGCACGTACCCGGCATCGCTCTGCGCGAGGAGGAGGTGCGCGGTGAGAGCGAGCGGGAGGGTCATCGCGCGGCCGTTCCCGGGCTCACGCTCCTGCCTGCTGGCGAACCGGGGACCGGCGGCGAGCGAGCGCGAGGAGCAGGACGAGGACGCCTGGACCGAGAACGGTGGGGTCACCGGCGCTGCTGCAGCCGGAGCCGGTGGTTCCTCCACCTCCGCTCGCCGAGCAGTCCTGGGACGGGCGCCCCGAGGGGTACGCGTCGCAGATGAACTGCTTGCTCCCGGAGTCCAGCACTCGCTTCGACGTCTCGCCGATCGGCTCGCTCGCGTACATCGTGGAGGACGGGTCCGGGGAGTGGGCGAGGCCGAGGAAGTGCCCGAGCTCGTGGGTCGCCGCGTTCTGGACGTCGTTGGCCACGCAGCTGGTGGAGAGCGACCCGCTGCAGGGCGGTGAGTCGACGATGGTGGGCGTCGCCGACGCGGCGTTCATCTCCACGTCCGCATCCACCAGCTCACCGGTGGAGATGACGTAGCTCGAGGTGGTGAGCGCGACGATGGTCGCGCCGTGGTCCCAGCAGTCGTAGGTGTTCCCGCACGTCCCGGCAGCGACGCAGGGGTCTCCCTGAGGCACCACCGACGAGCAGAGCTGTGTGCGGAAGAGGACCAGGTTCTCGTTCTGGCCGCTCTGGTGGTAGCCGACGAAGCGGGACGCCGAGTGAGCGCCCTCCAGCAGGTCCATGTCGCCGCAGGTCTGCAGCTGCGCCTGCCAGGTCTGGGCGGAGCGGGAGACGGCGTCGAAGACACCGGAGCCCAGCGACGGGAGTCCATCGCTGCTCTGGACGAAGGTGACGCTCCCGCGGGCGCTCGAGCCCACCGGCCAGCGCAGGCAGTGCGAGCCGTCGTCGGTCTTGGTCCGCTCGTAGGGGACCGTCTGGCCGAGCACCAGCCCGGCGACGAGGACCGCGATGGAGGTCTTCATCGCGCGGCCCGGACCGAGGTGCGGAGCTCGGACAGCGGCACCGCGGTCCGCGCCGCCGGCTCGTGGCCGGGAGGCGAGACGAGCTCCAGCCCCTCCGTTGACGCCGGCACCGCCCGCAGCTCGACGCTCCCCTCGACCGGAACGACGCGGTAGACGCCCTGGGACAGTCCGACGACTCGGTGGTACGGCCCGGTCCGCTCCAGGAAGAGCACCACCCGCTCACCGCTCGCGAGCGGTGCGACGCCGGACACGCGCTGCCCGATGCCGTCGCGCTCGCCGCCGGGCTGGACCACGGTGATGCGTCCGGTGGCGGTGCCCTTCCAGGTGTCACGGACCTCCACCACCACGTGGGTGACGATGCGGCGGTGGTCCCCGGTCCACACCGAGGACGTGGAGACGACCTTGCCGTCGACCACGTCGGTCGCGGCAGCGGTGAGAGCAGGGGCATCGAGGCGGACGGCGGTGCTGGCCAGGGCCGTGCTCGCCACGAGGAGGGTCGGGAAGAGGAGCGTTCTCACGGGAAGTCACCGTAACCCGGCTCGGGAGATCCGGGTTGAGGCATGTAGGTGAATGTCAGCCGAGGGCCGATGTCAGAGGGGCGAGGGGCAATGCCACCATCAGGAGTGGTGGCTTGCCCGTCATCCAGATGACCGTCGTGGCGCACTCGAGCCGGCCGCGATTCATCTCCCGGGGGGAGCTGGAGGCCGCGGCCTTCGCGCCGGGCGGGGGGATCGACTTCCTCTGCGGGGCCTGCGATCGGGTGGTGCTCGCGCGCGTCATCCCGAAGTTCGCGCTGGCGCACTCCTTTCCCTGTCCGCACTGCGGAGCGCTGAACGAAGCGCCCTGAGGGCGCCTCCTCGAGGCCTAGCGCTTCCGTCGCGGACGACCCCGGCGCAGCTCCGCCCCGGCCCGGCGAAGCGTGCTCAGGATGGTCGGAAGGGCAGCCTTGTGCCTCCGGGCCAGCTGCGCGCTGGTCGCACCCTTCTCGTACTCCTTGCGGAGCTGCTGGGCCTGGGACTCGTCGAACTTCGGAGGCGCGCCGCGGCGGCCTCCGCCCCTGGCCCGCGTTCCACGTCCGGCGCGTGCTGCCCGGACCCGCACTGCTCCCTGGAGCGCGCCGCTGATGCTGGCCAGCCGGCGCTCGAGGATCTCGTTCCGCTGAGCGAGCCGGTCGATCTCCCGTCCGAGGTCGCGAAGCAACCGCTTCAGATCCGCCATGCTTCCGTGCCCCTGGAGGCGCTCGAGGGCTCGGCGAAGACCGAGGCTGCGCCTGCGACGCGACAGGCTACCCCGCCGCCGTTCAGTTGCACACTTCCTGACGGCGCGACTTCGATTCTTGAAAACAATCAACAATCGCCGGCAAATGGGGAGCGGCCAAGAGCCAAGTGGCTGCGCGCTGCTCGCAGTCGGAAAGCCAGCGGTCATGTAGGATGGTCGAGGCCGCCGAGATGGAGCAATCTGCGGCGCGTGATGCCCCGGTCCCCCAGCCTCCTGCTGCTCGCCGCGCTGTTCCCCCTCGCCGCCGTTCCGCAGGAAGGCTCGGTTCCCGTCGCGCCCGATCGCACCCAGCCGACCTTCTGCCTCGGCGAGTACGCCGACGACCTGGCCGCGCTCTCCGCCGCGGCTCGCCGGGCCGAGCAGCAGCAAAAGTCCTACACCTTCTGTGTCCGAACCAGCGCGATCTACGAGTGCCCGAGCTACGGGCCCGACGGCTCGCTGCGGCGGAAGCGACGGACGGCCACGGCGCACGGAACGGCCTTCGCTTACCGCCGCGACGACAAGGGCACGCTCCTCCTCACGAACCAGCACGTCGCCGAGTGGCCCGCGGTGACCGACGAGGACCACCCGGTGGACGGCATCCCTGCGGGCTGCAAGCGAGTCTCGGATTCGCTGCGCATCGTGGACAGCGAGGCGGACAACTACGCCACCGACGATCTGCCGCTGACCCGCGTCGTCACCGACACCGCGCTCGACGCGGCGGTGCTCCGCAGCTCGAAGACGTTGCCGGTCCTTCCCTGGAGAGTGGGCCGGAGCAGCGACCTCCGGGTGCGGAACGTGGTGGACGTCCGCGGGTTTCCGCTCGGGGTCTTCAGCGCCACCAACGTGGGGAAGGTGGTCTCCGAGCACGACCACGATGGCTTCAAGGACTGGAACCACGACGACTTCGTCATCGATGCGCTCCTCTCGCAGGGTAACTCGGGCTCCCCGGTGCTTGCGGTGTCCTGCCACACCGGCGAGTTCGAGCTCGTTGGCCTGTTCCACGCCGGCTACACGCGGGGCAGCGCGCTCAACGTCGTCGTGGGCATCGATCAGGTCACCGGTCTGATGACCACCCTCAAGCCCGGGGCACCGCGTCCCGAAGCCACGCCCCTCGACGCGGACCGTCGCGGCCAGCTCCTCACGGCGGTGCGCACGGCTGTCGACCCGTACTTCCCCTTCGGCTCGCTGGTGGGCGAGGTCCGTGCCCGCGACGATGGCTCGCTCGTCTACGGGCTCATGTCACCCGACTTCCCGGCGCGAGCGAATCCGGTGCTGGTCATGGAGGATCTGCCCTCTGCATCGGCGGATGGCTTCGGTGCGCCGGGTCGGGTCTGGTTCGGCAACCGGCGCGGGCTCAAGACCTACCCCCGTGAGGCGCTCGATCCGGAGATCCAGGCGCAGCTCCCTCGGCTGCTCGACGCGTTCCGCAAGCAAAGCACCACGACCTTCGCCCTGCGCACCGCCGACCGCCGCTCGGCGCCGACGCGAGAAGAGTTCCAGGCCACCGCCGCCCTGCAGCGCGAGCTCGACCGGAACAGCCTCAAGCTCCAGGACCTCGGCCAGTCCGCGCTCGAGCTCGCCGGGCGGCTCGGACCTTCGAGCAGCGACCCACCCCTCGGCCTGGCCGAGCTGCTGAAGCCCCCGGCGGTCGAGCCGCCGAGCGCGGCGACTCCCCAGGAGAAGGGGCCCGCGCTGGCCGCGCCCGCGGTCATCGAGGTCGCCCCGGGCCGCTGACTACTGCGCGTCCTCCTCCACGGTCAGCTGGTAGCTGTCCTGGAAGTTCGACTCGCGGTTCTTCGAGTCCTGCACCTTGACGAGGTACACGCCCGGGTCGGCGGCGTAGCGGATGATCTCCGGCGCGTCGCCCTTCCCCCGGTCCGACGTCTGCACGAGCGACAGCGAGCCGTCGTCGTTGCGCTGGTAGAGGAAGAGGGCCACGTCCACCTTCAGGATGCCGGTGAGTGTCGCCTTGAGCGCGGTCTTCACCGGCCGGTCCGACAGGTCGAGCCGGAAGTAATCCACGTCCTTCCGCGGATAGATGGTTCCCCGGATCGGCTTGCCCAGCGTGAGCGCGGTGGCCTGGTCGGGGCCGTCGTTCGGCTCCCGCTCCTCGCTCCCGTCGTCGGGGATGGCCCGGGCGGTGAGCCGGTAGGGCTGATCGGGATTCTCGAACTCCCGGACCCACTTGCCGTCCACTTTCCGGAGCGTGCCCTCCACCTTCACGAAGCACTCCTTCTGGCAGGCCACGCTGTTCAGCCGCTCCGGCTCCTTCACCGCGCCGTCGTTGGAGCGCTGGAGCACCTTCTCGGTGCCCGGCTTCGCGCCCGGCTCGACCACCGACAGCTGCAGGTCGAGCTTCTCCACGCCGCTCAGCTCGAACCGGATCAGTGACGGCTGCGAGGGGCGAACGACGTAGTAGTCGACGTCGGTCTTCGGCGTGAGGAACCCCTCGCGGTACCCGTCGAGGGGGAGCGGCGTGGCGTGCGCCAGGTCGTCGTTGGGCTCGTACTCGGCGTTCGCGCCGGCGGCCTCGCGGGAGATGGTGAGGGTGTAGGGGTGCTCGGGGTCGAAGCCGCGGCGCGCCTCCTTGCCGGTGCCGGTCCAGGCGCTCTTCACGACGACGTCGATGACCCGGTCCGTCGCCCGCACCGCCACGTTGCGCTGCGACAGCGGCTGACCCTCGGTCCCGCGCGCGGTGAAGAGGGGCGCCTCGGCCTCGGAGAGGATCTGCACCTCGGGTCGCACGCCCTGCACACCGGACAGCTCGATGCGCAGCGCGACCCGTGGCGGCTCCTGGGCCATCACCCCGGCATCCACCTGGGCCCGTGCACCGCCCAGCGGGGGAGGCTGGCTGGGAAAGCCCTCCTGCTGCGGCAAATCGCCAGCGGGAGGAGGCGTCGCGGCCACCGGGGCGCCCGCGTCGGGCAGCGCGGCTGCCGTCGCCCCTCCGGCGTCCGGGCCGGCGCCGGCCGTCCCCGCGTCGGCGGAGGCCTCGAGCACGATGCGGAAGTGGTCCTCGTCCCCGGCGGAGCCGTACAGGCCCTGGATGGTCCAGGTGTCTCCCTGCGGCTGCACCTCGGTCGCGTCCGCGTGGCGGTCGTTGGGCTCGACCTCCATCCCCGGCCTCGGCTCGCCATAGCGCACCGACAGCGTGTAGGCCCCGCCTCCGCCCTTGCGAGCGGCCGACACCCGGAGCAGCAGCTTCCCCTGCACCGTCAGGTTCGGGAACCGAGCGGGCTGACCCTCCGCCTCGGCACTCACCGCGGCCAGCCGCGTCCGCGTCTCGTCGTACGCCTCGAGGAGGGCCACCGTCCCGGGGATGCCGCTGACCGACACGTCGACTGCGCGGGGGTGGTCGCCGAACAGCAGGTACCAGTCCTCGTCCGCCCTGGCAGGTGTGCTGGAGAGGCTCGCGGTCACGTCGGTGCTCTCTCCGAGGGCCATCGACTGCTCGGGGCGGTCGTCGGGCTCGACCTCAGCCCGCTGGGCAGGGCCGGCGTCCTGGGCGGCGGCCGGCGGCGCCTCCTTGCGAGGACATCCGGTGACGAGGAGCAGGACGAACAGGACGCCGAGTGCGCGCACGGAGCTCACGCTGCCGGAACTAGCACAGCCAACCCCCGCGTCTCGCGACGCTGGAGTGAATGGCCCCTCGTGCGCCATGCTCTGGCGTGCCCGGACCCACATGACCTTCAGCCCGCTCCTCGGAGTCGTCCTCTCGGCAGTGCCCGGACTCGGCTACGTGCAGGCCACCGACTGGTACGAACACGCGAGCAACCCTGCTCACTTCCAGCCCCTGCAGCTGGTGGACGGAAACCTCAAGACGGGCTGGTGCTCCTCGAGCGCGGACGCGCAGGCCGACGCCCTGACCTTCGGCTTCGCCTCGGCGGTCGTGGTCGACGAGGTGCGCGTCGGCACCGGCAACCAGGCCGACACCGCGTCGTTCCACGCCTCGGCCCGGCCGCGGAAGTTCGTCCTCCGGACCGACGGACGGGCGAGCACCTTCTCGGTCGCGGACACCGAGGGAATCCAGACGGTGAAGCTCGACCAGCCGCTCCAGGGCCAGGACTTCACCCTCGAGGTCCTCGACGTCGAGCCTGCGGAGGACCCCGCCGCCCCGGCCTGTCTGTCGGAGCTGCAACTGGTCTCCCACGGCAAGCCCGTGGCCCATCCGAAGGCGAAGGTCCTCAAGTGGGACCCCCAGCGCCAGCGCCTCCTCGGGGTCTGGTACGCCGGAGACGAGGGGAATCCGGACCGGAGCCTCTCCTTCTTCCTCGACGGGACCTGGCAGCTGCGGACCGTCGTCTACGGCGAGCCGACTCGCCCGAAGACCGTCAACGGAACCTGGGGCCTGGAGAAGAAGGGTCTCTGGATGAAGGCCCCCACCTCCGCGAAGGGGCGAGTCACCCCGGAGGTGGAGACCAAGGCCGACGCGCACGGAAAGCCACGCGTGACGCTGACCCTCAAGGGCAGCGTGCCCGCGGCGCTGCGGGTTCCTTTTCGCGACCGGAGGTGAGCCCCGGGACTTCGGGGCTCAGCGGCCGGCGGCGCTCTTTTTCTTCCGCGACGAGAACCGCTGGAAGAAGTCCACGATCTCCTGCTGCGCCACCTTCGCGTCGGTCGCGTCCTT
>AR_comb_assmDRAFT_10223154_pt1 | contig 11514 bp, 9 predicted proteins | sample ArasoioldDNA_FD_10543 | JGI IMG/M metagenome (IMG submission 10543) | reverse complement strand
GCCATAGCAATTGGCAGCATAGAATTTGACTTCAGAGTCGATGATTCGGGTGCTCTCGCTTACGCACAGGACCGCGACTCGACATATATCGCACCCTTCGTGCCCACACCCCAAGAGGTTGTCGATCGGATGCTAGAGTTGGCTCAAGTCGACCAAAAGGACGTTCTCTATGATCTCGGATCTGGCGACGGAAGAATTGTGATTACAGCGGCCAAGCGATACGGAGCCAAGGCCGTCGGTTTTGAGATCGACCATGCATTGGTCACACGATCACAACGCAACATCCAAGAAGCCGGTGTGGAGGCGCTTGCAGAAATTCGCGAGGAGGACGTGCGAACTGTCGATTTATCGCCCGCCAGCGTGCTGACGATGTATCTATATCCCGGAGCCAATCTGCGCCTGCGTGCGGCGATCATGCGCCAGTTGAAGCCGGGCTCCCGGGTAATCTCACACGACTTCAACATGGGGGATTGGAAGCCTGATCTGGTGGAACGCATGACAGACTCGGCCGGCTTGGTACGGACCATTTATCTTTGGCGCATTGCTGATCGGAATGTGCGTTGAGATGCCGGTCCGTATCTACGCCCATGAGCCGGCTTCAAAAATAGACCCAATGTGTTGTTGACCAGTCCTCATCTATGAGCGAGAGTAGGGCTAGCAAAAGGGGGACTGCCAGTGCCTCAATATGACATTTTCGTGCGTTGCATTGAATGTGGTGCCGTACATCCCATGCGCATTCGCGTTCACTTAGATAACGGTCCTTTGGAGAAACAGAGTATCGCCGAAACTTTCCCAGGAAAAATGCGGCCTCCACAGCTTCAAGCCATCGATGGTCACAAAACCCTATGTTTGAAGACCGGACGGATGTTTGTTCAAGAAAACCACGACCACATATTCTTAGTGCCCAGTTACAGTTCAGAACGCATCCCCTAAATCGAGTCGGCCTGCAGCGATCCAAACGTCATCCAACCGCTAGGGAAACCTCGCCAATCTCAGGGCCGAGTCTGTCTAGAGACAAAGACGCTGGCGATCTATTACATTAGGTGGATCCCACCCTATCGGCGCACCCAACCCCGACCCTGGGCTGGGGCTGATAACTGCGTCACAAATAAGATAAACTTCTGAATAGAGACGACTTTGGTTTGATCACCCTTTTTCGGTTTTGCACTTTTTTGCTTGAAGACCGAAATCGGTAAAGAGGAGCGAACATGGCTGGGCAAACGTAACGCGTTGAAAGGGATTCCATGGGCGAAGTAAAAGTCCCCCAAGAAGCCTACTATGGGGTCCAAACACAGTGGGCAGTCGAAAATTTCTGACCTATCCAGGGGGGGCCGGCAAGAAAATAGCACTAGGCGTGCAAAGCACGGAATTTTTTGCTATAAAATTCTTGGGAAACAAAGTAACCACCAAGGGGGTTTCATTATCAAAAAACCACACCCCATAAAGGAAAACGCTTTAGCAAGTGCTGCACCCAAGTGACCTGGTTCGTCTCTCCCTTCCAGTTCCAGTTGTTATTAAAAAATTCGCGCGGATGGCCAGAAGGGATTTTCTTCTTGGGTCTTCGTGCGAAAAGTTCGCCGGCCTCTATTGGCACTTGTCTTGACAGCCCGGTGACATCCTTATAGGGAAATAGCTCAAGAAATAAATAGAAAAGGAAAAAAGACCGTGAACGGAAAAAGTGTCGGTTTGGCACAATTCAAAACCTTGCGCACGGACGCCTGGTGGGTCCAACCCTTGCTCGTGGTCGTCGGGCTGGGCGGCTTTGCTATCTACTCGACATGGGCGGCTTTACAAAATGCGCATTATTACTCGGCGCCCTATCTGTCCCCCTTTTATTCTCCCTGCATTTCGGCCAACTGCGAACACACGACGATTCCCTTAATCGGTTCATGGTGGAATTTATCGCCGGCGTTTCTGATTCTTTGGATTCCCGGTGGCTTCCGCGCTACCTGCTATTACTATCGTAAGGCCTATTATCGATCATTCTTTCTCTCTCCACCGGCATGCGCCGTAAAGGACGCGCCTAAAAGTTATGCTGGTGAGACACGTTTTCCTTTTTTGTTTCAGAATCTGCACCGGTATTTTTTCTATCTATCTCTGTTGATCCTGGCTTTTCTATGGTGGGATGCAATTCTAGCATTTAGATTTCCTACGGGGTTCGGCATGGGCGTCGGTACGATCGTGCTTTGCATCAATGCCGCGCTGTTGTCGCTTTTTAGTTTTTCCTGTAACTCCTGCCGACATGTCTGCGGCGGACATCTAAATTCCTTCCACCGCTCCCCTGGTAAATACAAATTGTGGGGCCTGGTGAGCCGGCTCAACGAACGCCACATGGAATATGCCTGGGTAAGCTTGATTTGGGTTGGCCTTACCGATCTTTATGTGCGCCTGCTGTCCATGGGCGTGATCCACGACGTGAGGTTTTTCTAATGGCTGATGAAAAGTACGAAACCCACGAATATGACGTCATGGTCATCGGCGCCGGTGGAGCGGGATTGCGGGCAGCCATCGAGGCCTCCGCTCAAGGCGTCAGGACAGCTCTCGTTTGCAAATCACTCCTCGGAAAGGCTCACACAGTCATGGCCGAAGGCGGCATTGCTGCTGCTATGGGCAATGTTTATCCTGAGGACAACTGGACAGTTCATTTCCGTGACACGATGCGCGGCGGCAAGCTACTCAATAACTGGCGTATGGCCCAGATCCATGCCCAGGAAGCGCCGGACCGGGTTCTCGAATTAGAAGAATGGGGAGCGCTTTTTGACCGCACAAAAGAGGGATTGATCCTGCAGCGCGACTTTGGGGGTCACCGCTATGCCAGGCTGGCTCATGTAGGCGATCGCACCGGACTGGAAATGATCCGGATTTTGCAGCAGCACGCAGTCCACAAAGGCATCGACGTTTACATGGAATGCAACATCCAACGACTTCTGACGGACGGCGAGCGCGTCAGCGGCGCCTTCGGCTATTGGCGGGAGAGCGGTAAATTTATTCTTTTCAAGACCAAGGCGGTCGTTCTCGCTACCGGCGGTGGCGGCAAGGCATGGAAGGTGACATCCAATTCCTGGGAATACACCGGAGACGGCGTGACCATGGCAATGGATCTGGGCGCCGACCTGATGGATATGGAATTTATCCAATTCCATCCGACCGGGATGGTGTGGCCGCCCAGTGTGCGCGGGATTCTAGTCACCGAAGGCGTACGCGGGGATGGCGGCACGCTGAAAAACACCAAGGACGAGCGCTTCATGTTCAACTACATCCCCGACTTCTTCAAAGCCGAAACCGCCGACACGGAGAAGGAAGCCGATGCTTGGTACGAGGACAAGCGCAGCAACCGGCGGACGCCGGATCTACTACCCCGCGATGAGGTAGCCCGGGCGATCAATTCAGAAGTGAAAGCCGGCCGCGGCACCGAGCATGGCGGCGTCTACCTCGATATCGCGTCGCGCCGGCCGGCGGAATACATCACGCGGCGATTGCCTTCGATGTACCATCAGTTCAAAGAACTCGCCGACGTGGATATCACCAAAGAAGCCATGGAAGTCGGACCCACCTGCCACTACTGTATGGGCGGTGTTCGCGTTGACGCCGATAGTACGGCCACCACCGTGCCGGGGCTTTTCGCCGCAGGCGAAGTAGCCGCGGGGCTCCACGGCGCAAACCGCCTGGGCGGCAACTCGCTGTCGGATCTTTTGGTGTTCGGACGCCGAGCGGGCCTTTACGCCGCGCAATACGTGAAATCCTTCAAGGGCAACGTATCGTTGAACAACGATCAGGTGGAAAAGTACGGACGTGAGCTCCTCGCTCCTTTTGATGGTAAAGGCGGAGAAAACCCTTATACCCTGCATCAAGAACTTCAAGACTGCATGCAGAACCTGGTGGGCATTATTCGAGTGGAATCCGAGCTCAAGCAGGCCCTGGAAGTAATCGCGCGGCTCAAGCAACGCTTGCGTAGTGTCAGCGTCGAGGGCCACCGCCAGTATAATACCGGATGGCACCTTGCCTTGGATCTTCATTCCCTGCTTTCTTTTGCCGAAGCGGCAACGGTCGCTGCCATCGAGCGAAAAGAAAGCCGAGGCGGTCACACCCGCGAGGACTATCCCAATCCCGACCCAAAGTTCGCTAAGGTGAACGTGGTCATAAGAAAGAACCAGGACGGTCTGTCCGTCACCCAGGAGCCTCTTCCTGAAATTCCGGGAGAATTGAAAAAACTACTTGAGGAGCAAAAGTAATGGCTGGCCAAGAGGTCCATATGCGGGTGTGGCGCGGCGACGCCAACGGTGGGGAGTTCAAGGACTATCGCCTCACCGCCGGCGAAGGAATGGTTGTTCTGGATATTATTCATGCTATTCAAGCAACCCAAGCGAACGATCTGGCAGTACGTTGGAACTGCAAGGCCGGGAAATGCGGCTCCTGTAGTGCGGAGGTCAATGGCAAACCGCGCCTCATGTGCATGACGCGCATGAATACTTTTGAGCCCGGCGAGACCATAACCGTCGCCCCTATCAAGACCTTTCCCATCATTCGTGATCTGGTCACGGACGTCTCATTCAACTATGAAAAAGCCAAGAGCGTTCCGGCTTTCAAGCCGAAACCGAAGGAAGCGGATGGAACACGGCGGATGTTTCAAGAGGATATTGACCGGGTGCAGGAGTTTCATAAGTGCATCGAGTGCTTCCTCTGCCAGGATGTCTGTCACGTGATTCGCGACCACGAAGAAAACAAGCAGGCTTTTGCCGGGCCACGTCTTTTTGTTCGATTGGCGGCCCTCGAAATGCACCCGTTGGATACCAATGACCGCATGGATTTTATCAAGCAAAAAGCCGGCTTGGGTCTGTGCAACATCACCAAGTGTTGCACCGAAGTTTGTCCCGAGCACATTCACATTACGGACAATGCTATTATCCCACTAAAGGAAAGAGTCGTGGACCGATACTACGATCCGGTCGCTCGACTGTTTAGGCTATTTAAAACCGGAACCAAAGATCAGTAAAAAACGGGACACTGACTAAAATCAGCGTTCGCTGCGATGCTCGGCGCGCTTCCTACTTTTCGCCAGCGCGGGATCTCTGTAGATATAACTGGGCCCAGAACTCATACAAGCTAGCCGCAGATACCGTCTCCGCCCTCCGCTCACCGCCAACAGTATCATATTCAATCTCCAACGAGTCTCCGTCGCGAGCGATCCTAACCAGCCGGGCCTTCTTTTGCTCAACATAGGCACCGATTGTGCGGAGGAGCTGGGATAGACTGGCGACGTCCGGTACCCCGGCGACATTCTGTCGTTTGGCCTTTCCCTGTTGCTCCAATCGATCCATGTCTTTGGCCGTGTAGTACAGGTCGATCTCGGCCGGCCATGTGGACATGGCGAACTCAATCTCCGCGTCCGATGCTCTTTCACCAGGAAGAGCCTCCCACACAAACTTGATGACCCTTTGCCGTATCGCCCGGGCCTCTTCTTGCTCCATTGACGCAGCAGCGCTCCCGTGCACCACAAAGTCTCCGTCGGTAAATTCCATCGAAAAGCTACCAAACTGGAGGATCTCCAAGGCTTGGCCAATGGCTCGCAAAAGCTGGGCGTATTCGTTCGGTTCAGTCATGGGACGCTTACTGTTGTTTCACTTGCCGCAACTTGTGACTTCCGGCAAACCGGCGACGACCATTATGTACCGGCGGGTAATTCTTCGCGAACGACTCCTAGGTCCTCTGCAAACGGAAAGCGGAATTGGATTTCAACGGGTCGAGCTTGGGATCTTCCCGCCTATTGCCATTGGCAGGCGCAGCCGGTGGATCTGTCTCTTCATCACCCTTGAGGCCCGCGAGCTTGATTTTCAAGCGCAGATTATTGGCGCTATCGGCGTTGATGAGCGCCTGATCCAGGCTGACCTTTCCTTCTTTATAGAGCATGAAAAGCGCTTGATCGAAGGTCTGGCAGCCTTCCTGGACTCCCTGCTCCATGGCCTCTTTTAGGATATCGACATCGCCTTTCCTAATGAGATCTCGGACGCGTGGGGTATCCATCAGGATCTCCAGCGCCGCTACCCGCTTGCGGTCCAACGAAGGTATGAGCCGCTGTGAGATAATCGACCGGAGGTTCAAAGAAAGCTGGAGATAAATCTGCGCGTGACGCTCCAGGGGAAAGAAATTCATGATACGTTCGATGGCCTGGTTGGCATTGTTAGAATGAAGCGTTCCCAGACAAAGATGTCCCGTCTCGGCAAACGTCACCGCGGCCTCCATGGTTTCCGTATCGCGAATTTCGCCGATGAGAATAACGTCGGGCGCTTGCCGCAAAGTGTTTTTCAGCGCCGACTGGAACGAATGGGTGTCGAATCCAACCTCGCGCTGAGTAACGATGGACTTCTTGTGCCGGTGGACAAACTCGATGGGATCTTCGATGGTGATGATGTGGCCCGATTCTGTGGCGTTACGATGGTCGACCATTCCGGCCAGAGTAGTCGATTTGCCGGATCCCGTGGCGCCGACCACCAGCACCAATCCGCGTTTGGACATAGTGATTTCTCTCAGTATGTCCGGCAAACCGAGCTCTTCTAGAGACGACACCTCGGCCTTGACTCGGCGAATCACCATGCCTGCCGAACCGCGCTGCCGAAATACATTGACCCGAAAGCGGCTGACCCCGGGAAGAGACATGGCCATATTCAATTCCAAATTTTCGCTGTACTCCCGAAGCTGGGATTCACTCATAACAGACTTTACCAGGGTCTCGAGCTCCGGGGGGGTAAAGATGTGATCGCCGATGGCTTGTATTTTTCCTTCGATGCGATACATCGGGGGCCGGGCCACAGTCAGATAAAGATCGGAGGCCTCCGACTCAACCATGACTTTGAAAAGTTCCTTTATATCCATGGCTTTTCTCTAATTTTAGCGAGCCTGTCCGCCCGCCGCGGCAATTCCGGCCATACCCAACCCACCGCCAAATAGATTCGGGTTTGAGGTCTTCGACTGCGCTTCTTCCTTGCTCACCAGGCCCCGTGAAACCAAATTCAGCAGCGCCATATCCATCGTCTGCATGCCATCTTTTTGGCTGACCTGCATCGTTCCTGGAATCTGATGGATCTTACCCTCTCGAACCAGATTGCGAACGGCCGTTGTGCCCGTCATGATCTCCAATGCCGCTATCCGGCCGCCACCTTTTTTCTTGAGTAAAGTTTGGGTGATCACCGCTTCTACGGATTCGGCGAATTGCGCCCGAATCTGCGCCTGCTGATTGGGCGGAAAAACGTCAATGATACGATCCACAGTCTTGGGAGCGCTGGATGTGTGCAACGTACCAAATACGATATGACCGGTTTCCGCCGCAGTCAGCGCGAGTTGAATGGTTTCGAGATCGCGCATTTCGCCGACGAGAATAACATCAGGATCTTCACGCAGCGCCGCGCGCAGCGCGTTGGCAAATGAATTTGTGTGGGGTCCCAACTCGCGCTGGTTAACGAGACACTTCTTGGACTGATGAACGAACTCGATGGGATCTTCGACGGTCAGGATATGCCCTTCGAAGGTCTCGTTGAGATAGTCCACCATGCCGGCTAAGGTGGTCGACTTACCTGAACCCGTAGGACCGGTAACTAGAATCAGCCCTTTTTCCTTTTCGCAGAGTTGCTTCAATATGGCCGGCATCTCTAACTGCTCAAGGGTCAGGATCTTGGTTGGAATCGTACGAAAGACCGCACCTTCGCCTTTCCGTTGCATAAAGACGTTGACACGAAAGCGTGCTACTGTGCCCATCTCAAACGAAAAATCGCATTCGTGAGTTTCTTCGAAGGCTTTACGTTGCGCATCGTTCATGATGTCGTAAACCAGCGCGTGAGCCTCTTCCTTGGTCAGGGGGGCGTGATCCAATTTCTTGAGATCACCGTGAATACGAATCATAGGGGGCTCGCCCGCACTCAGATGACAATCCGAAGCACCTTGTTCAACGCCAAACGCCAAAAGCTGAGTAATATCCATCGACAGTTAAGCTCCTATTCTCACTTAAATCGCCTGAAACATTTTTATTGAATGATAGTTGGAATCTCTCTTGGAATTAATCGGCATTAGGGCCAAAAACCTGAGCAATAATAGTACCATTCAAATTTTAGGGAGACTTCAGCCGGTCATCGCCCGGGCCTCGGATCGAGAATTCTTGCCTTTTCCTGGAAAAGTAGCTACTTATGCTCTTTTCTTACTGCTTTGATCGGAACTATGCTGGAGGACAAAATTGCTCTCGTTACGGGTGGCGCTACGGGTATTGGAAAGGCCATCGGGCTACAAATGGCCAAAAACCGCGCAAAGGTCGCCATCGCTTCCCGCAATCTTTCCAACCTCGCCAGCGCTGCTGCTGAATTTGGGGAACTTGGACTAGCGGTGCTCCCGGTCTCGATGGATGTGCGAAAAAAGCACGACGTACACCGTGCAGTTGATGAAATCGTATCGAAATGGGGAGCCATTAATATTCTGGTGAATAATGCCGGAATCTCCGGCTTGAGCATGATCGATGATCCGGATGATTCGAAATGGTTCGATATTTTGGATACAAATCTAAATGGGATGTACCTCATCACCAAGGCCGTTTTGAAACACATCCCGGACCACAATGGCGGCCGGGTCATCAATATTTCGTCGGTGCTGGGGAAATTCGGGGTACCTGGTTACACCGCTTACTGCACAACCAAGCATGGTATGATTGGGTTCACCCGTGCCCTCGCGCTGGAAGTCGTTAACCGGGGCATCACTGTCAATACTGTCTGTCCTGGCTGGGTGGACACCGAAATGGCCACCCAGGGAATCAATGAAACCGCGGTCCTTCAAGGCATCACCCCGGAACAGTTCAAGGCGCAAGCCGTCGCCGGTGTGCCCATCGGACGGTTTTTAGAGGCCGCTGAAATCGCTGAATTGGTTTGTTACCTTGCCTCGGATCAAGCCAGGGGCATCACCGGCCAGGCGATTAATATCTGCGGCGGCCAGACGATGGTCTAGCAGAATAATTCACCCGGTTGCAGGTTCCAACTTCTTAAGTGCATGACCGCCACTCTGCGACGCGCGTCGCAGCACCTAAAGAAAACCAAGACTTTTTTCCGCTAAGCTGATAACAAGATGATGTGAAAACCCAAGCCATTCAAGTTCGAAATCCCGCGACATTAGAAACGATCACGGAACTGCCAACGGCGTCCTCCGCGGATATCGCTGCGGCTGTCGGCCGAGGGCGGAAGGCCCAAGCGATTTGGCGGACCAGGAGCTTCCCTGAACGGGCCGAGGTGCTTTATCGATTTCGCGACCTTCTGATCGATGATCAGGAACGACTCGCTGACATTCTAACTTCCGAGAGCGGGAAACCGCGGGGCGAGGTGTACGGCAACGAGTTGTTCTATCTTTGTGACGTCATCGGTTTCTGGGCAAAGAACGCTGCCAAGTTTCTCGAACCGGAAAAGGTTCGACCTCACTTACTCATGTTCAAAACTAAGAAGGTGATCTCGGAACACCATCCAATGGGCGTTATCGGCATTATTAGCCCATGGAATTTTCCTCTGGTACTCACCGCTGGTGATGCGATGCCGGCACTCATGGCGGGGAATGCAGTCGTCATCAAACCATCTGAACTGACTCCTCTCACGGCTCTGTTCGCTGTCGAGCTTGCCCAAAAAGCCGGATTCCCGGAAGGTCTACTGCAAGTGGTCATAGGTGCCGCAGAGACCGGTGAGGCGCTAATCGATCACGTCGATATGATCGCCTTTACTGGCAGCGTAGAGGTCGGGAAACAGGTAATGCGCAGGGCCGCCGACCGTCTCATTCCGGTGTCCCTCGAACTCGGCGGCAAAGACCCTCTGATCGTCTTGAAGGACGCTGACCTTGAGCGGGCAAGTAACGCGTGCGTTTGGGGATCCCTGATGAATTCAGGTCAAGTATGTACATCCATTGAACGGATCTATGTAGAGGAGCCGGTCTACCAGGCCTTTGTCGATAAGATCGTGCAGAAAGTGAGATCGCTTCGGCAAGGACCGAGCAACCAGGAGGTCGAGCTTGGGAGCATGACATCCGAGGAGCAATTCAAAAAGGTCTCGACCCAAGTCAGTGAGGCGGTTGCTCGGGGGGCCAAGGCTCTCACCGGCGGGCGCGCGAATCCGAACTTCGCAGGGCTCTACTATGAGCCCACCGTGCTCGTCGATGTGAATCACGACATGACAGTCATCCAAGAAGAGACCTTTGGTCCTGTTCTCCCTATCATAAAGGTGCGCGATGCGGAGGAAGCCCTGCGCCTGGCGAACGACTCTCGCTACGGTTTGGACGCTTGCATTTTCACGCGGGACAAGGAGAAGGCTCTTCAGATCGCCGCCAAGCTTTTCGCCGGGACCGTCTGCATCAACGATGGTCTGGTGAACTACATAATTCCCGACACGCCCATGGGTGGCGTCAAAGACAGTGGCTTCAGTCGCCGACACGGCGCGGAAGGCATTCGCAAGTACTGCTATCAGAAATCCATCGTCATCGACCGTTTTGGACTGAAAAGCGATTTCCCGTGGTTCCCGGCCAGTGAGAAAAAGACGATGCAAATGCGCCGCCTGATCAGCTTGCTCTGGCGCTCCGGCTGGAAAAACAAATTCCGCTCGCCCGGTCGCCCTGCGCAAAACTGAATCCCTTGAACTCCACGAACGATTCGACTAATTAGAATTGATACTCTTGAGTCCACCAAAGGAGAATTTGCATGGCTAAAGATCTACCCAGTTTCATCGCCCAAGAGGGGGCAAAAAGAGAGGGCTCGGTCATCCGTGAGAAAAACTTCATCGACGCCAACAATTATGAGACCGTTGCCTATCTAAAACACCTCGATATACGCAACGAACCCAAGATGGTCTTGTTCGAAAACGTTCCCGCATTAAACGGCAAAAAATCCGACTTCTCGCTCTTTTACAATCCTTGGGTAACCCGGCAGTACGTCGCCGACTCCCTGGACATGGGAGACATCAAGTCCAGTATGGACGTCAGCCTGGAAGTCGCTAGACGGGAGCTGCAGCCTGGCTCGGTGGAAGTGATTCCACCGGAAAAGGCGCCGGTTAAACAAGTAGTCCTGACGGGCGACAAAGCCGACTTGAGAACTTTGCCGATTCCCATGCATCAAAAAGACGATGCCGGAGCCTACCTGACCATGACTTGCGCTATGAAGGGATTGAACAGCGATTTCTACGATATCACGTTTACGAAAAACAAATTCTACGAACCGCGCCGCATGAGCTTCTCGGCCCACAAGCACCATCATTTGGAAGCCATGACCTGCGAATATGAGGCCGAGAATAAGCGCGCCCCGGTGATTGTCATTTTGGGTCATCATCCCGCCTTTTATCTTTCCACGTGCTGCATGACTCCGATGGGCAACAATGACTACTTAACCGCCTCGGCGTTTCTGAACGAGCCCTTGCGGCTCACGCCTTCGACCACCTGGGGCGATAAGTTTCTTGTCCCTGCGGATGCTGAAGTCATCATTGAAGGCGAGATTCCCCCGCACGTCCGCGATACCCA
>AR_comb_assmDRAFT_11628186_pt1 | contig 11516 bp, 13 predicted proteins | sample ArasoioldDNA_FD_10543 | JGI IMG/M metagenome (IMG submission 10543) | reverse complement strand
ATTCATTCAGGAAGGAAGGCTTTAATCAATTGGCAATCGCTTTTTTGGGAAGGCATTTTTGGGATGTACTCAAGATTCTAACCTTAAACAGCTATTACGAGAAAGCTTTTACTTCTTCTACCTCATTCTGATAGAACTATTTCGAGGTAGCGATTTGGATAATTTAGATATGCAAATAATCCCTACCAAAATTGTCAATTCTAGTTTGGTAGACTTTTTTTGCAATTGTGATTTATTTGGATCTTGAATTTTGATTTTTATTTGCCCGACCGAACGCCCACAAATCAAACCTTCGAATATCGAAGGTCGTTCGGGCGGGTTCTTGGATCTTGGATCTTTATCTTGAATCTTTGACTAGCCTTCAAGCTAGTCTGGTTGTACGGCTTCGCGGCGACGATGTATCTTTTCGCGCATGCGATTGAAGAAACGCAATCGTTCTTTCTCACTAACCGAACTTATATAAGTTGATTTGCGCATCAGTGTTTGTATATTCTCATGAACATATTCTGTAAACCGAAGATCGCGGGTCAGCATGAAATTGAAAATACTGTGAGTCTGGAATGAAATCTTAGTACCATCCAGCACGGCCAATATGCTATTGTCAAGAGTAACAACCTCATTAAAATACATCTTGAAACTTCCCATAGGTTTTTTGGCCGGGTCGTCAATGCTGAACTTGTATCCCAATTCCGCCTGCTGTTCCAGGAGATCCAGGAATTTGTACAATGCATCGTATATGCGAACTGCATCCAGGTCCGTCACGAACATACCCGCATCATGATAAAATTCTATCTGGTGCAGGGTGCTGTTCAGGGTTTCAAAATTCCAAAGCTCAAAAGAATTCAGTTGATTGTATAATTGAAGGTTCTTAATTCCCAGTTGAAATGTTTCCTCCGGATACTCATCCAGGCTAAACTTCTTGTTGGCAAATTCAGGAAAATGAAGGAGGGTCTTCATCCAGAAATAATACTTGAAAGCGGCCAATTCTCTAACCTGGAAAAGATGAAAAAATGGAATGTCTTTGGCGAGATAGTATAGTTCCTTCGACTTGAAATTTTGCATGAACACCATGTTCTCCATCATTGATCGCAGGTATTCATTGAAACTGAAATTCTTTGGATTCACCATTTTTCCAAAGAAAAGGAAGGCGTCAGTTTGGATGTTCATGAGCTGGTCAACCGAGATTTTATAATGCGTGCACAGCTTATGCAATTCATCAAGGGTGACTGGCTTTTCGCTACGCATTCGCCTGTAAGCGCTATCGGAGCTTATGCCGAGAATCTTACCAATTTCATCCGCGGCAGACAGGTGTTCGGGGATCTTTGTCTTAACCGCTTTAAAAAATTCAAGTTGAATGTCAGAATCCATGTAAGAAAATTACGACTATAAATTCTTTTTTCTCTCTCTTACTTTATTACGCAGAATATTAAAGAATATGCTTCTTTGCTTCTCGCTGGCCTGGCTGATCATAGTTGAGCGACGCATAAGGTTTTGCAGTGCATTCTTTGTATCAGAGCAAAAGCCTCCATCGGACGTGAACATATAATTCAAGACCTCAAAATTGAGAAAGGTGATGCTCCCGTTCTCGGTAGTTACTAAAATAGTGTTGTCGCCAAGGGTAATACGGTTATTGAAAAATGAAAAAAGCTCCGGCCTATGAGCAGGGTTTTCATTGGGAAACATCTTCTTTCCCAACTCAGCCTGCATCTGAAGATGATCAATAGTTTCCTCAACGGCACTATATATCTTTTCTATCATTGCGGGTGGTATGAACCCAACTTCTTTATAATATTCGATCTGGAGTATGAGACTGTTGACGCACTCAGTATTCCAAATCTCGGTTGAAGGTATCTGGTTATAGAGTTCCAGGATCTTCTTGCCGGCTTCTTCCACTTTCGGCGGAAGGCTATCGATAGAAAAAGGGCGATTGATAAATTCAGGATGCTGCAAAATCGACTTCATCCAAAAGAAATATCGAAATGCAAATAAGGGCTTCATCAAAAAATGATAGAAAAGCGGGATATCCTTCGTGAGGTAATACATGTGCTTTTCATTGCACTTGTTCACTATGGCAAGTCGCTTAATAATGTCATTCAGAAAAGTTTCGAATGTATAGTCCTGATTGTGGATGCGAATGGTCTCAAAGAGTGTGGAGTTGCTATTGAGATGCAGCAGGTGGTCGAGCGACAAATGAAAATAATCACACAGTTCCTTCAATTCATCCAATACCAGGGGCGTTTCCCCCCTTATCCGCCTATAGCTACTGTCCTCACTGATATGCAGCACTTCTGATATTGCTGCTACCAGTGATTTGTCATGCGGGATCAATTCCTTAACCCTATCGAATAAATACTGTTGAACATTTGTTCCGGCCATTGCTTATGCTGAATTGGGTTTTTTTGCAATAATTGCAAACGGGCAGTTCAACTCTTCAAATTAATGGAATTTGCGCAAACCGGCAAAGTAGCCCAAACCCGCAGTTGCAGATTTTACTAACGGCCCTTCCCTCCCCGCGGATTTCAATTAGCAATACCATGTTGCCAAAGATACTTTTGACTCGTTGACCTAGTGAAACACTCAAAACACCAATCAATGAAACAGATTTACTTCTTCCTTCTCGCCATCCTCCTGGTGAGTAGTGCACACGCACAGGAACAACGCAGGCCAAAGAGGATGACACTTAAGCTAACCTTGGTGGACAGCATTCTACGCGTGGAGCATGGATACCTGGCCGCTATGGCTGATTCGGGCCTGGTAATGGTCAAGTCGCCCGTGGTGTTCGACCAACAGCTATCAACAACTCCTTCAAATCTTATCCCCTATCAAAATATCTCGGTGGTTACCGTCAGGAGAAAGGGAAGTGTTGGAAGAGGCATCCTGATCGGTGGATTGAGCGGATTGTTTCTAGGTGGAGTGATCGGCTATGCAAGCTATAAACCGGTGAATTGTGAAGGAGCAATCTTTTGTTTGGACTTCGGTCCCGGTTATGATGCTGCCGCAGGAGCCTCCATTGGCAGTTTAGCAGGAGCCGCTATCGGAGGAATTATAGGTGCACTGGCAAGAAAGACCTGGATTATCGGCGGTAAAAGAAATCGGTTCGACGACATGAAGTCCAATGTAATGGACATGACATATGGCAAATAGTCAACAACATCAAACATAAACTCTAAAAACAACTTTTATGAAACCTGAATATTACTCCAGCAGCTTCATTATCGGAAATGAAATAGTTATCACTCAGTCGCTGATCATGTACGGTGTCTTCAGCCTGAACTAGCAGATTACCCCGAAACTGATGATCCCATGTTTCAAGCGAATAAAAAGAAAGTTATGAAGCACATTGCCCTATCAATCTTCCTGTTGTTTGCGCTACTATCTGGCTATGGCCAGGAGGGTCGCATGCCAAAAGGAAAAACCTTGAGGATTACGAAAATAGATTCAGCTAAAAAAAGCACTTACGGTTACCTTGTTGCAATCAGTGATTCTGATATGGTAGTCATGAAATCACCTGTTCAATTTAATCAACGATTCCTGGACAGCAATCAAAATACCACATCCTATAAGAATCTTTCCACTGTTCATATCCAAAGGAAAGGCAGCCTGGGTCGCGGCATGTGGATCGGAGCGCTCTCGGGACTGGCGGTGGGAGTACTTGGTGCGGCGCTGGATAACGCTTCAGAAGATGGATTGACTCCCGCATTCGTCATACTTATAACCGCACAAGGGTTTGTAATTGGAGCGCTAGTAGGAGCATTATGGAAAAAGAGATTCAAGATTAATGGAAACAAGGAAAAATTCGCGCGCATGAAAAAAACTGTATTGGATATGACTTACGGATATTAAAAACAACCCATCAAACCCTCTTCATGAAAATAATTGTAACCATAATAATCACCACCACCCTTCTGAATAGATCCTATGCTCAGCCTTTCATTGATCTTCTCAATTGCAGGTACACCGCCAGTCCAGGGTTCCTGTCTAAATCCAACAAAAACGTACTCGACTATGCGAACATCACCGCTACCCTACCCTTGAAATTCAAAAATTCAGATGTGCTGCTTATAAGCCCGTTCCTGGAAAAATGGATGGCAGCCACTGAACCCGAACATCCATTGGAAACCTATTACGGGCTTGGTTTACCCGTTAGTTATTTGAAAAACTTTAAAGGCTCAAAAATTAGTTTGATCACGATGGCAATCCTCCGCATGAACGACCAACAAATTGATGGTGACGGAAAACTGCAAATAGGAGGAGCGGCGCTCTTATTCACGAAGAAAAAAGAAACACTCACCTGGAAATTGGGATTGTATGTAAATGGAGACCTGTTTGGATTATTCGTGATTCCACTTGCAGGCATCGACTGGAAAATTGATGAAAAGAGTAACCTCTTTGGAATACTTCCGGCCAACCTTACTTATGAAAGAAAACTGAACAGGAGTATTTATTACGGACTCAACTTCAGAACATTCACTAATTCCTATGCAAGAGACACTGGTTATTGGAGAGTGGATGAAAACCAGCTTGGCGTGTTTGGAGACTTGTATTTGATGAAACATGTTGTACTTAATCTCGAAACAGGAAGTTCCATCCTGAGAAAAATTCGGACTGGTGTTGAGCGAAAGGCAAATGATAAATGGAACATACATGATAATATCTATCTCAAAATAAGTCTTGCTTACCGTATGCGATTCCGGTAGCGGACCAATCCACCCCATTTAGTTCTACGGCTCTCAAAAAAAATTGTCACCCATAAAACACATAAAACTATGGTACCGGTACTGCTATATCTATTGGTCAGGAAACATATTGCTAAGAAATGGCCAATGATCCATCGAAAACTGTCAGGAATAAAGATTCAGAAAAACTTTTTGCTCGTAACTGGATTCTTATTGCTGATGCTCCTGAAACTTGCTTCTCTAAAAGCACAGGACCAGCAACTCAAGTATAATATCGTTCGGAATGGAAAGGTAATTGGCTGGACAAAATTGGTGAAAACAACTAGCGACAAGCTGGTGGACATCAAACTCCAATCGGAAGTGAAAACCAGGTTCGTGTTCCAGTTTATAGTGAATGCTCTTGAGGAAGCCCAATTCGAAAATGGGAATCTCATTTACACTTCTCAATTCAGAAAGCTGAATTCAGATGTGAAGGAGAATAAAACTATGAAGCTTACAAGCAGAGGTTACGAACTCTATAAAGACAATCGAATTCAATCGCTTTCTCTTCCCGAAGTACGCCAGCATATGTTAAGTCTCTATTTCCAGGAACCTTCAGCGGGAGCAAAGATTTACTCAGACAGTTTTCAGCAATTATTACAAGTGGAACGAATTGGCGAAGGCGCGTATAAGATCAAACTTCCCGACGGCAATAGTTGTAGCTATTACTATCACGAAGGCCGATGTACCAATATCAAAATTGACCACCACCTCTATTCCGCGGAGCTGATGCTTACACAAAATGTCAATTGAATGCACCAGAATACTGCATTTACCAATGAAAATAATAACACGACGAAAAAATCAACCCCTCAACAACAAGTAAAATAGACTATATGAACTTCTATCAATTCCTAATCACGAGATATTCTAACCTGAATAACCAGGTGAAATGCTTCAGTCATTTTTTTATCCTAATGGCTTGCTACGTAACGTTGCTAACGTTGCTTCCAACGCAACGCTGGTTCCTGGCCGTAAATTTATTCTTCTCAGGTTGGTTCAGTTGGACCTTCTTTGAATACGTGCTACACAGGTTCTGGATGCACGACAAGGAAAAAGGCGATGACTCGCCAATAGCGCAAAGACATCATCATCATCACACTCATCCAACAGACATTAAGGTAACAGCTATTCAGCGCCTAACGCTTGTATTGATTGTGCTGATCCTGGTCACCTGTTCACTTTGGTTCATGATGTATTTTCTCATAGTTGCAGGATTCGTATTTGGATTTGCCGGTTATACCATGATGCATTGGATACTGCATCAGCGCTGGTCAGCAAAGTTGTTTCCCCGGTTGCAGAAGTTTCATATTTATCACCATTGCAAATTTCCAAACACTTGTTATGGAGTCAGTGTGTGCTGGTGGGATCTGTGGTTTAATACGGTACCACCTGGTGAGCCAGTTCTGCTCAAGAGAATTATCGACTTCTACTTTGACTCAAAAGGCAAATCATCAGAGCGCAAACCACAGTTAGCAACAACCGATAAACATTAAGCAATTTTTCTAATACCTGTAAAAAACTCTATGAACTCTTTCGGCACCCGTGGAAAGGACCTTGAAACAAAAACAATCATTCACCAAACTAAAAAACATGAAACGAAGAATCATTTTAATTGGGTTGTTCTTCTGCGCGCAGTACTTGTTACATGCCCAGAAGCAAGATCCACACATCAGCGGTACTATCATTGACAGTACCACGCGCGAACCAGTTTCGCATGCAACTATTCACATCAAAGGAACGAACAACAAAACGTACTCGGATGACAAAGGATTTTTTACACTATCGTACCAGGGAAATTATCCCGTTGCAATTGTAGTATCCTATGCAGGGATGCGCAATCAAGAATTCAGCTTACAAAAAAATGGCGAAGAAATTTCTATTCCTATTAGTTCTACGGGCCAGATGAGCGAGGTGTATGTCACCGCTCCCGATAGAGGCCTCACCGCATTTATGGACGCTTCTGTATCTGTAGAATACATGGGCTTGCAACAGATTCGCAATTTCCCAGCTCCAAATCCTTACAATGGTCTTCAAACAAGAAAGGGCGCTGATGCTGTTATATCAAGCTTAACATTCAGCACTATTAGCACCCGGGGCTTCAATGGGAGCGGCAGCAGCAGGGTGAATCAACTGGTGGATGGAATGGATAACCAGGCTCCGGGCCTCAACTTCTTCGTGGGAAATTTCGTTGGTATCACCCAATTGGATATGGAAAGCATGGAATTGCTTCCAGGCGCGTCTTCCGCACTGTATGGACCAGGAGGAATGAATGGAACTATTCTTATCAACAGCAAGAACCCATTCAAATACCAGGGACTAAGCATTCTTATCAAACAGGGTATGATGCATGTTGATAAATCGCAGCGCGATAAAGTATCACCATATGCTGATTATTCCATTCGTTGGGCAAAGGCCTTCAACGACAAATTTGCGGTCAAAATTGGCGCGCAATATATCAAAGCCAAGGATTGGCTGGCAAATGATTCCTCGAACTATTTGCGCATGGGAAATACAGGACACGTAATTCCCGGCACAAGAGCTACCGATCCGAATTACGACGGCGTGAATGTATATGGCGATGAAACTACCATAGATCTGAGAAAATTCTTAGCTGGATCCCTTCCAGGTGATCATCCTTTAATGAAAAATCCAATCATGGTTTCCAGGACTGGGTACAATGAAAAAGATATGATTGACCCGGAAACAAAGAATATTAAACTATCCGGCGCATTACATTACAAACTCTCATCCCGAGTCGAAGCAATTTTGATGGGATATTGGGCAACGGGCAATACAGTCTATACTGGAAACAATCGTTATGCGCTTAAGGGAATCAATATCGGTCAGTACAAACTTGAAGTAAAGAGCAATGACTGGTTTGTTCGCTCTTACACAACACAAGAAGATGCCGGTGACGCATACAGTGCAACAGTTACCGCGCAATATGTGAATGAAGGCTGGAAACGTAGCTTCAATCCTGCTGATATTCCAGGAAGTTGGTACCCACAATACACTGGCGCGTTCATGCAAGCCCTGATGGGTGGAGCTCCAATGGCCCAGGCTCACCAGCTTGCAAGAGCGTTTGCAGACCGTGACCGTCCGCTCCCGGGCTCTGAAAAATTCAATCAGATATTTCAGCAAGTCAGCAAAACGCCTATTAAAGACGGTGGAGGTCTCTTCCTGGAGAAATCGCAACTGTGGTTGACCGAAGGTCAATATGATCTTTCCAACAAAATAAAATTCGCCGACTTGATTGTGGGTGGCAACTGGAAGAAATATGTATTGAACTCGCAGGGAACACTGTTCATTGACACAGCAGACAATATCACATTTGACGAGATAGGAGCATATGCTCAGATTGGAAAGAAATTGTTCAATGAGGTGCTGTCGCTTTCTTTTTCGGGTCGTTACGACAAGAACGAAGACTTTAAAGGAAAATTCACCCCGCGTGCTACTGCACTGGTAAAGGTTGCGCAAGATCAGAATTTGCGTTTCTCCTATCAAACTGCCTATCGTTTCCCTACTACACAGCAGAAATATATTCGCCTGGACGTTGGGGACTATACACTTCTTGGTGGATTGCCGTGGATAATGGATTACATGAATGTTGCCAAGCATCCTGTTTATGAAATGAAAGGCAATACGCCCAACCCAGAAGCTTATGTATACAAAGAGTTCAAGCCTGAAAGCATGCGTTCATTTGAAATTGGCTACAAAGCATGGATCAACAAAAAAATATTGATTGATGCGTATGGCTACCTGGGAAAGTATAAAGACTTCCTCGGAAGAAACGTACTCCTTCAACCCACAACTGGTGAAGTTTTTTCCACGGTCGTTAACAGCAACACAGAAGTGAAAACCTATGGGTATGGTGCAAGCATTGATTACAAAATGAATGGCAACTATTCCATTTTCGCAAACGCCTATTCAGATGTAATCACTGACGTGCCCACTGGATTTATGTCGTTCTTCAATACACCCAAATACCGAATGAACGCAGGTTTTGCCAATGACGGTCTGGGCAAAAGCAAAAAAATAGGCTTCAATGTTATATGGCATTGGCAGGACGGATTCTATTCTGATGGCGACCTGGCCAGCGGAGCAGTGAGTGCATTCAGTACAATTGACGCACAGATCAGTTATAAACTCATCCAATCTGTAATGTTCAGAGTCGGCGGAAGCAATATTCTGAATCATTACTACCAGAATTCATTTGGCAACCCAAAGGTTGGTGGATTGTATTATATGAGTTTGGGAATTGGATTGAATTAGTTGTAACAATCAGGCTCCGGAATAGGCAACTGTCAAGGAACAACTGGCAATTCAGAATACACTTAGCTATTAAATGGTGAAAACCTATTTCAGTTATAGATCCGATCCTTAAGAGCAGTTTCTCAAAAATTTCAACCGCTGGGATCGGATCTTTTAAGAAACTAAAACACTTTAAAACTTTTAAAAATGAAAAAACTTAAAACTGTAGTTGCAATCAGCATACTTGTGATATGCGTTGCATGCAAAAAAGATAACAAAGAAAGCAGAATGAACTTGATTTCTTCTGGTAATTGGAAAATGATCGCATATACCGTTGACCCGGGATACGACTATGATGGTGATGGTGATATTGACACCGACATCTTTGTGGTAACTGACCAATGCGAGAAGGATAATCTGTACCTCTTCAAGACTACTGGCGCTCTTGAAATCAATGAAGGCGCTACCAAGTGCGATGTTACCGATCCGCAGGTTTACACGGCTGACTGGGAATTCAGCAACAACGAAAGAGACATCTTCATTGCGGGTGGAGAATTTCATATCGACGAACTCTCCAGCGCGCGGCTGAAAATAAGCCAGAATGACAATGGAGATAAGTCGGTCATAACCTTCAGCAAATAAAATCAGCAAACGAAAACAATTCCGACTCCTTATCAATTGAAAAAAAGTAAATATGAAAAAGTTATATTTTATACCAATTATGCTCCTGCTGTGCTTCAGCATTGCGTGTAAGAAAGAAATCAAAGACAATAAAGAATCCAGGATGGATCTTATTACTTCAGGTACATGGAAAGTAATTCGAGTCACTGCTGAACCAGGCTATGACTATGATTACGATGGTGACATCGACACCGAACTCTTTCCATTATATGATGAATGTGACAAAGACATGCGTTTCACTTTTAAAAGGGATGGTATCCTGGAAGTTAAAGGTGGCCATCAGAAATGTGATACACTCGGCGTCCGGGATCACTCTGTTCACTGGGCATTTAAGAACAATGAAAAAGAATTGCTGATTGAACAGGACGAACACCAAATCCTGGAACTCTCCAATACAATATTAAAAACACGCAGAAATTGGGAACAGCAGAAACTGACAGTGACCTATAGTAAATAGAGACCATAAAAAGCAAGCAGAGATCCCGAAGGTTTCGGGATCTTTTTTTAATTGTTCTCGGTTTTCAGTTTTCAGATTTCATTTTTTAGAGCGATGTTGGTTTATGAACTCATTAACTATTTGTGTCCAACGAGCATGAAAATGGTGGCGTAAGTAAGAATTGTAAACGGTAACCGTAAGCACTACTCGAACAATAACTAAACACTTAAAAAGATTTGCTATGAAAAAAATTAGTAACCTGATTGTCGTTAGCATGCTATGCTTATGTGCAGCCTGCAAGAAAGACAAGAGTGCATCCGCCCGCATGAACCTGATCACTACTGGCACCTGGAAATTATTTGGATTGACTACTCAGCCCGGTTCTGATATGAATGGAGACGGAATCATTGATAATGATTTATTCCTGTTCTATGATGATTGCGAGAAGGATAATATCTATGCATTCAAAAGGAACGGAGAATATGAAGTTAATGAAGGCGCTTCCAAATGTGATCCTTCGGATCCACAAGTCGGCACTTCTCATTGGCAATTTGCTAATAATGAAACGGAAATTATCATCGCCGGGGATAAAGGCAAAATCGAAGAACTGACGAGTAGCACTCTTGTCATAAAGGGTGAACTCCAGGGAGAAACGTTGACCTTTACTTTTGGAAGATAGCATGCAAGGTCGCTTCCAGGGCGCATGAGAAACAAAATAAGTGAAACCGCAAGCAAAGATCCCGATGATTTCGGGATCTTTTTATATTCGTGGTAACAGGTTTGAATGAATAACACTGCTCTCATTCACTTTCTCAAGCAAGTCCCTCCATTAAATGAGGAGAGTGCGAATTATATTGCCGAACAATTTGAACTAAAGGAACTGAAAAGAGGTGATCTCTTCATTAAGGCCGGCCGGGTTCCGAATGAATATATGTTTCTTGAAAAAGGGTTTATCAGATCATATGTCATGGACATAGAAGGAAATGAAGTGACCCTTAACTTCTATTCATCCAATAATGTTGTATTTGAGGTAGCTTCCTTTTTCCAAAGACAACCGTCACAAGAGAGTTTTGAGGCAACAATGGATAGCATCGGATGGGTACTGACATATGACAAGTTGAATAGCCTTTTTCATTCGCTTCCGGAATTCAGAGAATTAGGAAGAACCATGTTGGTACGAGGATTCATCGCTTTTAAGTTGCGGACACTTTCAATGATCAACAAAACTGCCGAAGAGAGATACACCATGTTACTTCAATCAAATCCCGAAATCTTTGAACACGCTTCACTCAAACACATCGCTTCCTATCTTGGCGTAACTGATACCTCACTCAGTCGCATCAGAAAAGCCTTCGCCACCAAGTAAAACCCTCCAAAAGTTAGCCTGATAAAATATCTAATGCTCTTGCACCTTGTGCCTTGTGCCTTGT
>AR_comb_assmDRAFT_11788410_pt1 | contig 11518 bp, 13 predicted proteins | sample ArasoioldDNA_FD_10543 | JGI IMG/M metagenome (IMG submission 10543) | reverse complement strand
AATAGGATTTCCACAGTAGGAAAACTAGACATCAGGAAATCTATTCAATCAAGACGACTTATGTAGTAGAGTAATCCCCGAAGGTATTGAGCAACTATAGATATATGTTATTGATTATTTAATGTATGATACAATTCGGGATGATTTTATAATTAAAAGATTTGAAATTTGAAATTATATTTATTTTGTTAATATTGTTAGTTTTGGTTAGCTTTTAAAATTGTGTATTTGTATTTTTATTGTTAAATTTTATGATTTCACCCGGTATATATCATCCCATATTAATATTAGATTTATTTTTTGGGCTTTATTTGGGTTTTCGATTTAAACTGGGCCCATTCTGCTTCAATGAAACCCTAATGGGTTTTGTTTGGGCTTTGGATTTAAACCGGGCCCATTCTGCTTCAATGAAGGTCCTTTGTCCAACAAAACTAACATCCGACACAACTAGTATTGCCAAGAGGATCGTGCCACATGGCAGTTATTGAATCAAAGGCCGCCAAAACTGTAACGTAGACATTACTTATCTCCGGTAACGGACAACCACTCGTTTCCCGAAACAGCAACTCACAGACTCACACCACTCCAGTCTCCGGCTTAACTACCACCAGAGACGATTCTCTCTTCCGTCGGTTCTATGACTTCGATTCTCAACACTGTCTCCACCATCCACTCTTCCAGAGTTACCTCCGTCGATCGAGTCGGAGTCCTCTCTCTTCGGAATTCGGATTCCGTTGAGTTCACTCGCCGGCGTTCTGGTTTCTCGACGTTGATCTACGAATCACCCGGTAGTTAGCATTCTGTTGGATAGATTGATGAATGTTTTCTTCGATTTTTTTTTTACTGATCTTGTTGTGGATCTCTCGTAGGGCGGAGATTTGTTGTGCGTGCGGCGGAGACTGATACTGATAAAGGTATGATTTTTTAGTTGTTTTTATTTTCTCTCTCTTCAAAATTCTCTTTTCAAACACTGTGGCGTTTGAATTTCCGACGGCAGTTAAATCTCAGACACCTGACAAGGCACCAGCCGGTGGTTCAAGCATTAACCAGCTTCTCGGTATCAAAGGAGCATCTCAAGAAACTGTAATTTTGTTCATCTCCTCAGAATCTTTTAAATTATCATATTTGTGGATAATGATGTGTTAGTTTAGGAATTTTCCTACTAAAGGTAATCTCTTTTGAGGACAAGTCTTGTTTTTAGCTTAGAAATGATGTGAAAATGTTGTTTGTTAGCTAAAAAGAGTTTGTTGTTATATTCTGTATTCAGAATAAATGGAAGATTCGTCTTCAGCTTACAAAACCAGTCACTTGGCCTCCACTGGTTTGGGGAGTCGTCTGTGGTGCTGCTGCTTCAGGTAATCATACGAACCTCTTTTGGATCATGCAATACTGTACAGAAAGTTTTTTCATTTTCCTTCCAATTGTTTCTTCTGGCAGGGAACTTTCATTGGACCCCAGAGGATGTTGCTAAGTCGATTCTTTGCATGATGATGTCTGGTCCTTGTCTTACTGGCTATACACAGGTCTGGTTTTACACAACAAAAAGCTGACTTGTTCTTATTCTAGTGCATTTGCTTGGTGCTACAATAACCTAGACTTGTCGATTTCCAGACAATCAACGACTGGTATGATAGAGATATCGACGCAATTAATGAGCCATATCGTCCAATTCCATCTGGAGCAATATCAGAGCCAGAGGTAACTGAGACAGAACATTGTGAGCTTTTATCTCTTTTGTGATTCTGATTTCTCCTTACTCCTTAAAATGCAGGTTATTACACAAGTCTGGGTGCTATTATTGGGAGGTCTTGGTATTGCTGGAATATTAGATGTGTGGGTAAGTTGGCCCTTCTGACATTAACTAGTACAGTTAAAGGGCACATCAGATTTGCTAAAATCTTCCCTTATCAGGCAGGGCATACCACTCCCACTGTCTTCTATCTTGCTTTGGGAGGATCATTGCTATCTTATATATACTCTGCTCCACCTCTTAAGGTAAGTTTTATTCCTAACTTCCACTCTCTAGTGATAAGACACTCCATCCAAGTTTTGGAGTTTTGAATATCGATATCTGAACTGATCTCATTGCAGCTAAAACAAAATGGATGGGTTGGAAATTTTGCACTTGGAGCAAGCTATATTAGTTTGCCATGGTAAGATATCTCGTGTATCAATAATATATGGCGTTGTTCTCATCTCATTGATTTGTTTCTTGCTCACTTGACTGATAGGTGGGCTGGCCAAGCATTGTTTGGCACTCTTACGCCAGATGTTGTTGTTCTAACACTCTTGTACAGCATAGCTGGGGTACTCTTTTGGCAAACCTTTTATGTTGCTTTTTTCGTTATCTGTTGTAATATGCTCTTGCTTCATGTTGTACCTTTGTGATAATGCAGTTAGGAATAGCCATTGTTAACGACTTCAAAAGTGTTGAAGGAGATAGAGCATTAGGACTTCAGTCTCTCCCAGTAGCTTTTGGCACCGAAACTGCAAAATGGATATGCGTTGGTGCTATAGACATTACTCAGCTTTCTGTTGCCGGTATGTACTATCCACTGTTTTTGTGCAGCTGTGGCTTCTATTTCTTTTCCTTGATCTTATCAACTGGATATTCACCAATGGTAAAGCACAAATTAATGAAGCTGAATCAACAAAGGCAAAACATAAAAGTACATTCTAATGAAATGAGCTAATGAAGAGGAGGCATCTACTTTTATGTTTCATTAGTGTGATTGATGGATTTTCATTTCATGCTTCTAAAACAAGTATTTTCAACAGTGTCATGAAATAACAGAACTTATATCTTCATTTGTACTTTTACTAGTGGATGAGTTACACAATCATTGTTATAGAACCAAATCAAAGGTAGAGATCATCATTAGTATATGTCTATTTTGGTTGCAGGATATCTATTAGCATCTGGGAAACCTTATTATGCGTTGGCGTTGGTTGCTTTGATCATTCCTCAGATTGTGTTCCAGGTAAAGACGTTAACAGTCTCACATTATAATTAATCAAATTCTTGTCACTCGTCTGATTGCTACACTCGCTTCTATAAACTGCAGTTTAAATACTTTCTCAAGGACCCTGTCAAATACGACGTCAAGTACCAGGTAAGTCAACTTAGTACACATGTTTGTGTTCTTTTGAAATATCTTTGAGAGGTCTCTTAATCAGAAGTTGCTTGAAACACTCATCTTGATTACAGGCAAGCGCGCAGCCATTCTTGGTGCTCGGAATATTTGTAACGGCATTAGCATCGCAACACTGAAAAAGGCGTATTTTGATGGGGTTTTGTCGAAAGCAGAGGTGTTGACACATCAAATGTGGGCAAGTGATGGCATCAACTAGTTTAAAAGATTTTGTAAAATGTATGTACCGTTATTACTAGAAACAACTCCTGTTGTATCAATTTAGCAAAACGGCTGAGAAATTGTAATTGATGTTACCGTATTTGCGCTCCATTTTTGCATTTCCTGCTCATATCGAGGATTGGGGTTTATGTTAGTTCTGTCACTTCTCTGCTTTCAGAATGTTTTTGTTTTCTGTAGTGGATTTTAACTATTTTCATCACTTTTTGTATTGATTCTAAACATGTATCCACATAAAAACAGTAATATACAAAAATGATACTTCCTCAAACTTTTTATAATCTAAATCTAACAACTAGCTAGTAACCCAACTAACTTCATACAATTAATTTGAGAAACTACAAAGACTAGACTATACATATGTTATTTAACAACTTGAAACTGTGTTATTACTACCTGATTTTTTTCTATTCTACAGCCATTTGATATGCTGCAATCTTAACATATCAAGTCTCACGTTGTTGGACACAACATACTATCACAAGTAAGACACGAAGTAAAACCAACCGGCAACCGCATTACATAACATAACCGCATACCATTTGAACGGTACAACACTGCCGTTAGTACAAGCCATACATAGTTATATCACACACATATAAAACACAAAAAACCTAAACGCGCTACATTAGACCCTAGTTAAAATCCACGCTGCCAAACACGGAACCTACAAGCAGGTTACTTATTAGATGATATATAACAGACTGTTGCAGCGGACACTAGTAGCTCGTAACTACTATCACTTGTTGGTGAACTTTGACTCATCGATCTCAATCCCTTCTTCCTCCGCACGCTCTCCACCAGATTTTTCCATCGTACTGAGTCCTCCTTTACGTCCCATCTCCTTATAACCCTCGTGCCCTAGCTGCTCCTTCCTCGCCTCTCCTCCTTTGTGTCCCATCTCCTGATAACCCTCGTGCCCTAGCTGCTCCTTCCTCGCCTCTCCACCTTTGTGACCCATCTCCTGATAACCCTCGTGCCCTAACTGCTCCTTCCTCGCCTCTCCACCTTTGTGACCGATCTCCTGATAACCTTCATGTCCTAGCTGCTCCTTCCTCGTCTGCCCTCCCTTGCTCCTTCCTAACAAGTGTACATACATGCATTCCATGAAACATGGAGATCATAGAGTAAACTTTAGGTTCGTAATAAGTAGATTAATCTTATCTTAAGATATTAAGATCTAATGTTTCTAGCCTTATAAAACCATTACTTACGAACTAAAGAAAATAAAAAGAGTGTGGAAAAGTTGTAATTTACGGCAATACCTTCAGCAAGATGCTCTTGAGCTTCGAGGCTGTGGCCACCGGTGCCACCTGGGACGACGGTCTCTCCTTGCTTCGCCTTCTCATCAAGCTCTTCTCTGCTCAGTTGCTTTGACGCCATTTTTTGAAGAAAAAAACACGAACGATATGTAATTAAGTAAGTTGCTTTTAATTTGGATCTATGTTCCGACACAGATACGGACGACGTAATTATTCCTATAAATAGAAACGTTTGTGTTCCAAAGGAAACAAAAGGAGAGAAAAAGTGAAGTGCTACGTGGAAGAGAAGACGCGGCGAGACTAGAAATAATGGGCTTTACGGAGATGACACGTTGATGCTTACTCAGTCAACTTGCTACAGTTATTAACGAGCTGCTTGACACGACTCCGATTAATCTTAATCCATTTTCTGTTTCCCCCAAGAAATCAAGATAATTACCCACATTTGGGATTTTTTATAAAACTGTTTTCCGTGTTAGGTCTTTTCAATATCAGTTAGATAGTACTATTATTTATCTATTTGAAATCTAAGTGCAATATTTCGGATAAATATGTTTTAAAGTTAAAAGTTTTATATTTATTCACATCATAAGAAAAATATAGGTGTTATTAGAAGAAGAGATTTATAAATCGATCACACATAATAACTGGGAAGAGAAGGTAGCTTCGAGGATTAGTTGGTTTACTTGTCGACAAAGTCATATCTACCATGTAATAATTAGGTCTTTTTCAAGTTTTGAGTTTGGAGACATTTATTTGAGTTTGACTTTGGTCTTATTATATGCTTGGGCTATTGTACACGTTTGACTCATGCTGATTAGAGTATGTATAGTTAAATATAATAATTAAAATGTTAGAATCTGGTGATGGATTAGACTTTCGCGACATTGTTGAAAATTTGTGAATGCATCTATCTAAAAGTTGGTTTAGTGGAGTTTCTATGTGCACAACTGAAGTACATCACTATATTTGGACAATATTGAATTATATTTGAATTTATTGTCTTGAAGAATAATTTGCAACATTACATACCAAATGTTGGCTCTCTTACGGAGAGCGTATAAGCGCCACTTGACGTGGGCTTATATGGGCCCGGTTAAGGGTAAATGTTTAGTGGCCACAATTCTGAAACAGCTTCCCTTCTTCGGCCCATACTGGAGTACAAAAGTAACGCAATTAAGAAAAAGCGTTACAGGATTAATCCAAAACGGCATCGTTAGAAGAAGAGAGCACACATAGCGAAAACCCTAGTACCTTTATTTGAGCCAACACTTTCATTTCTCTCCTTCTCCACCAGTTTTCCCCCAATCGCTCCTCCTTAAACCCTAACATTTTTGCTTCCCCTGTTTCGATTCTCGAGAGTTATCAGAGATGAGTTCGGACGATGAGAGAGACGAGAAGGAGCTGAGTCTTACCTCTCCTGAAGTCGTCACCAAGTACAAGAGCGCCGCTGAGATCGTTAACAGTAATACACCCTCTCTTTCTTCCTTTCTTGTTTTAAGTCCGATTTGGATTTAGGGTTTTGAAGGTGTAGCTTTATCGAGTATTGATTTCTGTTGGGTTTTCAATTGCAGAGGCGTTACAGGTTGTTTTAGCTGAATGCAAACCAAAAGCTAAGATTGTTGATATCTGTGAGAAAGGAGACTCTTTTATTAAAGAGTGAGTATATCTCAATTTGTTCTTAATGTAGATTTCGACCTTGGATTACTCTTAGATATTTATGTGTTTGTTCTTTCTTCTGTTTTTGTATTAAAGGCAAACAGCAAGCATGTACAAGAATTCTAAGAAGAAGATTGAGAGAGGTGTTGCGTTCCCTACATGCATTTCTGTGAACAACACTGTTGGTCATTTTTCACCGCTTGCTAGTGATGAGTCTGTGTTGGAAGATGGTGACATGGTTAAAATGTAAGTTGTCTTCAAGTAATACCTGTTTTTAGATGTTTCTGTATGATTCACCTGTGTTATTTCTGATGTTGTTTTGCGTTTCTCAATTGCAGCGATATGGGATGTCATATTGATGGGTTCATTGCCCTTGTTGGTCACACACATGTTCTTCAAGAAGGGCCTCTTAGTGGGCGTAAGGCTGATGTTATCGCTGCCGCAAATACTGCAGCTGATGTTGCTCTAAGGCTCGTACGTCCTGGAAAAAAGGTATCATCAGTTTTACTCTTACATTAAACTTGAAACTATAGGCTTTTGGTACTATAACTGCCTCTTGAATGATTGTCAAGGTTTTACAAAACCCAGATGATGAACACTTAATAAATGGCTATGGATTATTATCCATATGATGCTTTTTTGTCATAGTTACTCTGATGGGATTTTTCTTATTCTGATTTTTAGTCTGATCCCTCGTTGGATTTACTATGAGATGTTGGAACTTTGTCTAAGGTTTTCCTCTCTTGGTCTTGCACGATGCTTTTTTTTTTTAGCGGACTTCAAATGTAAATTGTTTTGGGAAAAGATTTCTGGATGAAGACCGTAATTGTTATGGATTCGCATCCAAATGAGGCCGTAGTTACTCTGATGTGGGAAAGTTCTTTAAAATAAAGTTTCTTGCTACGAGTTTGTAGTTTCTTGTTTAGTACTACAACATATTGCAATCAAGACATTGATATTCTGTTTTTCTTATCGCAGAACACTGATGTAACTGAAGCTATTCAGAAGGTAGCTGCAGCTTATGACTGCAAAATTGTTGAAGGTGTTCTTTCCCACCAGCTGAAACAGCATGTGATAGATGGAAACAAGGTTGTGCTTAGTGTATCCAGCCCTGAAACAACTGTTGACGAAGTGGAATTTGAAGAGAATGAAGTCTATGCAATAGATATTGTGGCAAGTACTGGTGATGGCAAGGTAATTTCTTTTGTTTATCGCATCCCGATCACTATTGGTGAACCTTTGTCTATTGCCATTGTTCTCACAATCTTTGACTTTGCAGCCAAAGCTATTAGACGAGAAGCAAACAACTATTTACAAGAAAGATGAAAGTGTTAACTATCAGTTGAAGATGAAGGCCTCCAGATTCATAATCAGCGAAATTAAACAGAACTTCCCCCGTATGCCATTCACTGCAAGGTGTCTTTTGTACCTTCTGAAGCATTTTATATTCCTTAAACTATTATCTCACTTGCTAACGTTACCTGAGAGTATTATCAATACAGGTCACTGGAGGAGAAAAGGGCACGGCTTGGACTTGTGGAGTGTGTGAACCATGGTCATTTGCAACCATATCCTGTTCTTTACGAGAAGCCTGGTAAGGATGATGAAAGGGTTTTGAATCTATAAACCTCTTTTATCTGAATCTTGATATCAAGGCTCATGTCGTTTTGGTTTTCTACCAGGGGATTTTGTTGCTCAGATTAAGTTCACAGTTTTGCTGATGCCAAATGGATCAGATAGGATCACTTCACATACACTTCAGGAACTTCCTAAAAAGACCATCGAAGACCCTGAGATCAAAGGGTGGTTAGCTTTGGGCATCAAGAAGAAGAAAGGTGGTGGAAAGAAGAAGAAAGGTAAGAACTTAAAATAAATTTCCAGACTTTTACCTTATATGACGTGATCCACATGTTGATTAAAAAGGTTCAATTTGGTGTTTTGCAGCCCAAAAGGCGGGAGAGAAAGGAGAGGCTTCAACAGAGGCTGAGCCAATGGACGCAAGTAGTAATGCTCAAGAATGAGTAGGAAGATTTGTCTTTGTTTCTTTTAAAGAATTTTTGAAACTTGAGGTACCTCTTTCGTTGTATGTTTGGGTTTCAAGAGAGTCTCTTCTTAAACAAAAAAAAACAAACAATAGTTTACCACCTTTGTGCATATTTTTGCACAAAGCACTTTTCATCATCATTTCTTTGCTTGTCCTAATCTTATCTCATTCTCTAATCAAAAATACTTATCTGGTTTCAGGCTATAACAATAACTCTGTTTAGAAACACTTGTTACCAACAAACTACTCTTTGAATGTGTTTACGTGGTAAGGATTTGATCCCACAGAAGAGAAATATTTGTGACAGAAGAAAAAAACTCAGCTCTTCAATAATCGAAGCTTATACAGATTTTTGGATTGGTTGATTTTGAGATTGTAACGAATAGTAATCAGAATTTCACTTAAGAAATTGTGATTGAACCCTCTAAACCACAGAGAGGGTTCTTGACGTGGTCCATAGTTCTTCAGTGGGGCGGCTTGTGGCTTCTTTTTCATTTTTCCAGAAAACCCCATAAACCTCTCGCTCTCGGGAATTTGATTGATTCCCACGAGGAAAAATCAATCTTCCCGGAAAATGGCAGCTAGGTTATTGTTCCGTCGAAGTTCTCAAATCCTCCGATCAATTCAACGAAATCCTCAAATCTCATCGTCATTCGAATCACCACCTTGCCCGATTTTTCACTCATTGACCACCGCCTCACCAGATCCATCGCGATTATCATCCTTAACCTTCCTCCGATCTCTCTCCATCGCTCGTCGCGGTCCAACACGTCCTAAGAAAATCGATATCGGAGCCAAAGCGCGTCAGATGCAGAATCGCCGTTTATGGACCTACGCGCTAACCTTCAGCTGCATCGCCGGATTCGTAGTTATCGTCCTTAACCAATTTCAGGATCAGCTTGTCTTCTACCTAACGCCATCAGACGCTATGGAGAAATTCGCAGAGAATCCAACAAAGAACAAATTCAGACTCGGTGGTTTGGTTCTAGAAGGTAGCGTTGCGCAGCCGGCGGCGTCACAGGAGATGGAGTTTGTGATCACTGATCTGATCACTGATATTTTGGTTAGGTATAAAGGATCTTTGCCGGATCTGTTTAGGGAAGGTCATTCAGTTGTGGTTGAAGGATTCATTAAGCCGTATACAGATGAAGTAAGGAAGGAAGTTTCTACAAAACCTATTTCGAAGAAAGCTAGGAACCTCGATTGTTTCTTCTCGGCGACTGAAGTTTTGGCTAAGCATGATGAGAAGTATATGCCACAGGAAGTTGCGGCGGCGATTGAGAAGAATAAGAAAATTATTGAAGCGGCGGCGACTGAACAAGCTGCTGAAGTTGCGGCTTCTTAGATTGGTATAAACTTCATTCTTTTTAAGTTAATCAAAATTTTCCCCAAGTTCGAGCTTTTGGTGAGTATTGTTCATCTTATAAGGTTATATTTGATTATAGTTTCTGGAAAAGAGTAGGAAGATTGGAATGTTATATTCCTGGAAAACAGAGATTTGATTTTTGAGTCTATTTGAGAATTAAGTGGAGAAATGTGATACACTATACAATAGCTTTGTTTGATTCCACAAAGCTATAAGCTAATCTACTTTCTTGTTGTGTTGATCAAATAAAGAACACTTTGACGAGGGATCAAATATGCTGCTTGATTCATTGTGTTGTTGGATGTTTTGTTTGTTGTTGATGTGCACACAGATTAGAGAAGCTATGTTTTGTTGCTGCACACAGATTAGATTGATCTAGTGAATCTTATTAGCTTCATCAGGTCGTGGGTATATAATTGTAAACGTATCACCAAAGTTGTAGCTTGTGTGACCTTATTCTTATCATGACTAGGTACTATAGCCAAAAGAGTTGAACATACAGGTCTTTCAGAGCTTCCTCTTAGTTGTTCTGGAGGTTCCAAGCTCTTTCTTTGTTGTTTTATAAATATGGGTTGAGCTTGTTGACAATCTTGAAGATGGTCATGCATTCCTTTTATGCATCTTATGTTTCAACTAGGCAATTCTGGCCCTGGAGATTTCAAGTTTGTACTTTCTGAGTCGATTAGGTGCCTAGTTTTTGCCTCTAGAATCATGGCATTGGCTTCTGTTTTGGCACTTCTCTTAGGCTTGTTGGTTGATAACCAACTACTAGTCTACTAATGTAGCTGTAGTTTGAAGTGTTCCGCAGTTACGCTATTGCTTTTGCTTTTTTTAAGTGCATCTTTATATATGCATCAGTCTCTCATTGTATAGCAAATTTATCGTGGGTGGTATATGATTCAGTCAACAAAAACTGACTATCAAGTATGGAACGAGTGGTATATGATTGAGTCATCAAAAATACTGACTATCAAGTATGGAACAAGAGCATTACGATATTTGTCACTACTATATTCGATTGCTATTGTGTGCTTGGTCCATTTTGAATATGGGACAAATCACCATTACTATACTTGCTGCCCTATACTAACTAGATTATTCCATATTCCTCGTAGATAGTTTTTGTTTTTTGGTTCAGAGAAAGTTCAGATTTTAGGCCTATAAGTTCTTTTGGTTGGGGACCATATCAAGTTAAATCTCTCACTATATGCATTGTGGCGGTTCGGCCGACCTGTCTAAAATTGGGCTTGTTCAAATCCTGCCTCAAATCCTGCCAAAGCGTGAGTTATATACATATACATTGACACTGAATCATTCCATCCAGGGCCGGTTGGCTGGATCCAAAATCAGTCGTTACCTATTTTTGGCAATCTTAAACTTATTGATTTTTTTTTTCTGACGTTTCACAAATCATCATCATATGTGAAAAACCAAAACATCTATATTAAGAAGAAAAAAAATATTGTTACAATTTCTGAAAATATTTGGTTCATTTAGTCCTTAAAAATTCTAATTACCAAAAAAGACAAATATATAACAATTGAAACACATGTGTGTTATCAGGAGAATTTGTATGGCTTGAGGAGGTGTGCATCATCCGTCTATCAATACCCTGACAAGGAAAACCCTAATTTTTTTTGGCCCAAAGGGTTTTATACTTTAATCTCATACTCCGATTCATTGTCGAAAAACGATGATGCATAATTCAACCGAAGAATCGGAATGGGAGGTGAGACCTGGTGGTATGCTCGTCCAACGAAGAGACGACGCCGCTTCCTCCGACCACAAACCTCTCCAGGATCCCGACTCTGCTTCC
>AR_comb_assmDRAFT_10113706_pt1 | contig 11518 bp, 10 predicted proteins | sample ArasoioldDNA_FD_10543 | JGI IMG/M metagenome (IMG submission 10543) | reverse complement strand
GCGGTGCTGGCGCTCGCGCTCTATTCCATGCTGCCGGTGCTGCGCAACACCATCACCGGGCTGAACGGCGTCGATCCTGCGCTGGCGGAAGCGGCCAAGGCCGCCGGCATGACGCCAAGGCAATCCTTGTTCATGGTCGAGTTGCCGCTCGCCTTGCCTGTGATCATGGCGGGCATCCGCACGTCGGCGGTGTGGGTCATCGGCACCGCCACGCTGTCGACGCCGATCGGCCAGACCAGCCTCGGCAATTACATCTTCGCAGGCCTACAGACCCAGAACTGGGTGCTCGTGCTGTTCGGCTGCTTCGCCGCCGCCGTGCTGGCGCTGGCCGTCGATCAATTGCTGGCCCTGATCGAGAACGGCCTGCGTCACCGCAGCCGCATACGCGCCGTGCTCGGCGGCGCCGGCATCGCCGCGCTGATCGCGGCTACGCTGGTGCCGGTTCTGGCGCGCTCGTCGTCGACATATATTGTCGGCGCCAAGACCTTCGCCGAGCAATATGTGCTGTCGGCATTGATAGCCGACCGGCTGCGCGACAGCGGCCTGTCCGCCGGTTCGCGCGCGGGGCTGGGATCGAGCGTGATCTTCGGCGCGCTCGCGGCCAACGACATCGACGTTTACGTCGATTACTCCGGCACGCTCTGGCTCAATCAGTTTCATCGCAGCGACATGCCCTCGCGCGAGAAACTCCTCGATGAACTGAGGGGCCTGTTGGCGAAACAGAACATCACCTTGTTGGGCGAGCTCGGCTTCGAGAACGCCTATGCGCTCGTCATGCCGAAACAGCGCGCCGACGCGCTCGGCATTCATTCCATCGCCGATCTTGCTTCCCACGCGGCGACACTGTCGATCGCCGGCGATTACGAATTCTTCTCGCGGCCGGAATGGGCGGCGCTGCAAAAGGCCTATGGTCTTTCCTTCCGCAGCCAACGCACCATGCAGCCGGATTTCATGTATGCGGCGGTCGCCTCCGGCGAGGTCGACGTCATAGCGGGCTATACCAGTGACGGGCTGATCGCCAAATACGGCCTCACGGTGCTCGACGATCCCAGACACGCGATCCCGCCCTATGACGCGATCGTGCTGCTGGCGCCCAGGCGCGCGAATGACATCGCGTTGCAGGGTGCGCTGAAGCCCCTGCTCGGCCGGATCGACATCGCCGCCATGCGCGAGGCGAACTTACGCGCCAGCGGCAATGATGCAGCCTCATCGCCCGCAGCGATTGCCCGCTGGCTGTGGGACAGGATTTCGAAGCATTGAGGTGTGGTTGTCGATGATGGCCTGCAGATTCCTCGCTCTCGCTATTGCAGAACCTCGCTCAAGGCAGCCTTCCTGTCCGGGACCTCTAAAGCCCGTGAATCAGGCCGGCATCAAGCAGGAGACGGTTGAAGCGCCGCGCCTCGGCGCCGCCCTTGCAGGCATAGAACAGGCCGTTACAGCGCAGCATGATCTCCTTCTGCTCCGCAAAGGAGGGATCGAGAGGAATGCCCGCCGCCTCCTGGATGACCAGCGGCAGATAGGGCGCATCGATCCTGTCCATCATCACGGGCGATTTGACCGGCGCGAAATTGACGGTGTCGATGGCGTAATAGGTGGAGAAATAGCTGGGGTCATAGCTCTCGAGCTTCTTGCCGATCCCGGCTTCGCCCAGATCCGGATCGAGCAATTGCGGCGAGAACTCCGGTTGATGATCGCCATAGCGCACGATCAGGAAGGGCTCGCCGGCGAACTTCTTCTTCAGGCGCGCGACGAAGCCGGCATAGTCGGCCGCGCTCATCGCCTGCCGCCGCAGATATTCGTCGACGGAGGCCCTGTTGCCCGGCGGCAGCCAGTTCGGCGTCAGCTCGGGACGAAACGTCGTCTCCCAGGGAAAATGATTGGCCGCGAGATAGACGAACATGAACAGCGGTTTTCCGGGCGCCCGCTCCGACATCAGCCTCACCGCCCGGTCGTAAAAGAAGCTGTCGGGCTCGATTTCCTCGGCGCCGAGATCATGCGCGTCGTAGAAATGCTCGATGCCGGTCGTGGTCTGGAATGCGCGCGCGCTCATGAAGGCGCCGAAGGCCGGATAGAGCGAAAGCGTCTCGTATCCGCAGCGGCGCAGCGCCAGCGGCAGTCCGCGCTCGACACGGCCCGACGCCAGCCGCGTGACGAAATAGGAGAAGCTGCCGAACGAGCGCGAGGACAGGCCGGCGAGCACGTTATACTCGGTGTACCAGCTCGGCCCGCCATTGCTCTCAGCAAGGAAAATGCGCTCGCGGCCGTCGAATGATTTGAAATGGCTGCCGTAGCCGGCGGGTACCTTGACGCCGCCGGCGGCGCGGATGTCGAAACTCGATTCATCATGGATCAGGATGATGTGGGGCCGGCGGCCCGCGGGATGGCAGGAATCGACCAGCGGTATGTTGAGGCGCACGGCTGCCGTGGCATCGGCCTCTAGGAAACCGTGCTGCAGGAAATCCGAGATGGCGGTGACGCCGGAGCGCGCGAATTTCGAGAAATAACCGTCGTCGTAATAGCCACGCCAGGGATCATCCGGATAGGCCAGCGAATAGAAGGACAGCGCGGCGAGACAGGACAGCGAAGCGGCGAACGCGGGCAGCCGGCGGATGCGGAACGGATCGAGCCACCATAATGCATACATCAGGGGAACGATCACCACCCCGGTCAGCATCACCGACCAGCGCAGGTCGGGAAAGATCGTGAACAGGAACGCCACGGTGTCGCGGTCGATCACCATCAGGTCGACGAAGTTCACCGTCATCTGCGCGACGTCGTGCTTGAAACGCGACAGCAGCACCAGCACGACGACCATGGTCAGCGACAGCGCCGCAGACAAAGCGGGCCGGCGCAGGAGCGCGATCCAAAAGAAATTCAGAATGGCCCAGGACAGCAGGAAGCACAGCCGCGAGCTGAAATCGTTTTCGCTCTGAAACATCAGCCCGAGCGCCGCCAGGTGCGGGGCGGTGACGGCCAACAACCGCCAAACGCCTGCTGACGCGAGGCCGGACGAGGCAGTCGCTGTCGACGGACCAGGATTTGGCGCGGGCGCCATCGAGAACGCTGTCCAGCCCCCGCCCTACCCTCGCCCGATCTGGCGCCGGCCAGGGACGACCGCCGCAGCCGGGGTCTGCGGCATGTCATAAAACTGTAGTGAAATAGTCATGAACAGGCAATAAAAGGCCGCTCAGACCTTTGGCTTGGGGCGCCGGGCTTCTGGCGCCTGGTTTTTTGGGTCCAGCTCCCCCCTTCCGGCGGAGCCGCAGGGTAGGCAAAGGCGCCTTGCGCCGTACATCGGTCGACGCGTTGTCCCCCGAATGGCGGCTTGCGGCGCCGGTCATCGGGTTGCCCATTCCCACGGACCCGTTGGCTTGGCCCCATCCTGCGCGTCTGCCTCCCCGTCGCGATAGACCTGCGGCTGGCGACTTGAAGATCGAGACAGGCTGGACTGGCCCGCCCCTGCGTCTTATTCATTTCAGTTCGCGGGCACCGCCATCCGGCGCAAAGTCGAGGAGCAAACGTGAAGACATTCGCCTGTCTCGTGACCTTGATCTATTTGGCTCTGGGACAGGTCTCGATCGCGGACGAATTTCAAAAGGTCAAATGCGGCGGCGATATTCCCAAAGCCATGATCGGCCAACGATCCCCCAACGAACGGATCGTCGTCACTGAGAAGAAATATCGCGCGCTCGGCCTGAAGCATCTTGGTGCCGACGAAATCTCCGACCGCCTGTCTTCGATCAATTGGCTGATCTGCGGCACGGAGTTCATCGCGCTCGTCGATAGGAGCGGTCTTGTCAGCGACGTGCTGCCGCATCCGCCGCATTCGAAAAAATCGCCCGCGTTCGAGGGCATTTGCCAGGTCAAGGGCAAGGATCTGCCCGACATCGTGTTTGCGATCCTTGATGGTGCGCAGGCCAGGGATCCCATGCCGGCCGTGACGGCGTGGAAGATCGATCAGGAGGCCGCAAGGTTCGTGAAGATATCGAGCGAAGGCATGCTCTGCCCCCGAAGCGGCATCTACACGGTGGACGGCGGGCTGTAAGCGCCGCGCTCATTCCTCAACCAGATGGAATTTGCGTCCCAACCGGCGATGCAGGGTGATGACGGCGCGGTCGACGTCGCTGATCAGGCTGTCGCCGAGCACAACGTTGGGAATCTCCCAGTTGCGGCCGGCGGTGATATTGGGCAGCGCCGCCAACGCGACCACGCGCGCGGTTTCGCAGCCGGGCTGATCGCGCAGCGCCGCGTTCGCGATTTCGATCAGTTCCGACTGGCTTTTGCCTGATGTCTTCATCGCGACTCCAGTGACGAGGGATTGCGGCGCCGACGTGTCACTGGTGGACGATGGCCTCCAGCTCCCTGGCACGGGCCTCGGTCGTTCGGCGCAGGCATTCGCCGGCGTCGACGCGGGCGATGGTGCCCTCGCCCATGCCATAGTAGAGGCAGTTGGCGTCGCGGTACTGGATCCACAGACGCTGCGCGGCGCGCAACTGATCGCGCTGCGGGGCGGACGCGTCCTTCATCGCCTGCTGGTAGGCGATGGTCATGCGCTTGTCCCATCGCTGGGTCTTCACCGTGAGGCAGTCGACCATTTCGGCCGTCGAGCCGTCGCAGTTCTGATCGGGATCGCCGGCATCGCCTGCGCGCGCCGACGGCACGAGCAATGCCGCCATCGCGGCGACGATCATCATCGGCTTGTTGATGGCCATCATGCCGGCGGCATCAGGCCGACTCGCCTGGCGATAATCTTGTCGACCATGCGTTTGGGCAGCACGGCCGTCATAAGGTGCCGCATCGGGTCAGGCGCGATCTGGTAACGCACTTTCGGATTGGGCACCGTCAGCGCGGTGTAGACGATTTCCGCGATCTTCTCCGCCGGCAGGCCGATCGCGTCGAGACGCTGCATATAGGCCGTAACCTTCTGCAGCGCCGGCAAATACGGCGAGTTCTTGTACTTGTCGATATCAAAGCTGTCCTGGCCTTTGCTCCAGATCGGCGTCTTGACCGGGCCGGGCGCGACGATGACGACGTCGATGCCGAACAGCATCAACTCGCGGCGCAGACTTTCCGACAACCCTTCGATCGCGTGCTTGGAGGCGCAATAGGCGGGGGTCAGCGGATTGCCGTTCTTGCCGGCCACCGAAGAGATCATCACGATGCGGCCTTTTGGTCCCCTCAAGGACGTGTCGGAGCCGAGCAGCGGCCCGAACGCCTGGGTCGCGATGATCGGGCCGACGACATTGACGTCCATCTGGCGGCGAAATTCGTCGGCCGACAGTTCCAGCACCGGGCCCGGCACCGCGATGCCGGCATTGTTGACGAGGCCGGCGAGTGCCTCGCCATTCAATGCGGCGCGCACCTCGCGCGCAGCTGACAGCACCGCGCCTTCATCGGTGACATCGAACAGCAGCGGGGTAAAGTTCGCGCCGAACTCGCCCCTGAGACGATCGGCATCAGCCTGCTTGCGGACGCTGCCGAAGACACGGAAACCCTTGTCCAGCAGCAATTTGGCCGTCGCCCAGCCGATCCCGGTGGAAGCGCCGGTGATGACGACAGATTTCATGATTGGTCCCCTTGTGATGCCTGCCTGCTCATTTAAGCGAAGCCGCAGGAACTGCAACTTCGGCCTCGGCCTTCCCAGCCGCAGCCTGACGCGGATAAAGTACCTGGAAAACAGGAGCCGACCATGTCGAGTGACGCAAAACCCGAAATTCGTCGTGCACCGCGAGACATGCGCTGGCCTTCGGATCGGCATGTTGCCGTGGTGTTCAACGTGGCCTACGAAGCCTGGACGGAGAAAGGCGCTTCCGCGATCGGTCCGATGGGCAACCCGTTGCGTCCCGGCGTGTTCGACCTGAATGCAGACTCCTACGGTCGCTATGGCGCAAACGCCGGTATTCGTCGTTTGATGTCGATATTGGAGCGCACCGGCATTTCGGCAAACGTCTACGTTTCAGGGGTGCTGTCCGAGCGCGATCCGGATCAGGTCCGCGCTGTCGCAACGGCTGGGCACGAGATCGTGACGCATGGTTATGCGCAGGATCTTGTTCCGGCCGCGCTGACTTCAGAAGAGGATGAAGGCTACGTGCGTCGCGCGACGACCGGGCTCACCAAGGTCATCGGCACGCAACCGACGGGCTGGATCAGCCCGCGCGCGACGGCCGGCGACGATACGTTTCGACGCCTGGTTCGGCACGGCTATAAATGGCAGGGCGATGCCCTCGACGATGATTTGCCTTACCTGCAGAAATACCCGGAGGGCGATCTCGTGGCGGTCCCGCTCACCATCGAGATTAACGACCTTTCCCACGCGATGCGATGGGGACGGACGCCGCGGCAATTCATTGAAATGTTCGATGACGCCCTCGCTCATCTCCTTGCGGCGACCCACGACGTCGTCATCCTCGACGTCCTCTGCCACGCCCATTGCTATGGCCGCCCCGCTGGAGCGTGGGCCTACGAGGAAATCGCGAAGAAATGCGCGGATCGCCGCGACATCTGGGTGACCACCCGCGGCAAGATCGCCGATCACTTTCTGTCGTCCATTCGCGCCGACGTGGCGTTTTAGCTGGCATCCTGCCTAAACACTGAGATGAATCATCTCGCGTGTCCGGGGCAGAGGTAGAATCCCATCTCATTTGCTTTTGGCCCGCCCCTTGCCGGCGGATTTTGTATCGCTCGCGATTTGCAGGCAGGTGAGGAGATCAAGATAGGTTCGGGTGCCGAGCGCGGTGGCTTCACCTTCACAACGGTCGCGCATGACGCTGTCCGTCTTTGGCCAGATTTTAGCGAGTTCCTGCTTCGCGTCGTTTTCTTCGCGGATGCAATCGCCGACACTCTGGGGCTCCCGCTCCCCCATGATTCTGGCGTTTGCCGCGCTCAGCTTGCACAGCTTCTGGACGTTGATATCGGGCACTCGTTCCGAGACTGGCGTCGTCAATTGGGAGCCAATCATGGCGAGCGTCAGTAGCGCGGCTTTCATTGGCGCCTCCTGACCCAGGCTGGCAACAGGCTTCGGACCGACGCGTTCCGAACAAGTTCGCGCGGACGGACAAATCGACGTGAGTCAGCGCTCGCCGCGCCGGCGTCAGCAGTCCGTCCGCCCTGCCCCTACTCCGCCGGCGCGCCCACGATTTCAGATGGCAGGCGCTTTGGAATGTGCAGGAACAGCGCGCAAACGATGGCCGCGATCAGACCGAGCAAGGCGAGCCCGTAAAGGCCGCCCGCGAAACTGCCGGTCATATCCTTCATGGCGCCGACATACCAGGGGCCGAAGAAGCCGCCGAGATTGCCAAGCGAGTTGATCCAGGCAATGCCGGCAGCCAGCGCCGGGCCGGACAGGAACATCGGCGGCATGGCGAAGAAGGGTCCCTTTGAACCGTAGAAGCCCATCGCGGCGATCGACATCCCCACCAGCGCCCACCAGCTGCCCATGGTCATGCCCGCGATCACAAGCCCGACAGTCGAGAACACGCAGCCGAAGAAGAGATTCCAGCGCCGCTCGTTCATGCGGTCGGAGATGCGTCCCCACACCACCATGGCGATGCCGCCGCAGACATAGGGGATCATGGTGAGCCAGCCGACCGTCATGTTGCTGTAGTTGCCGAGCGACTTGATGATCTGCGGAATGAAGAAGAGCATGCCAAGGCTGGCCGTGACGATTCCGAAATAATTCAACGCCAGCAGCAGGACCTTCGGATTGTACAGCGCCTCCCACATCGTGTAGCGGCGCACCTCCTCGGTGGCGCGGCGCTCGCTGGCGATGGTGGTGACCAGCCAGTTGCGCTCCGCTTCGGTGAGGAATCTCGCCTCCTGCGGACGGTCGGTGAGCACGAAATAGCAGATGACGCCGAGCACGATGGTCGGAAGGGCTTCGGCGATATACATCACCTGCCAGCCGCGCAAATTGAACAGGCCGTCGAGGCCGAGCAGCGCGGTGGAGATCGGCGAGCCCAGCGCGACCGCGACCGGCAGGCCGACCAGGAAGCCGGCGACGATCCTGGCGTGATGGTTGGATGGAAACCAGTAGGTGAAGTAGAGAATGATGCCGGGGAAGAAGCCGGCTTCGGCAACGCCGAGCAGGAACCTCACGATTCCGAAGCTTGTCGAGTCCTTCACGAAGGCGGTCGCCGCCGCGAGGAGTCCCCAGGTGACCATGATCCGGGCGATCCAGATTCGCGCACCGATCTTTTCCAGGATCACATTGCTCGGCACTTCAAAGAGGAAATAGCCCCAATAGAACATGCCGACGGCAAATCCGAAGGTGGCAGCGGACATGCCGATATCGTCGCGCATGGTGAGCCCGGCGAAGCTCACATTGATGCGGTCGATATAAGCGAGAATGTAGCAAAGCACTGCAAAGGGCAGCAGGCGCAGGTAAACCTTGCGCATGGTTGAGCGCTCGAGCGTGCGGTCCATTGTTTCCTCCCCAGGGAACTTCCAGGAAATCACTTGGTCAGCCCGGCTTGTGCCGATGTTTTGCACTGTTTTTCGGTTGGTGCCTCGATTTGAGATCAGTCGACAGAAGAAGAACTTATCGTTACTCCGCGTGGCCATCGATGATCGGGCCGAACAGCTCCCACTTCGCGCCAGAGAACTTCATCATCTGGACCTGCTCGATGGGATAGAAATCCGTCGGCGAGGTCTTGATGTGGATACCGGGAATGTAAGTGTCGATTTCAAAGTCCATGTTGGCGACAACCTTCATCACGTTCTCACGCGTGAGATTGTCGCCACAGCGCTTGAGCACCTCGACCAGCGCGGTCGAGGTGTTCCAGGCGGTTAAGGGCCCGCTCTCGGACTTGTCGGCCTCCGGATAGTATTTCTCCATGAAAGCGCGGAAGCGCTTCATCCCGGGAGTGGTGTCCCATTGTGGATCGGTGACGTCCATCTGGTAGCCGGCGCTCAGGATACCCTTTGAAAGGTCTAGGCCTGCGGGCTTGAGCACCGCGCCGACAGATGCCGACACGTTGGTCATGATGTGGATCGGATGCCAGCCAAGCTCCGCCACCTTCTTGATCGCCTGCGCCGCGAATTTCGGAGTGGCGATGTTGATGAAGATGTCTGGATTGGCGCTCTTGATCGCGACCACTTGGGAATCCACGGTGGGCATGGCGATTTCGTAGGAAATCTCGCTCACGACCATCTTGTTGTATTTGTCGCGCAGCACGTCCTTGAGGCCCAGAACATAATCCTTGCCGAAATCGTCGTTCTGGAAGAGCACGCCCAGTTTGGCGTTGGGATAATGCTCGAGGATGTAGGTGGCGTAGACCCGGCCCTCAGCCCGGTAGTTCGGCTGCCAGCCGATGGTCCAGGGAAAGTGCTCGGGATCGCCCCAGCGCGAGGCGCCGGTGGCGACAAAGATCTGCGGCACCTTCATGTTGTTCATGTATTTCTGGATCGCCGCGTTGGGCGCGGTTCCGAGCGAGGCGAAGATCAGGAACACCTCGTCGCTTTCGACGAGCTTGCGCGCCTGCTCCACCGTCTTGGGCGGACTATAGGCGTCGTCGTAGGAGATGAAATTGACCTTGCGCCCGTTGATCCCGCCGGTGTCGTTGATCATGCGGAAATAGGCGCTCATCGTCTTGCCGATGATGCCGTAAGCGGACGCCGGTCCGCTGTAGGGCATGATGTTGCCGATCTTGATCTCGGTATCGGTGACGCCGGTATCGTATTTCTTTTGCGCCAGCGAAGGAGCGGTGGCGAAGCCCAGAATTGCCCCAACCAGAGCTGCCGAAAGCGCAAGCTTTCCGAGGGCATGCGAGGAGTTGAGGCGGTTCCAAACGAACGGCTTCGCGCGGCGCTGCATGGGCTTCCCCTCCGGCAAGGCGTGACGTCGGCAGTTTCCTCAAGGCTTCTTATTTACCGCCGACGATAGCAGCGCCTCGGGGGCGCGGGAAGAACGCGATTGGGACGAAATCGCGGAAGACAATTTGTCGCGTATCACGCTGGCCAGTTCGCTGCACTGCGGTTATTGCAATGGCCGGGAGGAACCATGCGGCGATATCTCAAGCCCACGATCGTCCTGGCCGTGCTGGGCCTCATGTTCGGCGCGCTGTATCGTTACCTCTTCGATACGCCGGACGAGGCCAATTTCGCCAATTATCTGCGCAGCAGCCTGCACGGTGCGGGCATCACGCTCGCCGGTTGGGCGGTCCAGCTCTATTTTACCTCCCGCGGCAGCGCCTGGGTGAGACGTTGGCCGCTGGTGGTCGAGCTGATCATCCGCTCGGTTGCGATGGCGATCGCGGTCGCCACGGTCACGGTCGCACTCGAGCCTATCCTCTACCCCCATGGCATCGAGAGACACTGGCTTGTCAGCGACTATCCTTTCATCGTCGCCATCGCCTTTGGGGTCTCGATCCTGATCGGCGCGATCTATGAACTGATCCGGCTGGTCGGCGGCCGCGTTCTCCTCAACATCATCCTGGGGCGCTACCGCAGGCCGACCCGGGAAGAGCGGGTCTTGCTGTTCCTCGACCTGGTCGGTTCGACGACGTTGGCCGAACAGATGGGTGAGCTGCGCGTGCAGGAACTGCTCACCCGCTTCTTCTTCGACATCGACGAGGCCATCGTCGCCCACGGCGGCGAGGTGCACGCTTATGTCGGAGATGAGGTCATCGTGACTTGGCCGGTCCGCGCGAAACGGCAGCGCAGTCCGGTTGACTGTGTCTTTGCGATCCAGGATCGGGTCGCCGCGCTGGCTGGCGACTATGCGCGCGAGTTCGGCGTGGTGCCGGAGTTTCGGGCCGGGATCCACGCCGGCACCGTGGTGATCAGCGAATGCGGAGATTCACGCCGGCAGGTCGCCTATTTCGGCGATACGGTGAACGTGGCCGCGCGGCTGCAGGCGCATTGCAAGCAGGCGGGCCGGCGCTTGCTGGTTTCGGGCGAGTTGTCTCGCCTCTTGCCGGCCGCGACAGACTTCGTCGTCGAGCCGCTGGGACCGACGGAGCTGCGCGGGCGCTCGGCGCCGGTCGAGGTGTTCGGCGTGACCCGGCAGCCGACAGCGTCGGCTGGGTAGGTGCAGGCGGGCGTTGAAGAACCTGCATGCACTCGCAGCGCTTGGCGACCACTCGCGCTTCGCGGCAAATCCGGACGCGATTTGACGATGAGAACGCGCATCAGCAGTCGACTCTTGCGGCTTGAACCAACTGGCTTTTCCGCGCGCGAGATTTCGCTTCAAGCGCTTCAGATCAAGAATGTGGGTTGCTTCTCATTTCTTCGCCGGAGTTACTCGCGAAGATTCCGAATGAACGCGCAACGCTTCGGTCGATCAAGGAGCGAGGGCGCGTTTTGTCGAGCGCGTTTGCTTCTAGCGACCAGGACTTAAGAATGCGTATCGCGGTCGCGAAGGGCGGAAGGGCACGGACCCTCTTCCTTCGATGCGCAACCGGGGTAGACCCCGGTTGCGTGGGAAAGGGTGCACACCGACTTAGTTCTTGCTCTTATCGACCAGCGCGCCCTTCTTGATCCACGGCATCATGTCGCGGAGCTTCTCGCCGACCTGCTCGAT
>AR_comb_assmDRAFT_10006530_pt1 | contig 11521 bp, 16 predicted proteins | sample ArasoioldDNA_FD_10543 | JGI IMG/M metagenome (IMG submission 10543) | reverse complement strand
GGCATTGTCGATCTGCTGCTGCGCCTGGTCGAGCTGGGTCCGGTCGACGCTCTCCTGATGTGCCTGCTTTCTTACGTCCAGACCGAACTGCTTCTCGGAGAGCCCGAATTGCTTGGCTGCGAGTTCCTGTTGGAACGCGACGTTCTGGCCTTCCCTCGCGTCTGAGAGGAGACTCTTACGCGCTTGGAGGCGTAGGCCGGGTACCTGCGACAGTATGCTCGACCGCGCATCCGAGAGTTTGCTTCGGACGCCGAAGTGTCGGCGCGACTCATCCTCCGAAGACCGAATCTTGCCCAGGGCCGGCAGAGTCCTGCGCTGAGCCGCATCGGAAATCAGGCCTGCGACGTTGGACCCGAGTGCCGTGCGGTTGGCCTCTGCCGTACCCCAGGCTGGGAGGAGCGTGGCGCTGGCTCCAGCGTTGGAGGGGACGCCGGATGGTTGCGCGCCTACTCGCTGGGCCAGTTGATCTTGCTGGCCCTGTCCAGCACTCAGTGCCGCCCTGAGTGCCGCTTGGTCCGCAGAAGACGCTCCCTGAGACTGCGCGACCAAGTTGTTAAGAGCTCCTGTGGTGCGGTCGTAAGCCTGCTGCAACTCGTTGCCGTAGGAGTTGTAGAGGCTTTCAATCTCTCCCGCGCGAGCTGTATGGGCCCTGTCCTCCTGGCGACCCTGATTGCTTAGGTCCGAGAGCTGGGGTTTGTAACCCATCCCCGCTTCGAGGTTCACAGCATGCTCGAACCCCCGCTGAGTCTTGAAGGGACTCTGGTAGGGGTTGAAAGGCTTGGACTTCTTTCTGGAGAGTCGCTTGGCCATTTACTTCTTTCTCACGTACTTGAAGTGGACGGGATCCCAGACGTAGCCTGGGGGCGCACCTGAGAAGCTGTTGGGGTTGTTGCTAGTCGGTCCAGGGTACTGAGCAGGACCCGGCTTTGTTACGGGAGGCGGTGGAGCAGGACCTGGTATGGGCTCCTGACTGAGGACGCGGTCGATGGCGGAAGCGCCTGTGTCGCGTATGGCGCTCGAGTAAGTATTGCCCGCCTGAGCGATCAGGTTGTCGAGTTCTGCCTTGGCGTTCTCGTACTCCTGCTGAGCTGCGAGGTGGTCTCTAGCAGCCTGGTCGTGGATGAGTTGGTCCGCCCTCAGATGGAGGCCCGAGAAGAAGGTGTTGTTGGCATTCTGTGCGAGCCCCGACTGCTCGATCCCCTGATCCTCTGCGCGCTGCGCAGTAGCAAGGCGGGAGTTGGGGTTCTCCACAGTAGGACCGTACTCGGAGTACAGCGCCATCGTCGTCGGGTCCCCGTATCGCAGCGCGGCCTGGTACAGTTGGTTCCCGAAACCCGCCTTCGCCGTGTTGTAGTTGGCGAATGCGTCGTCCCGCGCAGCCTGCTCGGTCATGTTGAGGGGCAGACCTGGGTCTGTAGGCTTGGCTGCGGGGGAAATGGTGGGAGCGGTCGGCCTAGGGGGCGCAGGAGGCGTCACAACAGGGGCCGGCTTGGGAGCAGCGGGCGTAGTCTGGGTGACATACCCTCCACCCTTGGCCTTCGCTACTGCGGCACGCTGACCGGGCGTGATCGCGGGCTGTGGAAACATCGAGGTCTTTTTCTTAAGAGCCATCGTACCCGTATCCTGCTGTGTCCTGAACCTGGGCCGGATCGTCGAGTTCCCTCATCCCGTAGAAAGTCATGAGACGGCCCAATGCGTCATTATAGGTCGTCTCCGCAGCTTGCGCTCGTTCCTCCTCGCTCTCTGCGATCAGGGCATAGCGCACGGCACCCAGTACTATGGCGTAGTGGGTACGCTCGGGCATATCGGGTACATCGGTCGGGTTAACGAGGCTAGCGATCTCCCGCTGGTAGTACAGCGCGACGTTGTAGTTCCCGTCAGAAGTGGGGTAGATCTGAATGTTGTTCGAGCCGACCAGCGTGTAGTACTGCGGCTGTCCGGTTGAAGCGGGGTCCTGAATATCCCTCTCGAACGCCCGGCGGTTCATGTAGTCAATCTTGACCAGGTTGGTGGTATCCCGGAGACTGATGATCTTGGCCAGGTCGCTTGGGAGGGAAATGAGCTGGGATCCCGACGCGAGAGCAATCGGGCTAAGCAGCTCCTCCAACCACGGCCAGTCAGTGGCTGCGGCAACGTCGAACATGGCCGCGTTGACCCACGTACTGATCGGGTCGGAGTCGTCGAACCCGTACCGCTTAACTGCTGTTTCTAGGTCAGTCAGATTCATTGGCCATGGGGGTGTTGCTGATGAAGACCTTTGGTCGGTTGATGAGACCGTCCTTGTGGAAAGCGTGGACCAGGCGTTCGCCAGCGTCCTGAATCGCCTCCCCAAAGACTCGGTCCTGCTCGGCTGAGATCTTCTCGTTGAACTTGTCGATTAGGGCGAGCGCGTCCTCTTGGCCACGGACCTCTGAGTCAGCCGCGTGGATTTGGTCGAGAACGCGCTCGTCCAAGGTATCAGTCTGATAGAAGAGCCGATCGACCCCGTCCTTACAGTGCTGGACTATCACCCAACACTCAGCCCAGTCGTCGAAGAACACATCGAACCAACCTGGCCATGTCTCCATGATCTTCTGTTTGATCCCAAGCACGTCGGACTCTATGGTCACGAGTCGTTGCCGGTTCGCGTCGAAGTAGGAGAGGCCTTGCTTGGCCGGTTTCCTGTGTACGGCTCTTCTCATCAGGTTATCTTCCTAGCACCACGATCGGGAGTACAATCGTGGACTGATCCGAAGCGTTGGCTGCTTCCGTCCCGAGGGCCGTAAACAGCTTCATCTTCTTGTTCACCGGATCCCACTGGAAGAGGCGGTTTCCGTTGGGCGAGCCCATGGGAATGACCGCGTCCACCGAGACGTCGAAGCCTACGTCTGACTTGGCGATGGCTTCGCCGCCTGTGGGATACGAGTTGTCGAACGTCACCGTGCCGATCCACATCTTGAGATCCCCGATGATGTTCGGCGCCTTCTGGTTGATCTGGTCGGTGCGAGGTGTGTACGTCAGAGCCATAGCTCTACATCACCCCCCTACGACCACGGACCAGCAACGTCGTCTTCGAGACCGGTGATAACACCGAGCTGGTTCCGCGAGGAGACCGCCAGGTCGTGGTCCGCTGCGAGGTAGCCCTCGAAAGCGTCCGTCCTGTCAGCCTTTCTCGACAGAATCGCGCCGTCGTCGTCTACCCAGTCCCACTTCTTCTGGTTGAGGTAGACCCACATCAGCGCGTCCGTGTTGATGAACCACATCTTCTTCTTCGGGGCGTCGTCGTCGAAGACGAGCGGCATCTCGTTGAAGAGGATGGCCTTGAAGCCGCCTCGGAGGGTGACCGCATCGCGGTCGTTGAACCTCTTCTGCGACTTCAGCTGGTTGACGTACCGACGACGGATCCCGCGCGTGGTGAGGAGGAGTTCCACCTCGCCGTTGCCCGAGGCGCCGACTGCATCGACAACCTGCTGTCCGAGGTCTTCGGAGAACTGCCCGTCGACCCCGCCCACCTGGCCGCTCTTGACCACAGACTGCCACCACGGACGAGTGGAGGAGTCCAGGCCGTGAACGATCCCGGTGTTGTTGATGAGCTTCGAGAGCCCATTGATCTCCTTCAGGGAGGACCCCGTCCGGACGATCTTGGTGCCTGCACCGATGGACGCCGACGCATCCGCTCCACCGTACGTGACCACGAGGGTCGAGGAGTTGATGGCGGTGATCTGTCGGTTGGCGACCTGGACGGTGACGCCGGTTGAGTCCACGAAGTCGATGAACATGCCGACCCTGAGGTACTGGATCGTGTCCACCGTGATCGTGTTGGCGCCTTCTGCCGCCCATGTTGCGAGGGTGCCCGTACCGTCGCCGTAGCCCTGACGGTTGATATCCTTGCGGATGTCTCGCGTCATGCCCTTGGTCTCGGCCTCGAGCAACCGGAGAAACGCTCCCGGATTGCGCTCCGAGAGCTTGATCGCGTAGCGGGTAAGGTCAATGACCCCCACGTTGTGCTTCAGGGAGTCCTTGATGTCTTCCCAAGTCTGCTGACGGCCCGTAGGCAGTACGCCACCTTCTCCGATGGCGCCGACACCTTCGTTACGCCCCACATGCTCGGGAATTACCCACTGGCGACCAGCGAACTCCACGCCCTCGCTCTCGACGGTGAGTCCCCGGAACGGGAACGTCTCGCCGTTGGAACTGCGCGGCGAACCGTCGTCGTCGGCCGCGAACATCAGTACGGCCTTCTGATTGAGCTGCTCACGCACAGGCCCAAGGTAGTAGTCCTTGAGAATGGCGTCAGCATTGGTGGTGCTCTGTCCCACTGCTGGTTGCCTTATCCTTCCTCAGCAGCAGAGGCTGCCGCCTGCTCCAGGAACTGTTGCGCCCCCGACCTCTGTGCCGCGAAGGCATCCCTGGGGGGAGGCCCTTCCTGGTTTCGAGGTGGCGCGGGCGGAGTTCCCTTCGGCAGGGTAGGCTCTTTCTGCTGCTGTCCTTGTCTTTGAGTCACAGCTGCCTGCAAGTTGGACTCACGGAAGCCGGTCATGGCCTTGGTCGCGTTCTCCACGTTGCCCTTATGGGCGATGATGTGGCCCACAATCAAAGCCTCCGCCTCCTGCGGGTCCTGCGGGAGCTGCACTCCGGATTCCTGGAGTTGTGCCTTCACCGTGTTGATCTGACGTTGCAGAAGTTGATCCTGCAGCCGCTGAGCACGCTGCGCCTTCTCTTGCTGCGACTCGTTCTGCATCTGCTGGATCTGTTGCATCATCTGCTGAGCCCACGCGGGCATCTCGCCTTCACCCTCCGAGTCGCCGCCGCCCACACCCTGATCTGTGTCGATCCCTTGGGACACTGCCTGTAGCTCGGTCAGATCGAGGTTCTGGTGGACGACTCCTGCTTCCTGGAGTTGGGCGCCCATGCCCAGCCAGGTCTCGAGGGGGTTAGCCTCGAACTGCTGAGCGAACTGGGCGAGACCCTGGACCCTGCCGGCGTCGATACCGGAGTCGGCCAGAGTCTTGTAAGGCGCTAGCTGCTGTTCCAACCTTGTTACGTGCGCCTGCACGTTCTTGAGGTGGGGTTCCAGCTGTGGTCTCGCGTCTTCGGGAACATCGGGGAAGAGTCCCCAGTTGAAACCGCCGCCTGTACCTCCTGCTCCTGCTTGCGCTTGGCCCTGTGCCGGGGGCTGCGCAGCGGCAGGATCAGTGCCTTGAGCTGGTGCGGTTCCTGGTGGCGTAACAGTCATTACTGCCTTTCTCGGGCTGTGCGAAAGCCTTGGCCCTAAGTCTGTAGTTACTTACCCTTGGACTTTTTCTTCTTGCCGTAGCTGCCCGTTTCCTTGTGGTCAGCCGCGGCCTGTTTGGTTGCGTTGCCGAAGTCCGTGTTGGCGTCTCCGGTGAGCATGTCCAGCGCCCCCACAGCCTGAGCTCCGGCTTCGGGGGGAGGCTGTGCCCCTGCGTCTGGGGGGCCTTGGCCTGTGTCCGGCATCATGCCGCTCGATTGTGAACCCGCTGGGGCTCCCAGTTCCTGCTTTCCCTGTTCGATGGCAGGAAGGACCTGTTGGAACGTCTGCGCCATGGGGGTGTCAGGCCCAAGCGCCAGGTACTCCTGCATCAGCTGAGAGATTGCATCCAGGAGTTGGGCTCCTTGATCGACGCCTGATGCGGGGGGTGCTACTGCCATGCTAGCCTCTCTTTCGTTTGGGCTTTGAGAACTTCCCAGTTGCCCTCACGTTGGAAAGGGCTGCTGCTCGTGCCTTCCTCATACCACCGTCACTTTTGCCGGCGCCACGAGGCCTGCGGGACTGTTGCCTGAGCGGCACTTGGTCCTCACTTCCTCCCCCATGAACCTGCTGAGCCTTTTCGATGGCGGGGAGAACTTCCTCCTCGACCACAGTCTGGGCCGGCGAGTAATCCGGGTCCAAGAGGAATTGCTTTGCCTTCCTCCTGGCCTCAGCAAGCATCTGGGTGAGGTCGTCTTGAGGCACGCTACTCCTTGTTGTCGTCCTCTTCGAGACGGGCGATCAACTCTTCCTTGTTGCCCGAGACTGGAAGGTCCCGGTCACGAAGCTCGTCCTGCAGCTCCTCGTTGGTCTTGTCGGCGTACTGACTGTCTTCCGCCGGTGTGCCTTCGAGCTCTGACTGGTCGGCTTCGCCTGTCACCGACTCCTGCTCCTCCGTTGCGCCTGGCGCCCCGGAACGCTTCAGAGCCGATGCAGCACTGCCGTCGCCCAGGTCGTAGTCCGACCCAGGAGCGGCGTTGTCGGGGTCGATGCCCCGGTGCTGAATGTCGATTGCCCTCTGCTCCTCCTTGCGGTACTCCTCGACGAGGTCAGGAGGAGTGATGCGCCCGAAGTTGTTGTCAGTGGTCCGAGTGACTTCCTCGGGCTTGACGTCCAGGCGATCACTGAAGGCATCGCGGGTGCGGATCGTGTAGTAGTCCACCTTGGCGAAGTTCGCCACCGACTGGATCCCGGACCTGGCCTTGAAGGCCTCCATCTCGTCCTTGTAGACGGTGTCGATAATGACTCCGATCCGACCCTCATGCTCGCCATCCGTGACGAAGACCCGAGCGCCATCCTCTAGACGGGGAATACCCGCCTCGGTCTCACTCATTGCTGTGCCCCTTTCTTTGGGCTCGTAGACATTGCCTGCCAATCATACCTTATGAAGGACCACTTTCGAGAAGCGTCCTCGGTGTAAGCCCGCTACTGTAGGGGCCCTGAGGTCCTTCCGGTACGTTCTGGCCGTTTCCTGGCGGATTCTGTTGCGGCGGTACTCCCTGGGGTCCCCCTCCGCCAGGAGGTCCTCCATTGCCGTTCGGGCTTTGCCCGCCCTGAGCAACCATCTGATCCATCTGCTGCTGGCGCTCAAACTCGGTGTGGCGCATATCGTGAGTCTTGAAGATCTGCTGCTGCTCGGGGTCCAAGTCCTCGAAGTCCGCAGACTTCATAAAGTCCCGGTGTACGAGGTGGTGAGCCGGGTGGTTGTACCACTCCTCCACATCAACCTCTTGGCCCTCGAGCATGCGACGGTTCTCACGCTCGGCCTGATCGAGGTCCTTCTCGAACTCGTCAGGCTCCCCTTCGCCAAGCTCCAGCATCTGACGGACCTTACGGGGATCCTGCTCAATCTTACGGTCATAGAGGTCGAGAATGTACTGCTGTTTCGCAGCCTTGGAACGAGGTAGACCCGAACCCGCCTGGCAGACCACAGTGGTATTTCCCTCCAGCATGGTGCCGACGAAGTCAAACACCTCTGGCTCACGATGCTTCCCGGGTATGCGAATAGTTCGTGGTAGGTCATACTTCTCCGCGATCACCTCCAGAATCTGCTCGCTTACTCGCTCGTGGGTTTCCTCGAACTCTTGGACCGTGGGACCGAGCCTTGTGTCGTCTTCCTCCTGAAGATAGGCAATAGCGACGCCGGAACGTGCGCCAGCAGGTACTCTTCCCTGCGACGTCTCGCCCTGGCCCGAAATGTCGAGAATGATCTCCCGCGAGTTGGGGATGAGGTCTTTGACATAGGTAGGCATCTCCGGCATCTGCACAGGCTGAGGGGGCGGAAGGTTGGGCATGGCCTGATACTCCAGCCTCAGTCCGGGCTTGTTCTGAATCTCGTCTTTTGGGATCCTCAGCTGTTTCGGGACGACCCATGCTGGATTCGCCATCAGGTTCCGGTTCTCAATCAGCTGAGAGAACGTGCGGGACAACTCTAGGACGAGCGGACGCACTTGCTGAATGACGCTCATGCTGTACTGGCTCGTCGGAAGCGGAATGTGGCCCATCGCGGAGATCGGCAACTCGCCGTGCGCGAACGGGTACACTTCGTGGAGTAGGAGCTTGTCACGGGTGAAGACGATGTGAGCGCCTTCGGGGAAGAACGGGTGACCTGGCTTCACGAAGAGTCGATGGATCTCAGCGAGTGACTGGGCCTTCGGGGCATCGAGCGAGAGCTTACCCGTCAGGTCGAATCGACCCAGCATCCTCTGCTCGATCACCCCAGGCTTGGCGCTGTCGTCGGGCTGTACCTTCTCACCCCAGCGCCGCTCAATCTCGATCACATCGTCCACGTCGGAGAAGATGCACCACCACGCATCCTCGATGTAGAGCCTGCTCATATCGAAGAGGATTTGGAAGGGCGACACGGCGCGGACTACAAGCTCCCCCATCGGGATAGTAGTCGTGGGAGCTTGCTGGTTCTTCTTCGCGTAGTAGTCCTTGATCTTCGCCACGACCCGCTCGTCGAAGATGGGGTTCCCGTTTGAGTCCTGGACCACATCGAACCCACCCTCTTCACGGGTACCGTCCCAGTCCACGAATATACCCCCGTACCCGCACATGAGGACCCAGTGCAGCATGCGGCGTCTGACCTTCGGGAGGTGGAACTTACGCTCGGCGTAGGGGTCAAGAATCTTGCCTCCTACCTCCGCCGCGTTAATGTCCGACTTCTCGTTTGAGTTGGCCATGACGTCCGTGATCGGCTTGTTCTTCGTGAGCTTCGCCAGCTCAGTACGTACCACAGGCTGAGCAAGATTGACAGGAATGCGTACACGGCTACGATCCTTCTTAGGCGGCTCATGCAGGATCCTCCTGTGGACGTCGTACTTGACCCAGAAGTCCCCACAGAACGTGGCGATGTTCTCCCACCACAGAGCCTCGTGAGCTGTCCTGCGATCACGGCCGTCCTCAACGAGCCCATACGCCCAGTCGAGCAGGCGCTCCTTGGTATTGGGTTTGTCCACGTTCTTGTCGTAGTCGTCAGCCATAGTCCTAGTTAGGTTGGGGGTGGGGGAATGGTGCGGGAGGCAGGGGTGTCCGGTCCATCCCCCTCACCCGGTTAGACACCTGCCAGACGCCTCCGTGCGGCAAGTGCCAGCTGTTGCTCCAGCATGGCCCGCTGATCGGGCGGGGTCGCTGGATCAGTCAGGGCTGCTTCCATCTGCTGAAGCTGAAGGTCTTCGTAGTCCCCGCCGACCGGGTTCTGCGCCAGTCCTGCGAGGTCCTCGTCACTGAGCATGGAGCTATCCATCCCCACGCCCTGCTGCTGGTCGATGCCGCCACCCCCGCCCATCTGGGGACTGGGCATGCCCGTCTGACCCAGCTGTCCCACCTCAGGAGGCGTGGCGCCGGTGAGACTGTCGAGGATATTACTGGGTTTCCGTCTCATCTGATCTTGCTCCTGTAAGCCCATCGTCGTCTGATTCAGTTCCAACGTAACTCACCCCTCCGGGTTCGACTGATTCGGATCTTTGTGCCTGAACAACCTGCGGCGACTGGATGCGGTCCAGAAGGAGCTGACGCTCCTCGTACCACTTCTCCCGGTCTTCTCTGTGCTCGAAGTGCTGACTCACCAACGCGACCACAAAGGCGACGAGCAAGACGAAGAAGGCAGCCGTGTCCATCAGATTGCAGCTCCCGTGATGCGCTTCGACGCACCCGCAGCATGAGCGACTCGAATGTCCCCGAGCCAGTTGTCGATCACGAGCGCGCCCCCGTTGGCCTTGAGTAGCAGCCCTGTCTGAGACCCTGCTGTCGCTACAGGATCCTTACCCAACCCCACCCACATATCCGTGTCGGAGGCGTTGGTCAGATAGGCGGTGATTCGCTCCCGATTTGCAGCCCTGACCACAGTGACCACACCGTTAGTGCAGTCTACGCCAAAGGCCCCGTCAAGGGCCACATCTGACATAAGATCTGAGCTGCTAACTCGGGTCACGCTTTTGCTTTCCCCTTCTTGGCCTCTTTGCGAGCTCTCGCACCATCAATCATACGGTCGATGCGAGCCTGTAGCGTGTCGCGCTCCTCCCTGAGATCTCCCACAGACTTCTCTGCCTGAGCGAGGTCTGCTCGGAGCTGTGAAGCGACGTCCTTGTCCTCGTTGCCCGCGAGGATCCCGATGATGTTGGCGCACGGCCCACAGATGTAGAGCTGCTCACCCCAGTTCACGTCTACGCCCGTGTCGATGCACGGTTCCGGCGTGCCATCGGCTTTCATCGGGGTACCGCGACAGATACCGCAGTGACCGGGCGTGAGACTCATGTTGTCCACGAGCTGCATTGTCCCGTGGATATAGGTGTCGGACTCGGGTCGTTTCACTTTGCCTCCTTTTTGGCCTTGGCTTTCATCTTATCGCATCAGTAGGTAAACCAGTTGGTGCCGTTGGAATAAATCCTCGCCACTCCATAATTGGTGGATATGACAAGGCTAGCAGCACCGTCAATGGTTTCGGCTCCGTTTGGCGTCAGGGTGATGTTGTTGGTTCCCGCTCCGCCCGATTCATCCTTGACAATGTAGTCCTTCCCCGCTCCAACCGTAGCTGCAGAGGGTAGTGTGATGGTGCGAGGCGCAGCAGTTGAGGTAACCCCGATCACCCGATCCGCCACAACAGCCGTATAGTTCGCCGAGACACCGGTGCGTCTCATCACTGGCTGCCAAGTGGTATCCGTACCATCCGAAGTAAGCACCTTGCTTGCTGCCCCGATCCCTAGGAAAGCGGGTGCGTTGAAGGTTCCCGCAACAATTAGGTCCCCACGGACCATGCTGCTGGAGAGACGGAAGGTGCCTGAGAGGGAATCGTAAGTGATGGGGAATGTGGCGGAGAACTGAGCCCTTACAGAGCCCGCAAAAATCATCCAGCTCGGGTCTGCTGCGCCCCCTGGGTGGGATAGGAAGTACGGAGCCCCCAAATTGAGCGGGGCAGGGAGGTCAGTCGGCCCAGGAGTGCTGGTTCCGATGATTATCTCGCCCTGATCGAGCGTATGCCCGCTGGGAAGCCCTAATCCGCCCCCACTACTGGGGTTCTCGAGGCGTGCGCGGCTCATGGCCGGGGAATAAGTGCTCCCCCGAAGCCCTGAGTGTGAATAGCCGCTGCGCAAGCGAGGGCACCAGCGGCGTTAGTGTGGAGTCCGTCCCCATTGTCGTACTGAGCCAGGAGAATGGGGTGAGACGGGGTCGTATTGTCGGCCAATGTCGGCTCCAAGTCTACTGGAGTGACTCCCGTGTTGGCTTTGATCCACGTATTCACGAGCCCGCGAGTGGTTTCTCGGTTCGCATTCCAGAACCCCCCTGACCACGGGGAGATAGTGGGCATGATGCACTTGGCGGGGATGGCCTTACAGGAGTCGATCAGCGACTGGAGCTGGGTTTGGATCACAGAGGGATCTGCAGCGTTGGACTCAGCTCCGAACTTAACGTCGTTGATCCCGATCCACACCACAACATAGTGAGGTCGGTACCTCCCCACGTCCGCCTGGAAGCGGTTGATGCAGTCCTGGATGATGTTGCCCGAGACCCCCTGGTTAACGACGTTGGCATACGGCCCCACGCGGTTGTGGAAGTCGTAGGCGGGCCAATTGTTCTGCTCAGTACCGCGCTTGGTGAGCGAGTCACCCAGGCAGTAGATTTGCTTCTGGAGTGTCAGCCCCAACTTTCGTCTGTTGGACTGAGAGTGACCTGCGACTCGCCGCCTACGCATTAGGACAGCCCGACGTAGGGGATCTGGTTAGCCGCGCCTGCGGGCGACACGGCGAGTGTGGCGGGTAGGCTGGCCGG
>AR_comb_assmDRAFT_10377190_pt1 | contig 11523 bp, 9 predicted proteins | sample ArasoioldDNA_FD_10543 | JGI IMG/M metagenome (IMG submission 10543) | reverse complement strand
GAAGACCGCAAGATCATGATGAAGTGCGACATGTGCTACGACCGGTCGAGCGTCGGGAAGAAGCCGATGTGCGCGACCGTGTGCCCCAGCCAGGCGCTCTTCTTCGGCACGCGCGAGCAGATCGAACAGTTGCGGCCCCTCTCGGCCCCCGTCAACACTTTCCAGTTCGGCCATCAGACAATCACCACACAGGTGTACGTCATGGTACCGCGAAAGCTGGCGACCGTGGCGCCGCACCTCGATGTCACCGCGGCGATGGATGAGCAGCCAAGGAGCCGCGCAGTGTCGCTCAAGGTGGTCAGCGCGCCCGTCGCACACGATCCGTTCGCCGAGGTGGAGGTGTAGCGATGACCGACGCCGGTCCCGATCCACGTCGTCCGCTCGATCCCGCGATCAATTCGCCGGGACGGGAAGGTCTCACCGGAACGGCGCCTGCGAGCCTCTACGCGCCGGGTGTCGAGCGCGAGCAGATCACCATCGCACCGAATTACGCGGCCGCCGACGTCCAGCCCGCCTGGCGGCAGGATTTTCCGATCGATTGGCCTCAGGATCTCTACGTCGAGCGCCGGGACTTCATCAAGTTTCTCGTGCTGACCAGCGCCGCGTTCACGCTGGGACAAGTGTGGATCGGGGCTCAGAACTGGTACCGAAAGCGCGCCGGCCAGCCCACGATGCAACGGATCGCATCCGTCGACGACGTGGCCGTCGGCGGGACGGTCGTCTTCACCTACCCGAACGAACACGAACCCTGTCTGCTGGTGCGGCTGACCACGAGCGAGTTCGTGGCCTTCAGCCAGAAGTGCACGCACTTGTCCTGCGCCGTGATTCCCCGGCCGGCCGAGGGCAGCTTCTACTGTCCGTGCCACGAGGGGCGGTTCGACCTGCGGACGGGCGCACCCATCGCCGGGCCGCCACGCCGGCCGCTGACGCGGATTGTGCTCGACATCCGCGGGCGGGACATCTATGCCGTCGCGATCGAGGAGCGGACCACATGAGCGCCTCCGCGAAGCGGCCGTTCAGCCGCGACCAGAGGACGACGATCGTCCAGGGGATGCTCGTCTTCGTGCTGATTGTGGTAGTCCTTCAGCTCTGGTTGCTGACCGCTACGATGAACGCATGGCTCGGTGGCGACGATTCCGTCGTGTGGCCAGCGGCGGCAGTCAGTGCCGGAGGATTGGCCCTCAACGTCGGTCTGCTGCGGTATCTTGGACGCATGGAGCGAACGCGCGGGGTTAGAGTGTAGAGGCTGGTTAGTCCTTCCCCGTCGTTTCAGTCGATGGCTGCGCCGATAGGATTCTGAACTTCAAGCGCACGGAACCAACACGGAGCTGATCCCGGTCCGAGAGCACCACGGCCGAGGTCAGCCTTTTCCCGTTGACGAAAGTGCCATTCTTGCTGCCCAAATCCTCGAGCGCCGCTTCGCCGCCGGTGATCAGAAGGCGCGCGTGGCGACGCGACACCGAGGACGATTCCACGCACAGTTCGAGCATCGGATCTCGCCCGAGCACGTGCTCACCCTCGCCGAACGTTGCTCGTCCACCTTCCCATACCAGTTGATAAAGGATCGCAGACCGTCGATCGGCGGCCGCGCTGGCTGCTGGTAGCGCCTCACGGAACGCGTAACCGAACCCGTGCACGGTCCGGACGAACCGGGGCCGCCGGGGCTCGTCACCGATTGCCGCGCGCAACTCACCGATCAGGTTCGAGAGGTTCGCCTCTACGACGAACGTGTTGGGCCAGAGATGCTGGTAGAGCGTCTCTTTCGAAAGCGCCCTCGGCCGCGCCGTAACCAGCACCGAGAGAAGTTGAAACGCCTTGGGCGAGAGATGAACCGCGCGCGAGCCCCGTGTCAGCTCCCGAGTATCGGTGTCCAGGACGAAGTCGCCGAACCGTATCTGCATCTGATGCCCGAGGGGACGACGCGAGCTCAGCAGAGAGTTCCCGACGAGTGCATTGTATCGTTGCCCGTCCCCGGCGATACAGGTGTATCCTGCGCCGCAGCCGCCATGCTCCTCAGCGCTGGCACTCGTTTGGGTTCATTCGAGATCGTGTCCGTGCTCGGCGCGGGTGGTATGGGCGAGGTCTACCGCGCGCGGGACACGCGACTCGGCCGGACAGTCGCCGTCAAAATCCTCCGTCCCGACAGGCTGGGTAGTCCTGAGCGCTTCACGCGCGAGGCGCGCGCGGTTTCCCGCCTCAGTCACCCGCACATCTGTTCTCTCTACGACATCGGCGAACAAGACGGCATGGCTTTTCTGGTGATGGAGTACCTGGAGGGGCAAACACTCGCCGACCGCCTGGACGACGGTGCCCTGCCGCTGGATGAAGCCCTGAGATATGCCATCGAGATCTGCGACGCTTTGGACCGAGCCCACCAGGAGGGCGTCATCCACCGCGACGTGAAGCCCGGTAACGTCATGTTGACCCGAGAAGGCGTCAAGCTGCTGGATTTCGGTCTGGCAAAGCTGAGACAGACGGAAGCCGATGAAATTGCGGAAGCCACAACGACAAACCTGCAGGTTACCGCAGAAGGTGAGATCGTGGGCACGGTCTCCTACAGTTCGCCCGAGCAGCTCGAAGGACGTAAGGTCGATGGCCGCACTGACCTCTTTGCCTTCGGTGCGATGCTGTACGAGATGATCACCGGCCGCAAACCGTTCGCGGGGGAGAGCCGGGCCAGCGTGATTGCGGCGATCCTCACGTCCGATCCGTCGCCCGTGTCCACGCTGAAGCCACTCACCCCTCCGACGTTGGAGCGTGTCGTCAAGAGATGCCTAGCCAAGGAGCCGGTCGAGCGTTGGCAGACGGCACGCGATCTCGGCTGGGAGCTGAAGTGGATCGCGGAAGAGGGCGCGCACGCGGCACATCGTGAGAAGGAACGAAAGGGCCGCGCCATCATCGCAGGCGCGCTTATTGGCGCCGGGCTGGTCGCTGCAGTCTCCGCCGGAGCCTGGATCCTCAGGCCGGGCGACATGTCGCAGCCCTCGTACGAGCGACTCACGTTCGGGCGCGGAATCATTTCCTCGGCCCGCTTCGCGCCTGATGGCCAGACGGTCGTTTTCAGCGCCACCTGGGATGCACGACCGTATGAATTGTTCTCCGCGCGGCTCGGCAGCACGGAATCGCGCTCGTTGGGGCTGGCGAACGGCAGAATCCTCTCGGTGTCGCCGACAGGAGAAATGGCGGTCCTTGTGGGATCTCAGTCTTTTTTTGGCGGGATCGGCACTCTCGCGCGGGCGTCGCTCGCCGGCGGCCTGCCTCGTGAGGTCCTCGAACGTGTCACTGAAGCCGACTGGGGTCCGGACGGCACTCTCGCTGTGGTCAAGCAAGGCCAGAACAAGATGGAGCTCGAGTTTCCACTCGGCACCAAGCTGCACGAGGCGAAGTCGATCTGGTCGATGCGTGTTTCGCCAAAGGGCGATCGCGTGGCGTTCTTCGAGTCGCGCGCTCCAGGCGTAGCCTCAACGGGAGAGCTGGTCGTTGTGGACCGTTCCTTCAAGACGACCACCCTCGCGAAACCATTGATTGCTCTCGGCCTCGCCTGGTCCCCTCCAGGTGATGAAGTGTGGTTCAGCGGCGCTCGATCCGACGGCCCGCCAGCGATTCGCGCCGTGTCGCTCTCCGGCCGGGAGCGGCTCGTGGAGCGCGTACCGGCGCCATTGAAGATCAATGACATCTCCCGCAATGGCCGCGTGCTCGTGACGAAGGGGCTGAACCTCGGGGGAATCACATGTCTAATCCCCGGTGAAACGCGAGAACGCGAGGTCGGATGGCTCGATTTTGCCTACGTCGAGGGACTCTCGCCGGACGGCAGGACAGTTCTCTTTGGCGCAAGAGAGGGTACTTGGACACCAGGTGTGTACACCAGAGCAACGGATGGAGCACCCGCTATCCGACTGGGCGACGGCCACCCCGAGTCGCTGGCGCCCGACGGCAAGTGGGTGCTGGCGAGGGCGCCCGGAGCGCCTACGGCGTGGGGGCGCGAATGGGCACTCGTACCTACGGGGCCGGGCTCGCCACGATTGCTCCCGCGAGGGGCAATCACCCAGTTGGTCAACGGCGCCTGGCTCCCCGATGGAAAGCGGATCGTGTTCACCGCGATCGAGGAAGGCCACGGCGCGCGAGGCTACGTTCAGGACGTCGAAACGGGGCACATGCGGCCCATCACTCCTGAAGGCGTCCACATGCCCGAAAAGGCTGCCACCCCTGACGGCAACTCAGCGCTGATGTTACTGGATGGGAGGTGGCTCCTCTATCCCATTGACGGCGGGCAACCCCGCCCCATTTCGGTACTCGACACTGGCGATGACCCGCTGCAGTGGAGCGCTGACGGACGTTTCCTCTACGTCGCGAGCCGGCGCGGCGGCTTTGTTCCTCCGGTCGCGATCGAGCGATTGGATGTCACCACCGGTCGCCGCGAGCCGTGGAAGACGCTCGTCCCGTCCGATCCCGTCGGAATCGAGTATCTCGATCCTCCCGTAATCAGCCCCGACGGGCGCGGGTACTGCTACTCGTACGCTCGCCGCCTCCACGAACTGTATGTCGCAGACGGGCTGAAATAGTCCCATTCACCTGAGCAGCTTCACGAACGCCACCATATCGGCTTGATCCTGCGCCGTAAACACGAAGCCGGACGTACTCGGACTGGTGAGAAAGAAGAAGGCGTAATGTTCCGCGACGTCCTCGAGCGTCTTCGCGGAGTTGTCGTGGAAATACGGGGCCGTATCTTTCACGCCCCACAGTGTTGGAATTTTGAAGAGGTTCGCGAAGAACGCCCTCGGCGGCGTCGGGAACCCAGACCCTGGGGGCGGCGCGGGTACCGGGTTGTTTAGCATCGCGCCCGGGTCTGGAGTATTGATAACGACAGTGCTTCCGTCCGGATTCGTGACCACGAACGAGTAGACCGGGTTGCCGAGCAGATTCCGTTCTTCGATTCCAATGCCGGCGCGGCGCCCGCCGGGAGGCCCCCCAAAAGGATTGCCCGGGGCGAACTGGTTCAGCATCGGACCGGAGTGACACGTGTTGCAGAGGCCCCTCGTCGTCGCGCCATCGAACGGAACATTGTCGAACATCGCACGCCCGCGTTTTTCGGATTCCGTTGCACCGGCCGGGAGTTGGGGCGGAGGACCGCCGTTGGCAAAATCCCGGAGTGCCTCGGAGGAAAAGAAGCGCGAGTCCGTCTGCTGGAACTCCTTGATGAGGTCGAGCTCCAGCGCCGTGGGCTCGCGTGTGTTTTGCGCATGACCGTGGATGGCGTTGAACGCCTGCTGCTCCAGGTTCGGCTCACGCGTGTCGTACATGAGGAAGCGATCGAGCGCCGGTGTATTCATCGTCGTGGGCGTGCCTCGGTTGAGGACCACGCTCCTGCGGGTCGAGTCGTCCGCCAGAATGACATCCGGAGGTAGCGGAATCTCGATCCGGACCGTTGCGTGCTCGGTGATCCGCGTCGTTCCCGCAACCCCATCATCGAGGCCGTCATGAAGGAAGAGCGGGTCGTTGGGGTCTTCGGCCAGGCGCGCCAGGGCCTCTTCTGGCGAGAACGTGCCAGTCTTCTTACTGTGGCACGTACGACACGTGCGCCCGTTGCCGCCAAACGTTTCCTGGTCAAATAGCTTTCGACCCTCCTGAAGCCGCCTCTTCGCACACCGATCCGACAGGCTGGGATCGCAATCCAAGGTGGGGGGCTGTTCGACGGTACTGATACTGGTTTCCTGCCCGATCGCGCCGCCGTACGGCGCTGCGGCAACCAGCAGAACAACACATGCGACGGTAGCGACCTCACGAAGCTTCGGATCCATCGGGACCTCCCTCCGCTCGCGTGCGAGCGACCTTGCTTCGCCGAACGCTTCTGCGCGCCTGTCAGTGGGCCGCCGGCGTGGGCAGGTCGCGCAAGTTCGGCCGGGTGCAGAGTAGGCTGTGAGGTGTATCCGAGTCTCAGGAGGTACTCAGGAAAAGCTCACCGATTTTTCAGGGAGTACGGTCCGCACAAATGGCCTGGATGGGCTACGATGCAGCCTCCTGTCACTCGAACACGAACGACGGTTCTGTCGCCACTGGAGTCCAGCATATGAACGACGACGTGACGCTCAGCCTCCGTCAGATTGACGGTGCCTGGCGGCTGATGTGCGCCGGAGCACCGAACCCCGTCGTCAAGTCGAGTGAAGGGATTCAGTACATTTTCAGCGGCCTGCCCGTCAGCTTTTTCAATCTCGCGCTACTGACGGGCTCTGGCCTGTCCGCCGAAACGCTGAGCGCGCGCGGGCGCGAGGCGTGCGCGTGGGCCGCCGCTCAGTCTGTTCCATGGATGTTGGTTGTCACGCACGAGCGGTTGGAGTCTGGCGTCGACGCCGCAGCAACCCTTGACGCGTGTGGTCTGACGGCGGTGATGCCGATGACAGGGATGCTTGCGCATTCGGTTGCCGCCGCGGCGACCGTTCCGGGCCTGCAGCTGACCGTGCCGCAGGACGATAGTGGCTGCGCGGCGATCGTCGACGTCAACGCGCTCGCGTACGGAATGGATCTGGAAGCCAGCAAGGTAGCGATCGGTTCTCGAACGTTCTGGAAGGATCACTTTCCGGTTCTTGGTGTGACGGGCGGGAAGCCTGTCAGCTGCGCCTCGGTCATGATGGTCGACGGCCTTCGCTACGTCGCCCTCGTCGCCACCGAGCCGAGCCAGCAGCGTCGAGGGTTCGCCGACGCGGCGATGCGGCGGGCGTTGGAGAATGCGGCGAAGACCCACGGGGAGAGACCGACCGTGCTCCATGCGAGCGAGGCGGGCCGGCCCGTCTACGAGCGTATGGGGTATGCGAGCATTTCGACGCACACACTGTTGATGGAGAAGCGGTTCCTCGAGGAACACTGAGGGTTCACATGGAGCTCTGGCGCGCCGCTCACGCCAGCTCGGCCTCGACAATGCTCACGTCGGAGGCTGTCGGAAACACACGCGTCATCGTCAGTCCGGCGGCGGCGAGCAATATTCTGTACTCCGCGGCGGTCCGCTCTTCCCCGCCGGGAATCGTCAGCATCACCATGTCAGCGATCTTTCCGAAGTGCGGCGTGTCGCCCTCCGGTAGCACGAACTCGACGATCAGCAGCTTGGCGCCCGACTTCATCGCTTTGCGGCAGTTGCCGAGAATCGTCAGGCACTGATCCTCGTTCCAATCGTGAATGATGTGCGACAGGATATAGGCGTCCCCGCCCGCAGGAACACTGTCGAAGAAGGTGCCGTGCTCGATCGAGACTCGGCCTTCGACACCGTGCGCGCGCAGCAGCGCCGGCGCTTCCGTGACGACATGCGGTCGATCGAAGAGGATGCCTCTCGGCTGAGAGTGCCGCTTGAGGATGTGACCCAGCATGTTCCCGGTCGCGCCGCCGACATCGACGATCGTGGCGAGGCGCGAGAAGTCGTAGGCGGCGGCAACTGCCGGCGGCTCCGCGCCATGGATGCCAACCATGGCTTCGCTGAACTGCGCGGCTTCCTGCGGATGCTGCGCCAGATAGTCGAAGGCCGGCATGCCGAAGACTTTCTCCATCGCGGTCTTGCCGGTCTCGAGTGAATACTGGAACTCGGCAAAAGCGCTCTGAAATGTCGGTCCTGCCATCGTGAGGACGGTCGCGCGCGCAGCTCCCGGGGCATCGCTCTTCAGTGCGGCGCCGAGGGGCGTGAGGGCGAAGCGGTCGGTGTCCTGCGTCAGGATGCCAAGGCTCGTCAGTGTCCGCATGAACCGATGCAACGCGCGTGGATTGGCGCCGGTGACGGCCGCCAGCTCGCTGGCCGATCGCGGACCACCGGCAAGGTGGTCGGCGAGGCGCATGTTGGCCGCAGTGTAAACGAACCGCGACACCCAATATGCGGTGCCCATCTGAATGATCTGCGCGTGCGGTGGGAGCGATGAGGGAGAGCCTTTCGAATCGGACATGGTGGCGGCTACGCTATCACACGCGGTCCGGCAGGTGGCGATCGCGACGTAAGCAGGATGATTGCGGGGAAATGGAGAGCGCAATTCACCCTGGCCATGCCCTATCATCGCAGCATGATCCTGCCGCTCGCCCTCCTTCTCCTCGCCAGTCACGCACAGCCGTCCTCGGCGGCCACTGCACCCTGGTTAGGCCGATCCACGGAGCTGGCGCTCGCGTGCGTTCACAAGGAGTACCCCAACAAGATCGTCCACGTGCTGAACGCCGATTCCGACGTGAGAGCGCCGCACGAGCTGACGCCCGCGTTCTACGGGTGCTACGACTGGCATTCGTCCGTTCACGGCCACTGGCTGCTGGCGCGCGTCGCGCGCCTCCACGGAGACGCCCCGTTGGCCGGCCGCGCGCGAGCGGCACTCGACAAGAGCATCACCCCGGCGAATATCGCAGCGGAGGTGCGCTACCTGACTGGAGCAGGCCGCGTCTCCTTCGAAAGACCGTACGGGCTGGCGTGGCTTCTCCAACTCCATGCCGAGCTGCACGAATGGGCGGCAGAACGGCCGGCGGACAAGGACGTTCGGAATTGGGCTGAGACGCTCGAGCCGCTGACGAGCGCCGCGATCTCGCGGATCGCCGACTGGCTGCCGAAGCTGACGGCGCCGATCCGGATCGGCGAGCACTCGCAGACGGCCTTTTCGTTCGGGTTGATACTCGACTGGGCACGCGCGACGAGCGAGAAGGAACTGGAATCGCTGCTGCTGTCCCGCTCGCGCGATTTCTACCTGAAAGATCGCGCGTGCCCGCTTGCCTACGAGCCGTCCGGCGAAGACTTCCTGTCACCCTGCGTGGCGGAGGCCGACCTGATGCGGCGCGTGCTGCCGGAGGCGGAGTTTACGCACTGGCTGGGCGACTTCCTGCCGTCGTTACCGACCGACGGTCGAGGCGACTGGCTCGCGCCAGGCGTGGTGACGGACCCCACCGATCCCAAGCTTGGGCATCTCTACGGATTGAACCTCTCGAGGGCGTGGATGCTCCTGGCCATCGGGCAAAGCCTCCCCGCCTCCGATCCGCGCCGCGCGGCGCTCATGGCCGCCGCCCGGATTCACAGCACCGCTGGAATGACGGGCGTCACAGGTGAGCATTACGAAGGTGGCCACTGGCTGGGCACATTCGCCGTCTACCTCGAATCCGGCCGCGGCCTGCCGGTTCCCGGCGCGAGGCGGTAGCCACCGTGGAAAACGCCGTCGAGATCCGCAGCGTCGCCGGGCGCTGGGGCCTCGTCTCGCTGCTCCTGAGCGGAATGACGTTCTGTTACGCGCAGCGCGGCACCCTCTCGGTCGCCGCGCCGTTCATGATGCGCGACCTTGGAATCAATGCCGAAACGATGGGCCTCATCTTGTCGGCCTTTTCATGGTGCTACTGCTTCATGCAGGTGCCATCGGGCTGGATTGTGGACCGCTTCGGCGTCCGACGCGCCTACGCCTGTGGCTTCACGCTGTGGTCGATTGCCTGCGCGCTGACCGGCGCGTTTCGAGACATCGCCGCGATCATGTTCTTCCGCGTCACGATGGGCGTGGGCCAATCGGTCGCGTTTCCGGCGAGCGCGCGCACCGTTGCCAACTGGTTCGTCGACACGCAGCGTGGGCTGGTGAATTCCAGCTACCTTATCGGCGTCCGGCTGGGACAGGCGTTGGTGAATGCCGCCGGCGTTGGACTGATTGCGCGCTACGGCTGGCAAGCGTTCTTCGTCTTCAGTGGCGTCGCGCCATTGCTGTGGATCGTCCCGTGGATGATGGTCCTGCGGCGTTGGGAAACTCCCGCAATGGACGCCGCCGCGCCAACCGGCTCGAACCGCTTTTCGTTTGCGTCGAGCTTCGGTCTGCTTCGACATCCAACAGTCCTGGGGACGTTCCTCGGATTCTTTGCCTTCGACTACGTCTGGTTCGTGTTCGTCTATTGGCTCCCCGGCTACCTCCGACTCGAACGTCACCTCACACCCGGCCAAATGGCGTTTCACGCTTCCGTGCCGTTCGTCGTAATGTCTATCGTGATCGTGCTGTCCGGCATCGCGACGGATCGACTGATTGCCGCCGGCTTCCGTGAGTTGCGCGTGCGGAAGGCGTTCATCGCGGTCGGCTTCGCGATCGCACTCGCTATCGTGCCGGCCGGGCTGGTCCAAGACAACACGACGGCACTATGGCTGTTGCTGACCTCCCTCTGCGGTCTGGGGCTCGCTTCACCCAATACCTGGAGCATCACGCAGGCGTGCTGCACGAAGCGTCTTGTGGGCACCGTGTCGGGCATGCAGAACTTTGGCGGGAATGTGGCCGGCATCATCGCGCCGTGGCTGACGGGAACCATTGCCCACCGGACCGGCTCGTTTGCCTCAGCTTTCGTGGTCTGCGGATTCGTCCTCATCGCCGGCGCGCTCGCCTATTGGCTCTTGATGAACGACAAGGTCGGTCTGGCTGAAGAGGCCTGATGCTTCCATCTCGATTGCTCATCGCCCGCCAGAACTTCCCCGACCTTCGCCTCGGCGATGTCCGCGGCGAGGCGCGCCAGCAGCTCGAGCACAGCGAGTTCGCGGCGCGGCTGCGGCCCAGCGCTCGAGTGGCAATCGGCGTCGGGAGCCGCGGCATCACCAATATCGCGACCGTTGTCCAGAGCGCCGTGGAGTACTGGCGCGCTCGTGGAATGTTGCCATTCGTGTTTCCCGCGATGGGAAGTCATGGTGCTGCGACGCCAGAGGGACAGGCGAAGGTCCTCGCGCATTTCGGGATTACCGAGCAGTCAATCGGCTGCCCCGTCGTCAGTCGCGCCGAGGTTGTATCGCTCGGCAAGACCGACGAGGGGATCGAGGTCTTCATGGATGCCGAAGCACACGCGGCGGACGCCGTGATGATCGTGGCGCGCGTGAAGTGGCACACCTCCTTCAGCGGGCGAATCGAAAGTGGCCTCATGAAGATGATGGCCATCGGCCTGGGTAAGTTTGCCGGCGCGCAGCAGTACCACACGCACGCTCAGCGGTTCGGCCTCGAGCACATCATCCGCGCGGTGGGCCGCCGTGTGCTGCAATCGGGAAAGATGATCGGCGGCCTGGCAATCCTCGAAGATGCGCACCACAACATCGCAAGACTGGATGCTGTGCCGGCCGACGGCATGGAACAGCGTGAGGAAGGGCTTCTCGCACAGGCGAAGTCCTGGATGCCCAGACTGCCATGCGACCTCGACGTACTCATCGTCGACGAGATGGGCAAGAACATCAGCGGCACCGGCATGGACGCGAAAGTCGTCAATCGGGGCCCCGACGGCGAATCCAATCCCTGGCCCGGATTGCCGTCCATCGGGCGGATCTTCGTCCGCGACCTCGCTCGGCGGACGTATGGCAATGCGATGGGAATCGGGATGGCGGATGTCACGCATGACCGGCTCGTGCGCCGGATCGATTGGGAGCCGACACGGGTCAACGCGCTGAGCGCAGGTCGGCCGTCGCGAGTTCGCGTGCCCGCGCACTTTGCCAGCGATCGCGAGTGCGTGCAGTGGGTCGCGGCAACGGCAGGAAAAGTGGACCCCGCGGACGTGACGTTTGGCTGGATTCGGAACACGCTT
>AR_comb_assmDRAFT_10062026_pt1 | contig 11523 bp, 8 predicted proteins | sample ArasoioldDNA_FD_10543 | JGI IMG/M metagenome (IMG submission 10543) | reverse complement strand
CGACGAAAGGCGCGCTTCCGTAACAGAAGCGCGCCTCGCGTGAATCCAACTCGCCGGCCGATTGACCGGTCTTTCAAATTGTTGTCTAGCGACGGCGCGAGGGTACAGTCGCTTGAGTAGCCGGAACCTTAATTACCTGGCCGGCTCGAAGTTCAGCATTCACAGTGATGCCGTTTAATCTCGCCACATCATTCGCGTCGAGATTCCGGGCCGTGGCTATGCTTGCAATCGTGTCGCCCTTACGAGCCCTAACGGTTCCAAGCGCTGGTTGAGATGCAGCCGCTTCTGGACCATTGCTGGCCCTAACCCATTTTGTCAGCCTGATGTTGCTGTTCGGAACAACCAGCTTCGTGGTTTTGTTCAGGTCAACGCCACTATTGAATGACTGGAGTTGCGCAACGCTGAGACCAGTTCTGCTGGCAACACTCTGGAAATCTTCGCCAGGAGCCACTGAAATCACGCGAGCTGTTTCACGATGGTCCGGAGAAACTCTCTGTAGTAGCGACGCAAATTGTTTGGCGCGACCGGCCGGAACGCGAACGTTATAGATGTCGCCCCGCGGTGTAATGTCGCGTCTGAGTTCCGGATTCAAAGTGCGAATGTAATCAAGATTACTGTCGGTTGCGTCCGCTACAAACTGAAGGCTGGTAGCTGTCGGAACCTGGACCACATCATAAGACATCGGCGGGTCAGGCTTAATTCCTTTAAAACCGTATTTCTCAGGATTCTTGGCAATCAGGATTACGGCAAGAATGTTGGGAACGTAGTTCCGTGTCTCCTGCGCGATATACGGATAGATCATCCAGAAGTTGGCTGTGCCCGCACGCGAGATAGCGCGATCCACATTTCCGCCGCCGGTGTTATAGGCAGCCATTGCAAGTTCCCAATTTCCGTTGTATCGCGTAGCCAGATCTCTTAAGTAACGTGCTGAAGCCCGAGTCGCTTGCTCAAAACTGTTGCGCTCATCCAAATAAGCATTTTGACGCAACTGGTAAGTACGACCCGTGGCCGGAACGAATTGCCATAAGCCGGATGCTGAAGCCCACGACAGTGCTTTTACTTTCCACGCACTCTCAACCTGGCCCAACCAGGTGATATCGACTGGCACTTTCTCTTGAGCGAAGATCTGGCGCGCCAATCTCATGTACTGACCGGAACGGCGCAGACCGTTCTCCATGGTCGAACGTCCGCGACCCTGGTAGTAGTTGATGTACTGCTGGATGAGTGGATTGAGTGTGAACGCGAAGTTGACGTTTTGCTTCGCTTGTTCAAGAGCGGCAACGTCTGCTTCCGAAACGTTTTGTTCGTCAGCAGTCAACACCAACTTGCTCAAGTCATCGAGCGGAGATGGTTCAAATTTCTGATCCCTAAAACCAACTTGTTGTGGCGCGGGCTTTTGCGCCGGCTCTTGCGTTTGATTCTGTGCCACCAAATTGGCGGTCGCCGGAGCGACCGGTTGCTGTTGCGGAACTTCCTCGCGATAGATGCGCTCGACGAGTTCGAGATAGAAAGTCTGTAACCGCTGATTAGCTCTTACGTCAAAGCCCGATTCAAGCATCGAGTCGACGGCACGGTCAAACTCATCCCGAGCCTGATCGCGTTTGTTGTCCTCTAGATTTAGCTTTCCCTTTCGGAAGTGATCTTCGGCGCGCGCTATGATCTGCGCAACTCGACCTTCTGACTGTTCAACTTCATTGGGAATTGATCTGGCTGAGGAGGCTACTGGAATTTGCGCAAAACTGCTGGCCGCTGAAGCGACGAGCACCGTAAATAAAGCCACACGGGCCATCAAACGAGGTACGCTCGCTGACATCAATCGTCGATCTCCTTCACTGGTTGGCGTGAAATCCGCTGGCAACTACCTCGTCGGGCAAGTTACTTCAGGCAGTATTCACGAACGTGGCGCGGTAAATTTAAGACTCCCGATTACTCGATTAAGATAAGACTCTCACCGCATTAGGAGCCTCAAATCCACTCGGAGGTTACCACACGATTTTTTAGGGTGTCAAACAAATCATCCCTAATATAAAGAGTGCGAAACAGTGAACTTTTCCACAAAAGCCGTTGGCGTTCACCTCAGCTAAAGATGCATCCTCTCAAGCATCAGTTGCGCCAGCCCAAGCCAAATTTCCTTATTGACCTCTCTGGACAGGAAACTTAACGCCAATTGAGATGAGTTCGTTGCAAAAATATCTGAGAATGAGGCGTCGGAGGGTTAACTCTAAAAGGCGGGAATTATGTCTAGAACCTTAATAATCGGCGATATTCATGGGTGTTTTGATGAACTTTCGGCCCTCGTCGACTGCTTTCAACCCGACCACGATGACCGCGTTATCGCAGTTGGTGATTTGACTGTTAAAGGGCCAAAAAGTCGAGAGGTTCTGGATCTATTTATGACGGATGAGCGCTTTTCTTCGGTAATCGGAAATCACGACTATGCATTGGTCAAACACTTCCGCAATGGACAGGAATTGAAATCCTCACAGGCCAAAGTCTTCGATCAACTCAAAACCGACGATGATCGCTATCTCAAATTCCTCGAATCGCTGCCCTTCTGGCTGAAAGTTGGAGAAAGCGTTGTAGTACATGCTGGCTTGCGGCCTGGGGTTCAGCTCTCAAATCAAAGCAAGGATGACCTCGTTGAACTGAGAACACTTGGAGAAGATCGAACGGATCGCACCGGAACTCCCTGGTATCAAGAATACGCCGGTCCACCGGTGGTTTTCGGTCATTGGCCGTCACCCGAGCCACGGCGGGGTAAGTGCGCCCTCGGAATCGACAGCGGTTGTGTCTACGGCTACGAACTAACTGGGTACGTCCTCGAGACTACTGAGTTTCTAAAAGTACCGGCAATACGCCCCTACGATACGCCTACCACTAACGTACAAACCTGAGCATCAATTCGGTACACAAATCTCCGCGTTTATTTCGTAACACAATAGTCAATCTAGAAAAAAAGCAACTTAAGAGGCCTTAGATAACTCGTAATGCCGATGGAACGCTCCTTGCGACTCGATTTTGCGTCATTACTCTCCCTGTGTTCGAGTTTGCACAGCGATGAGGAAGAGTGCACCCGAATCTATCACTTCTATCGGAGTAGCTAATCCAAGGAAATTTATGTCAACACTCTTAAAGCATCCATCAGAAGTTCGACCGTTTCCCAAATTAGTCGAAGCCGTCAACACGCCGGCTCGAACCGATATTTTTTTGAATCGTGAGCTGAGCCTGCTTAAATTTCATGCCCGTGTTTTAGAGGAAGCGTTCGATGAGCGAAATCCTTTATTGGAACGTCTAAAGTTTCTCTCGATTTTCAGCTCGAACCTTGATGAGTTCTTCATGATTCGAGTCTCTGGTCTGAAACAGGAGATCGAGGAGGAGATCAACGCCCTCTCTGCCGATGGTCAGACACCCGCGCAACAACTCGCCGGAGTTCGTGAACAAATTCTTCGGTTAACCGAACTACAGTCAAAGTGTTGGCTTGAAGATCTGCAACCCCGACTAGCCAAGGATGGTCTTGAAGTTGCCAGGTATGACTCTCTGACAGTTCATGAGAAGGACATCCTAAATTCATATTTCTTTGAACATGTCTTTCCAGTATTGACACCATTGGCGGTCGATCCAAGTCACCCCTTTCCATATATATCTCCGCTGAGCGTTAACTTGTGTTTGATCGTCGAACCACCGGAGGATCCGCCGTACTTTGGCGCCTTGAAATTTGATGAACCGAAATTTGTCAGAATCAAGGTTCCTTCGGTTGTGCCACGACTGATCGCCGTTAACGAGTCGAATTCCAAATTCGTGTTGCTCGAGGAAATTATCGAAGCAAACATTCAGTCGTTGTTTCCAGGTGTGTTACCAGGCCCGTGCTATCGCTTTCGAGTCACGCGCGACGCTGATATCGAGATCCGTGAAGAGGAGGCTCACGATCTGCTGAGTCAAATTCAGGAAGAGTTGCGCCAGCGACGCTTTGGCACACCGGTGCGTCTTGAAGTCAGTCCGAATATGCCGGATGAAATGATTGACTACCTGATCGAGTCGTTAAAACTGGAAAGGCAAGACGTGTATCAGGTTGATGGTCCGCTTCACACTCAGGATCTGATGACACTCTTTGATCAAGACCGGAGTGATTTGAAGGATGTGCCGTTCGAGCCGGTGACCCCGGAATGGTTCTGCGAATACTCAAACATTTTTGAAGCGATAACTGAACGGGACAGGCTCCTTCATCATCCATACGATTCGTACGACTGCGTAACTGAATTCATCAACCAGGCAGTGGATGATGATGATGTAGTCGCAATAAAGATCTGTCTATACCGAACTGGACCAGACTCGCCCATCCCGCCTGCGCTAATCAGGGCCAGCGAAAAAGGAAAACAAGTAACCGCGCTAATCGAATTGAAGGCGCGTTTCGACGAAGAGCACAACATCGAATGGGCGCGGAAATTGGACCAGGCTGGTGTGCACGTGGTCTATGGAATCCTGGGTTTGAAAACTCACGGCAAATTAACGCTCGTGATGAGACGTGAGGGAGACAAACTCAAGAAGTATGTTCACATTGCATCCGGCAACTACAACCCTACGACTTCATGTACCTACACTGACCTGGGTTTGTTCACAGTAGATGAGTCGATCGGTAAAGACGCTACTGAGTTGTTCAACTTCCTGACCGGGTTTTCTGCGCAGACTGACTACAAGACTCTGATGGTCGCGCCGGTAGATCTCCGGGAAAAGCTGAACGCTCTATTTGATCGCGAAATCGAGCACAAGCGTGCGGGTCGTCCATCCGGGATAGTCGCGAAATTCAATCGGCTCGCAGATCAGCAGATCATCGAGAGGTTATACGAAGTGTCTCGCGCGGGCGTAAAGATCGATTTGATCGTCCGCGGGATTTGTATGTTGCGACCGGGTGTTCCCGGACTCTCCGAGAACATTCGCGTTCGTAGCGTGGTTGGCAGATTTCTCGAGCACAGCCGCGTGCTTTACTTTGTGAACGGCGGCAATGAAGAACTGTATATCGGCAGTGCTGACTGGATGTCACGCAACTTGAAACATCGGATCGAAGCGATGGCTCCGGTCAATGATCCGGCGGCGAAGAAGTTTCTGAAGGACGTCCTGCTAGATGCTTATTGGCGAGATAACACCAAGGCTCGCTCTTTAGACGCTGATGGCAACTACAATGTAATTCCATCGAATCCCGGCCAGGCTTTCAACAGTCAGGAGTTCTTTATTGGACTGACTCTCGCGCAAAAGTAGTTCCCCGTTTTGGCCGTCGTTCCCGTAACCCCCCTTGGCGAAATAGTCGTGTAATGAACGTTCACACGACTTGGATTGCGATTTTATTCAGGAGGCAGAAATGCGACGGGGAAAATTCATCAGCACCATACTTCTTCTGGCGATCGTTTTCAGCGCAACATCAGTTAACACCGGCTTCGCCAAACCAAAAGAGAAAAAGAGGCTACCGAATGGAACTGCTGTGTTGTGGCGTAGTCCTGACGATATTGGCTCGCGTGATCTTTTTCTGGGACCAGGTGGAGACAGCATGCGACCCGATCTTCGCCGGCTCACCTTCTTAAAAGAGGAAAAAGGGGGCTACTCAAAGAAGTACCGCGTGCGCGATGCTTCTGGACGCGAATGGGTCGCAAAGGTCGGCAAGGAGTCTCAGTCTGAAACCGCAGCTGTTCGATTGCTTTGGGGCATTGGATACCTAACCGAAGTTAATTATCTAGCTCCACGCGTCACGATTCCTGGAAAGGGAACGTTTAGCAACGTTAGATTCGAGGCGAGACCAAAAGATTGGGACCGAGTACAGGAATGGAAGTGGAAACAGAATCCTTTCGTGAATAGTCGAGAATTCCAAGGTTTGAAGATCATGATGGTCCTGCTCAATAACTGGGACATCAAAGACTCAAACAATCAGATCGTCTATGTGCGCGGCGACAATGGGGACGAGTTGCGCTACATCATCAGCGATCTGGGCGCTACGTTTGGTCATGCCAGTACTACACCACTTTTCTGGCGATTCACGAGAAGCCGAAACAACCCTAAGAACTTCGCTAGAAGCGATTTCCTTGAGAAGGTGAAAGGTAACCGGGTTGTACTTCATTATGGCGGTAAGAATCGCGGACTATTCAAAGACATTACCATCGACGACGCTCTATGGATCGGCAGCCTGCTTGCCAACCTTAGTGATCGACAGTTAGTCGACGCCTTTAGAGCCGCAAACTACACGCCTAATCAGAGCGCACTCCTGGCAAATGTTGTACGACGACGTACCAACGAGCTGTTGAGTCTGCGCCCCAGTCTGCAGATCGGAAAGGGTGAATAGGGTTGAAAGGTAGCCAATTCGGATGACAGTGAAGCCCAAACGCCGCCAGGAAATAGTGACGTTGTTAGTGGTGTTTCTGGCAGTGTTAGTTGTGAGTGCCTTAATTGTTTATTCGATTGGTTGGTGGCGCCGGCCGAATAACGAGTCCTATCAGCCAGTTGTCCAGAACCAACCGGCCGAGATCAATAGATCGACGGGCGAAACAAGAGTGCCCACGCCATCTGGTAATCGCCAGAATAGTGGGATCATTGATAACCTTTTCGGCACCCAGAGCGATGGAACTGTTCCAACTGAAGGCTGGGCCATAAATATTGGGCACTTGACCATACGCTTGATGCTTGCCGCACTGCTGGGCGCAGCTCTCGCATTCCGGCCTCGAAAACGAATCCTTGCATTAAAGCGAAACCCCTACGTTGCCCAAACGCAAATATTGCTGGCCATCGTGGCGGCGGCGTTGATGATCATCGTTGGCGACAATGCCGCTAGAGCGTTTGGCATCTTTGGTGCGGTGTCGCTTGTTCGCTTTCGAACAAATATCAAAGACCCCAAAAGAGATCACGGTCCTGTTGATTAGTTTGGCGCTCGGTCTGGCGGCAGGAGTCGGGCGTTGGGAACTGGCCTTAATTCTCGCCATCTTTTCATTGATTGTTTTATGGCTTTTGGAGTGGCGCGAACCATCACTCGTATTTCGCTCGATGGACATAAAGGTGACGACAAAGAACGTTCTGTCTACACAAAGAGCTTTGAGAGAAGTCTTCAAGAAGTTCGGATTTGATCGTGAGCTTCGTGCGGTTGCTCGAGAAGTCAGCGACGAGTCGCCCGGAAGCTTGATGTATTCAGTAGATATCAGCCCGACGGTTAGTACGGACGAGTTAAGCGAAGAGATTCTGCATTTAGATGGTGGAAATATTCAGGGGATTGAGTGGGACCAGAAGAAGAGTTATTCGTATTTGTATCAGTAAAGATGCTTCCATTTTCCATATATCATTTTTCACTCTGAATTCGAAATAAAGTAGAAAGGGCCGAGGTGATTTCACCTCGGCCCTTTCGTAGTAGTCCTACCTTACCAAACTTATTTCTGCTTGGCAGCAGTTGCCGTTGCGGCCGTCGCTGCATTGTGCTGATAACTAACCGAGTAATCCTCAACAAACTTCTTCAGATCACCGTGACCCCAACGAGTATAGAAATCATAGTTCTTCATCTCGCTGTAAACCTGGTCAAAATTCCAATTGTAATGATTGAAGCGGTAGACGGCTCCCATTACGCCAGTCCGGTGACGGCCACCTGCGCAGTGAACATAAAACTTTCCAGTTGTCGGGTCATCAACTAACTTCAGGAACTGCGCGATCGACGCCGTTTCGGGATATCGTTTGTCGCTCATCGGAATATTGACATAATGCATCCCGAGCGCCTCAACACTGGTCTTCTCGTACGCCTTGGGATCGTCAGTCAAATCGATAACCGTTTTAATGCCCAAATCCGCAAGCTGTTGGTAATCGGCCTTATCTGGTTGTGCTCCCCGATAGAAGCGATCATCCATCTGTCCAAAATTCTTGATTTTTATGCTGCTGAAGTCGGCCTTGCTTGCAGTTTGACCGAACGCTGTGGCCGATATTGATATGACAATTAAGAGGGATGCAAACAGAACAAAAGAATAGCTGGGTCTTTTCATTAAACCAAAACTCCTTGAACGAAACGACGGATCTTTTAACGAGTCGGGCCTATTTTGCGATGTGTAACCCTGTGTGGGAAGTCCAACAATCAGTCTCACCCTGGGGCGGCTGACGAAGCGACAGTCGAGAAGTCGCAAGGAATCTTTCAAAAGCCAGTCCTAAGATTCAAAGGTCGAGGTCATGGTTGCAAGAAATCTCACAATTTTTTGCTCCAGGGTTCCTCCTAAAACAACCCCACATGCCCGCCTAAACTGAACGAGCATTCGCCGCCTGGGGAACGCGTTGTGGCCGAGGTCCAGAGGTAACCGGCGGACTCACTTTCTCTTTTAGTGCCTCACGGAAAACCTGCCTCATGTTATCGACGAAAACGAACCTGATATCTTTAAAAGGCTCCTTGGGGACTTCATCGAGATCGCGCTTGTTTTGTAGGGGAAGAATGATCGTGGATACGCGCGCGCGCCGAGCAGCTAAGACCTTCTCTTTTACGCCCCCAATCGGAAGAACATTTCCACGCAAGGTTATCTCGCCGGTCATCGCTACATCTCGACGAATAGGCCGTGAAGACAACGCCGAGACCATCGCGGTCGCCAGGGTGATACCAGCTGATGGACCATCCTTTGGAATCGCACCCTCGGGAATATGAATATGTAAGTCGTAGTTGTTGAAGTCTTCCTCGGCTATATCGAGTTCCTTTGCCCTTGATTTAGCATAGGAGTAGGCTGCTTGAGCCGACTCGCGCATCACATCTCCTAGTTGTCCCGTAAGCACGAGGCCTCCCTTCCCTTTCATTTTGAGTGCTTCAATGAAAAGGACATCGCCCCCCACCGCGGTCCAGGCCAGACCTGTTGCAATGCCAATCTGATCCTTCTTCAAAACTTCTTCAGGAATGATCTTCGGAGCACCGAGAAACTCATGCAGATTCTTTAGCGAGACCCGAATCGTTCCTTTGTGTCCTTCAGCTATCTTGCGAGCGACCTTTCTACAGATTCGTCCGATCTCCCTCTCAAGCTGTCTGAGGCCTGCTTCTTGTGTGTACTGTTGAATGATGGCGATTAGCGCCGTGCGTGAGATGTTCAAATCTTTCGACGTTATGCCGTTCTCGTCCATCTGTTTTGGCAACAGATGTCGCACGGCGATCTCGCGCTTCTCTTCTTCCGTATAACCGGCCAGGCGAATGACCTCCATTCGATCTCTCAGCGCCGGCTGAATCGTGTCGAGCACGTTTGCCGTCGTCATAAAGATCACATTGGACAGATCAAAAGTGACGCCCAGGTAATTGTCACGAAACGAATTGTTTTGCTCTGGATCGAGTACCTCAAGCAAAGCCGACGACGGGTCGCCACGAAAATCCGCACCAACCTTGTCGATTTCATCGAGCATGATCAAAGGATTATTGGTGCCGGCCTGTTGGACTGCCTGAATTATTCGTCCCGGCATCGCGCCGACGTAAGTGCGACGATGTCCTCGAATTTCGGCCTCGTCATGAACACCACCAAGCGAGAGTCGGACAAACTTTCGATCGAGGGCTCGCGCAATTGAACGGCCCAGTGAAGTCTTGCCAACGCCCGGAGGTCCCACCAAACAAAGGATTGGACCTTTGGGTTTCTCCTTGAGTTTCCTGACGGCCAACGCTTCCAAGATTCGATCTTTAACTTTATCTAACCCATAGTGATCTTCATTTAAAACCTTTTCGGCCTTTTGCAACTCAAGGTTATCAACTGAAGATCGCGTCCATGGAAGGTCGGTCATGATCTCCATCCAATTTCGCAGAGTCGCCGTCTCTGCGGCATCAGGATGCATTCGCTCGAGTTTCTTCAACTGTCGAAGTGCTTCGTCTTCTGCCGGCTTCGGCATTTTTGACGCTTCGATCTTTTCGCGGAACTGAGCAATCTCCTCCGCCAGTTCGTTACCCTCGCCGAGCTCACTTTGAATCGCCTTCATTTGCTGGCGCAGATAAAACTCACGCTGCGAACGGTCGATGTCGGCGCGCGCCTGCGTATTGATTTCCTGCTGAACGGTTAATACCTCGATCTCTTTGTTCAGGAGATCATTTACGCGTCTGAGCCTTGCGGTCGTGTCGGCGATATCAAGCACAGACTGCGCGTCTTCGACTTTCAACTCCAGATTCGAAGCAGACAAGTCAGCAAGACGGCCGGCATCATCAAGGTTTGCAATAATCGCCATTACCTCGGGCGAAATATTTTTTCCGAGATTGATCGCTTTTTCCATCGAGGCGCGGACGTTGCGCACCAAAGCCTCGACTTCGAGCGAACGCTCAGGCGGCAAAATCTCCTGAATAACATTCACGCGTGCTCGCAGATATTCACCGGTAGTGTCGACCGAGGATATTTGCGCTCGCGCCAGACCCTGGACCAAAATTCGAATTCGACCGTCAGGCAATTTCAGCATGCGCATGATGACTGCTGCAGTTCCGATCGAATAAAGGTCGTCCGCCGTCGGTTCCTCTTTGTCGAGATCTTTTTGCGACGCCAGCAAGATCATCCGGTTTTCACCCAACGCTTCGTCGACCGCACGAATCGACTTCTCGCGCGAGACAAACAACGGCACGATCATGAACGGATAGATAACGATGTCTCTAAGCGGCAGTACAGGCAAATCCGAAGGTATTTGTAACTGTTGGTCCGCGGCTGTGGTGTCAATCGCTTCAGTAAATTCTGGTTCTTTTGGTGTTGCCATATTCGGACCTCCAGCTTGAGGAAATAACATTTATCGACTTTGAATCGGGATTATCTCTGAGCTCGTTTCTTTAACCGGGACCATGTGCTCTCCGCCTCTCCGGTCTTCAATCTTGGGGAGACGTATGTTCAAGACGCCGTTTGCAAGTTCGGCCTCGGCTTCGCGAACACTGATGGTCCAACGTAGATGGACGACCCGGTTAAACTTCCCGTAGCTACGCTCTGAGCAAAGATAGGAAATGATCCGCCGACGAGCCGGCCGGCGTTTCTTGTCTCCCCAGATTCTCAGCTTCGTGTTGCAAAGGCCAATCATTATCTGATCAGCACTGACGCCGGGTAATTCGACTCGAAGCAAAATCGCATCGGGAGTTTCACTAAGATCCACCGGGGGAGCCCATGCTCCGGACGCAATCGGGTTCTCTGCTTCGGTCGCTTCCTGTAAAGCTGCGTAGAGACGGCCGACTCGATCTCTGAGCCTTTGAAGTTCAAGGCGCTCTAATCCTGTCGCCCTTATGGGTTTGATCATCGCGAACCTCTTAGAGACGATGCAACAATCCAGCTATTTTCTACTTGCCGCACCCGTGGCTCGATTCCGCACCAGGTGTTTTAGTTCGGTCATGAATTCTGAAACGTCTTCGAACTCAAGATAGACAGAAGCAAACCGAACATAGGCGACCTTGTCGAGTTCCTTCAATCGCCGCATTATCATCTCACCGATCTTACTTGTGGGGCGCTCTCTCTCAGGCGATTCCTGGACGTACTTCTCGATGCCATTGACGATACTATCCAGTTTGGTCGAAGCTACCGGACGTTTCTCACAAGCGCGTAA
>AR_comb_assmDRAFT_10133298_pt1 | contig 11524 bp, 11 predicted proteins | sample ArasoioldDNA_FD_10543 | JGI IMG/M metagenome (IMG submission 10543) | reverse complement strand
AAGGCGGGCATGGCGGCGGCGCGGGCGCGCGGGAAATCCCTGGGACGCCCCGCCACTCCTGCCCCGCTGGTGGCCCAGATCGAAGGGTTAGCGGCCACGACGTCCTTGAGTATTCGCCAGATTCACGCCGTCTTCGCAGGGCGTGTCAGCCGTTCCGTGGTGGGTGCGATCGTCCAGCGTATCCGAGCCCAAGCGCCTCTCGTGTCCCTGTGACACCTTTTTACACGTATCCTGACCATACCCCTACTCCTGTGTCAAAAAAGCAGCCGGTGAATAGGCCATGAGTAATTGTATCGTACTATACAAATCTCATATCACTCAGCCTGGTTCCATTCGGTTTAGGGCTCAAGCGTATTCTATCGTCCGATACACATACCTCTTGTGTCCTGTGTCCCAGACACCTCGGGGTCTGAGATGGACAACCGGTATGCTATAATGCAGGAAAGGCGCAAGTTTCTCGTCGAAACGTATTGACAAGGGAGGTGTAAAACAGATGGCCAAAGAACTCAAGCGTATTGATATAAGTAGTATCCCAGAACTCGTGAAGCTTGCACACGAGGTGCAAAGCACCAACGAGCCGAGCATCTTACAGCAGGAGAGGGAGGACGTGGCCATGCTCACCCCCCTCAAACCAGTACCCAAGAGAGGAGTCAGGGGCAAACCAACCACTGCAGATGACCCCCTATGGAAACTCGTGGGTATTGGTCACTCTGGCAAAGGCGATGTCTCAGAAAACAAACACAAGTACCTTGCTGAGGCATATCTGCCTCACAAACAGGTATGAGGACGCGCCGAGCATCTCCAGCAAGACGCACCTTTGTTGATACGTCCGCGTACTTTGCTCTCCTCGATGCTGATGATGCGAACCATGCACAGGCACGTACCATCAGTCAGCGCTTGATCGCTGAAGGCTTTCATCTCTTTACCACCAGCTTCGTGCTGGCAGAAACCCATGCGCTCCTCTTGAATCGGTTAAGCCAGCAGATTGCCACCAGATTTCTTCGGGACATGGAACACAGCCCGACAACCCTGATATGGGTAACCCCTCGTGATGTGTACCGTGCTAGGGCGATTATCTACCAGTATACGGACAAAGACTTTTCCCTTACCGATGCGACAAGCTTTGCGGTGATGGAGCGGCTTCGTATTCCCGCTGCCTTCACCTTTGACCGGCACTTTGCCCAGTATGGCTTCACGGTGCTGTCTGCACATGGTTGATCGTATGGTATACTCCCCAACCGGCAGCACAAGCAGGCAAGTCCGTTAAGCGTAGAGGTTTGGAGAATCCCTTCCTTATCGGCAACGGTAATTGCACTACTGCACTGCCTGTCTGTGCTGCTATGAGCTTATTCCCTTCCCAAGTTCCCTCATCGCTTGTTGTTAAGCCTCTAGTAACCTCGCCCTACGCCGTTGATTTCTCAATGCCTTTAGGAAAGCATGAGGATCGACAATCTTTGGCTCTTGCCCTGATAGCAGCGCATCGTAAATATTGATAGCATTTTTATTCTCGACCGCTTGTTTTGCAGAACCGTACCATAAGAGATAATCGTTGGTTTCTATCGCCTTTTTCGTGTAACGGAGAAGATATCCCCCTTTATTTGCCGCTTTATATTCCTGCATGAATTCCTCTAAAGTTTCTCCTGGCAGCAATGTCTTAGCGAAATTAAACGTTGGCTGGTTGTACTTGCTCAGCGCTTGATTAAACTCCTCTACTGATACCTTAATAGCTGGTGTAATAGATCTCTTTTTCATAGTTTTATTATACTACAATTGAGATTGTAGAGACTTGATAATGGGCTTATAAAATTCTTACAAAATACGCCGGAGAAGGTAAAACCATCATTGCCTCATCTCAAGCGGAAAACAGTGAACAACCCGCACATCAATCAGCCTGCTTCCATTCCGTTGAAGGCTCAAGTCTCTTATATCCCGCATCCGCAAACTGCTTATCAAAGCCAAAGATGTCAGAGGTTGCGTATTCATCGGCAACCGCCATCACGAGACAGTCAGTAAAGCTGACTGATTGCGGGAGTGCTTCAAACTTTTTCAGCGCTTGGGATACATTGGTTTGTGTCGTCAAAACCAGAAACGGCGGGGACAACTCCGATACGGCGGCAAGCGCGGTTGTATGACCGACCTTACGACCCAGAATATTGAGCAGTTCAATGAACACAGCCGCGGGAATGAGTATGTCCTTGTGCGCGCTTCGAAGCCTCTCAGCGGCCTTCAGAGCAACTTCATGGTTATGATCGTCAGGGAGAAACAGCGAGACAAGGCCGCTTGTATCCGCTATGATAACGCTCTCTCTACTCGTCTCCATATAAGATATCGTCGATCCGTGAAGATAAATCCGCCGGCGCTTTGACCTGTAATTTCTCCCCAAGACTGACCAGCCGTAGCAATGCCTCGCCTGTGGTCTCGCCTCTTGCGTTTTGGGACGCTTTAAATCCGATGTTTACCAGCTCTCGTATCACTTCAGCCTCGCGTTTGTTCTCGCGCTTTGCCCGAAGCTTTATATCCCGCGCTTGTTCCTCTGTTAAATAGACTTGAGTTCGTATCATATTAGTATTTTATAACATATATGTCATATGTTAGTCAAATAGGGGCTATCGGAACTCCCAACTGTCGATAACTACCTCTTATAGACATCTTCCTATTCGCCTTCATAAGCTATTATTGACTCAAGGAAGATGCGATTATTTCTGCTAATTCTTTATGCTTCCGACCATTACTCATAAGTATTGTGCTAACATCGAGCCAAGTTACCATTCCACCTGCTTCTTTGACCAGACATTCTCCTGCTGCAACGTCCCATTTTTTAGTATTCAAATGCAGAAGAGCATCATAAACTCCTGCTGCAACTCGACACGATTCTAACGCTGTACTTTCAAGAACTCTCGGTTTGATTTTGCCAATTACTTTAGCGTTATTTATCGCTGACACAACAGCAGTGTATCTTGCCGGTCGTAGCCCTATGCTTGCATCAAAGCTCATGATAAATCCATCTTGAGGTTGAGGATTAGACACTTGTAATCTTTCTGTCTGCCCATCCTGCTCCACAAACGCACCATCGCCTCTTGATGCATAATACTGTTGATGATGCGCCGGCGCATCGACGGCGCAAACAATTACCTCCCCGTTTTTGGCAAGTGCAAGAGGAACTGTATAATCAGGACTAACAGGTATTACCTTTCCGCCTCCACGCGCAAGATTAGTACTCCCATCTACTTCATCTAAAATCCATTCATATTCTGATGGTAAACCGATTCTTAAACTTTTACCTTGAGTCTTGCTTGTTTCTTCTGTCAGAATGGCATGATGCGGATAGCGTGCCTTTATACGAGAAACGATGAGTTCTGTATTTGACTCATCAAGATTAGTAACTAATCCCAAGCCTCCCATGATTATTTGCAAAGTAGGTGTACCTGCAAGCGTATTCCTTCCAGCCTCACGCGTAATAGCTCTTGCAAATTCGAGATATTTGCGCCATTGTTCGCGTTCAGAGTCAATCTGCTGTTGCTTTTCGGTAGTCATAATTTTGCAGAAGTATTATACCATCTGTTGCAGTTTTTCTTAACCATGGGATAATACCTCTCCCGCATCAATAGCAGGTTAGTTCTTAGAGAGTTGACCTATCGCTTCTCGCCTCGATCAGTCCGATTGAATGGAGCAGCGTTCTTCTCTATGGAGAATACAAACTCAACAGAGATTTAGTCAAATGATTTTCGTATATTTTTAAGTCTTAGCAGATAATTTCACATAAATCTTGGTGGTCTCTGATACAAGGTCTGCTCGGCAATATTGTGCTGGCGACAGACGTCACGCACGTTTCCCCGCACCTCCGCTTCCTGTAAAATCCGAATGATCTGTTCTTCGTAAACCGTTTGCTTGCATACGTCCTCCCGTTGATATGTTCTACAAACCTAACATATCAACGCCTGTGAGTAGCACTGGACCATCCAGAATCGTTCGTTTTCGGGTCTCACGACCCTTAGCGTGAAAATCTGTACGATTGCTACTCAGAGGCTATCCGGAAACTAATATCTAATAAATCAATCCCTTAGAAGTCTCTAAAAGCATGGCAAGAAGCCACTTGTCCAGTAAGTCCGTTCTTAGTCTTGCCCTGCATAGGACCTAACGTGTTCCGTTATAAAGGCTTTGTTTCCAGATAGCCTCTCACAGGCGATCAACTGAACGCATTATAAGGGGGCAAGTCATCTGGCCTTTTACTCGTTGGGCAATTCCAGCAAAGGCATGGGATTGAGATTACGCCTGTCCCCCCAACGTATTTTGGTCTGTTCGTGTATATACCAGATGCGTTCTTCGGTCAGGTTTTTGGAAACAACCGCCGGGAAGGCTTCTTCAAAATAGGAATACGGCGGACGGTTATGGATATTGACGGAGTGGTAATCCAACTTGTCTTCCATGTGATGCAGGTGCGTCGCTGCGGTATTGGGATGATAGGTCAAGATGTTGGGGCTGGCAACAAAAAGCAGGCCTTCAGCCAGTAGTCTTCCCACTTTCTTAATGGTTTCTTCGATGGTTTTTGGTGTCTCGCCATCCAATCCAAAAAGGATGGAGGAGCCGACACGGATACCAGCTTGGCGCGCTAGACCCAGCGATAAACGAACTCTCTCGTCCCAGGGTTGGGATGGGTTGATGTTTTTGTGTACCTTGTTGATAACAGGCTCGGCCATACTTTCAATGCCAATATAAATGTAGCTGCAACCAGCGGCCTGCATCGTATTGAGCACAACACCAGCTTCTTCCGGTACTCGGCGCGAAGCCAGCAAATCGACCGTTAATTGTGCGCCCCAGACCAGACCCACGATTTTGCGCGTTTCAATCTCGCGTCCGAATATCTTAATAGTTGGCGTTGTCGCATGCCGCGCCAGTTCGCAGATTTTCATCCACTCCTTGCAGAAGTTGATCATATGCCCGACTTTCCCGCCCCAGAAAATCGAATCATCGAAAAACACCGCTTCCGCGCCATAATCGATATATTCGATTAGCCTCTGAATGGCTTTATCTGCAGCTTTAAAGGCCAGGAAATTGCCGACCACGGTTGTGGCTTCTGAACAGAAATAGCAATGATACGGGCAGGAGGTGGTGACCATGCAATGCGCGGTCCGCAAAATGCGCTCGTTGTGTTTAAAAATGGGGAAACGCGCACGGATCGCAAAGGCACTGTAAGGAGAGGGCAATGCACTTATATCTGTTTTTTCTCCAGAAATCGGCCAGACATGGAGGGCATCCGGGCCAAAGGCGACAATGAGCGCATGACCAGGCATCTGGCCGAATAAACTGGAGAATTGGGACATGGTTTGAATAATGGTGCTTACATCCACAGTTCTCAGGTTGATATCCATGGCAAGGGAAATGCATTTCATCAATCTGTCCAGTGCGTAGTATCCCTCACCAGCAACCAGGAAATCAAAAACGCGTTCAACCGAGCCATCTGCAATTTTACTGATCACGCTGGATGGTTCGAGTTTCAGTCGGCCTGAAATTTTATCGTAGTGTACCGTCTCATCGGTATGACGACCGCCGAGCACAATAATGCAATCAGGACTTTGCTTGCGGATAGTGCGCGCAATGTCAATAGCATATCGGTGGGCAGGCGAGACCGCGCTTATCAGGACGACCTTTGGGCGTATCTTTCCGAGAACGTTGCATACGAAATACTCTTCGACTGTCTCATTCCAGACGCGGGGGTCGAAAACCGTTTGGTCGGTATTCAGCAAAACCCCGTCATATTTGCGGATGCCGTTATCGTCCACCTGGGCACGATATTCCGCCGAGGGTAAATACCCCCATTGAGGGCACAAAGCGTTATAAGGTGCGCCTTCGGAAAATCCCTTCTTGCGGGTCTGGACCACCTGGTCAATGGTATAACTTAAAGCCGAATAGAGACACATCGGGTCGCCAGGAAACTCGATTTTGTCTTCGTCTGTTGACATTACAGGTGCCACAATGGACAGCACCGGGAAAGTGCGCGCCAGCCACTCATCTTCTTCGATACTCAGGGCTGTGTTTTTTTGTCTCGACTGAATGAGATACTTTAAGACCTTTTGCCGTTTGACAAGAGTCTCCCTGGGACCAGCGGGAACTGAACGCACATCGGTATCGGTTACAGCATGCATTTTGACCGTTATCATGGTAGCCATTGAGGCACCTCCTAGAAGTTAGCTAGAGGCGCACCGCGCAGGCTGGCTCATTGCGGAAGAGAGACGGGCGGAGTATAGTTTTACCCGTGCTTTACGGCACAAAAAGGGCCTGAGCGGTGCACCATCGTGGGACACCGTTGGTTTTGTATTCCAAAACTACGGGAAGGCCGACACAGGTAAGCCCTTACTGTTGGGGAACGGCGAGATGCTTACCAGGTCGTAAACGCTTGGGCCTTTTTCCTTACTGTTGGGTTATTCCCGCTGTTCGATACCACCACCTCCCTTAGTAAACTTGGAATTAACTCTGCTTTCCGTATAGTATTGGCGTTTCTGGGCAGGAATACATCCTGAGTTCACAAACGAAATTCCATTATGGAACTTTTGTTGTTTCGTAGATTTTCGGCGGATACTGTAACTACTGAGCAACAGTAATGTTCTGGATAGCTTTCAACTTATTGAATAGGGGACAATCTCCAAAGCCACATGGCATTGTAAGCGAGGTAATACCATGGTTACTGAACCACAACAGCGTCAGTGCAAACGCGAAGACTGTCCCAATCGGTTTCAAGTCTATCCTGGCCAACCAGGGCGTCCTAAAGAGTACTGTTCCTATACGTGTAAACACATACACTTTACCGGAGCACTCGAAGAAGATGTCCGCAAGGCACAGCAGTCTGCCCGGAAATATCAATCTACTCTCCAAGCCAGTCTTGAAAAGAAATTTAAGGGGCAAGAGGCCCAAATCGACCGGCGTGAGATCCTCACTGGGATGGCAGCAACCTTTTTGGGTTTCTTCCTTGAGAAGAAATGGCCGCAAGGAAAGAATAAAACGGCACAACACGAAGCTGCGTGGCAAGAGCTTCGTGAAATCCGTCGGCTTCTCTGGCTCAATCCTGATCCGAACGCAGCTATAGCAAGAGCTCGTGCCACTTCTTTACAGGCAGTGCTTACTCCCTTGGTATCGAAGGATCGCACTGCTGCTCGGATATGGATTTACTGCGAGGAAATTAAGCGAGATGCAGGCGTTGCAGGAGAATCTGACGAAGCGTTCAAGCGGATAGAAACGCAGGTGGAATTCGTAGAATACTACTGGAATCGTGAGCATGATCACCTGAATTTCGCCTACGCATTGCTTAGCCATGCCAATCTCGACCGCAACCGGCTTGCCCGTGTCCCAAAGGAATTCGGTGATGAACACGCTGCCCGGGCGAAACGTCGCATTCTTGCTGCCCTCAATGTTCTCAAGGGGCCTTGCTATAAGCAAGACAGGGTTGTTGTGAATATGTTACGCCATCAGGCAACGCTAATGCTCTTCAGATTGGAAGCATTCCAGTACAGGGATATACGCGCTGCGGAGCAAAGGCTTGCTGAGATGCAACAATTTGAAGAACAGATCAACGAGAGGATTGAGTTGCCTCGGACCTCTATCGAGACACTCCGGGAAGAAGCTGGATTCTGCCTAGGCCTGAAACACGACCTTGACGAGGCCAATGAACTACTCCAGAAAGTGACTACTCAGTCCCAAACGCTGGATGTTCAACCTATCCCAGCTCAGCTTAGCTTACTACGTCCAAAACTTGAAATTTCGTACGAACATAAGAATCCAAGCTTTGAAGAAGAGGCGAAGAGGTATCTTGCCCTCCTTCAGGGGCATCCTAGTGCATACAACGTGAACCAACTACGAGATTTGGTAAGAAGAATGGGTAGAGATACCACAAAAATAGATACTGACATCCCCACCATCTATACCACACACATGATAGTAAACCTGTATTACGAAGATTTCAGTTTGCGAAGAGAGGGCGTTTATGAGCGCATTACTCTTTTGCAGGAGAAGGTGGGAAAGGCTGAATAGGCCCTTGCTGTGCTATCTGTGATTTGCGTTTTTCCTTACGTCTCTGGCGGTAGCGTCTGTTCCAACCTTTTCTTTTCTCTTCCGGAGTTGCTGTTGCCAACCACTTTCGCCTATTCTCTTTTTCCTGCTTACGGATTTGTTCAGGAAGCTGCTCTTCAAGCATTGTCTCATATTTAGAACGGAATTGTCCGAATTCCTCTAGTGAGGATAAGGAATAGCGAGGATTCACAGTCCACAGTTCGATTGTAGTTTCATACAGCTTGAGAATAAGATTTTCGTAGGAGGTTCCCTCATCAACTATCTTACGTCTCAATAGGCCTAATATCCAGAACTCACTGGAAAACTCTTCATCTCGTTCTTGTGAACCAGCTTTGATATTTCTGAACCAATCTGCATGCCTCTCGCTACGCTCCAAGTACTCCCAAACGCCCTGTGGTTGCTGACGCTCTCGGCTTTCCGGTGGCGGCTTGGCCCGCTCTTGGAGGGTGAGCGGAAGTCCAGGTGAGACCTGCCCTCTCTCACGTGAGGCCTGCGTGGGCTCTGATTGCTTGGGCTGTTGTGGTGTGGGTTCGCCACGGGGACCCTCCCCTTCAAAACGTACTGACAAAATAATGGCACCGGAGCCGCAATGTACCCGCTCGATACCTGGGCTGCATTATAGACCTAGTAGTCCAATAGATCAAGCAGGACAGCTCTGTCTTATTCCCAAAACTTGGCCATTCTCGACACATTCTCACCTGTCGATAACCACCTATTATCGACACCTTTAACCTACGTTATCAGCAACATCCTCAGTATCGAACACTTCTACTTCGGGGAATCACCAAGATTCCGCCCGCCGCCCCCTTACAAAAAAAGGAAAAAATGGTGAGCGGGAAACGGACAGTTTTCAGTTGGCATTCCCAAGACACGGCTCTGATGGAGCATAAGCGATGGGTACACCTGAAGTAAGAAGGGCTTCTTCCGCTAGGGATGGTATCGAGTCACCCCTCGGGAGGAGCCCCCAGGAGAGACAGCCCTCTCATCGGCAGCCAAGACGATCATGGTGCGTCCCCATCGATCAACCCCCAGCATGATCCCGGTCAGCAGTGTGGCAAGCAAGGGCAACGCCAGCGCGTGATCACGCGACAGATGGCTCACGGTGCGGCTCGCAACCGTCGCGCCTGGAGCGTCGCCGCCGTTGGCGTCTCCACAGCCCGATGTGCCTGTGGTCAGTCTTGCCAGGCAGCGATGCCAGGCGTACCGCCCCGTGGGCGGTCTGCCTGGCAAGGGCGCAACCCGGTGGCCCATGCCCTGAGACGCGACCGTATGCCGTTTCTGTCGGTCAGGCGTAGGAGGCAGGCGGCTGACCGCTGGCCCTGGTCATGGGGCTCTCTCCATGCCGGCTGTCTGTGGGCCGATGCGCCGAGCAACCTGGAGACCCACTGGGAGGGCGTGCGCGCCACCTGTTCGGGGGGCTTGTGCCTTGATGAAGTCCCTGCCAGCGGTCGCACGCTGCTGTGGGCCACCGCTCCCCTGGCTGCCGGTACGGTAGCGTGCCAACGGGTCGAGAGCAATGCTCAAGACCGCATGGACGCGTTTTGACCAGCCCGCAAAGATCGCGGGCTCGGCGCCCCAGTGATCATGCCCGCTGGCGCGCCGCTCTCCACAGAGGCGCGGCAACGCTCCTGGGCTGAGGTCGAGCCTCCACGGGGGGTGTTGCACGTCATCCCAGACGTCCACCAGCGCCTCCTGGATGGGGTGCGCGCCAGCACAAACCGTCTCAACCGTCAGGGCAACACAGGACGCACGAAGCGTCGGGGGCGTCCGCGCACGACCGCCCACCCACAGCGACCGCGTCGAGCGGGCCTGCGCACACAGCCGCAGGCCCGCTTCATCTGGGAGCATCCATCGCGCATGGTCGGTCCACCAGACGACCGCAGCGAGCAGGACAAGGAACCCCTGGCCCGCCTGTGGCAGATGGCCCCCGAACTCCCGCGCTTTCGGCCATGCCATCCGCCGTTTTACCGCCTCTTTGCCCAGGGCATCCCCACGCAGTGTGCCCGCTCGCGCCGCCCGCGCCTGGTCACCCCGGCGTCGTACCAAGCCCACGCCTGGCTGGCCAAAGCCCTCAAGCAGATCGGCACAAACCAGTTGGACACGCTGAGCGTCGTGCTGGGGTGGGCCCCCGGCCAGCGTCCCAACCCTCATGGCGAGCGCAACACCCGGGTGTTGCGCATGAGGCAGAAGCCGCGCGACAAACGCCGTACGATTCCCCCCCTTGCCACAGCCCTGGAGTTGGCACTCTCTGCCCGGAGGCTCGAGCATCCCTTATACCCTGACAAGATCAGAGCGTTCCCCGTGCGTTCTCAAGAGACAACCATCCTGAAAAGGGCTGCGTAACAGGAATGGGAAATGAAAAGTGTCGGGAAACGGGGAATATTAACTGATTCCGCGAAGTGCTATAATATAAAAAGAAATAGTACAGCTGAAAAAAAGCGGCCGACGTTTCTGAAATCACACCGTATGAAGATTCTGCAGCTGCCATTATTTCTGCGAAAGAAATTTGAGAACGTTGCGACACAACAGACGATCACTCCTGTGGCACCGACTGCAGAGAGCACTGTCATGCAAACGCTGCCGGCATATGCAGCCTATCTTGGCAGTCAGGGGTATTCGCAAAGCACCCAAGAAAAATATTTTGCAGACATCAAAAAATTCTCGCTCTTTCTCCGGGAGAAGAAAATAGGGGAGATCACCACCCATGATATCGAGCAGTGGATTGCCGGTCTTCTCTCAAAGGATGGGGGGAAGTTAGATCCCAAAACGGTCAACCGGAAAGTAAGCGCGGCGATCAACTACTTTCTGTGGCTGACGAGCTTACAGGTCCTGCCCAAGGACCCGACCGCACCCCTCACCAATGCCCGCATCCAGTCGCCGCTTCCGGATTACCTCTATGAGCAGGAAATCAAAACCTTGTATCACGAAGCCAGTCAGGACCCCCGGCTCTATCTGGTGGTGTTAGTGTTTTTAGAAACCGGGATGAAAAGCAGTGAGCTTTCTACCTTGACCACAGCGCATGTCGATATCTCAGACCCCTACCGTCCGGAAATCTGGATCAAACACAGTGGGAAACAGACCAAAAAGGATCGAAACGTTGCCCTGCCGCCGCAATTTGTAGAGGTGTATCAGCGGTATCTGGCGCAATATCACATCGAAGAAGTCCTGTTCCCCTATACCGATCGCTTTATCCAACTCCTGTTTGTAGGTTTGAAAAAACGAACCAAGATTGCCAAAGAGCTCACGCCCAAAACGCTGCGGCATACGCATGTGGTGCGGGCGTATAAACGGGGAGAGGATCCGGAGAGAATCTTTGACCGCATCGGGCTGGCACCGGATTCGAGAAAAGAAGCCCATGAAGTGTACACAAGGCTGGCAAGACGGGGGATATAAGGGAGTTAAAGGGAGTATACCCCTACAACGCCATCTAGATTTGACCCAACAGCAGCCACGCGATACGCTC
>AR_comb_assmDRAFT_10819770_pt1 | contig 11525 bp, 19 predicted proteins | sample ArasoioldDNA_FD_10543 | JGI IMG/M metagenome (IMG submission 10543) | reverse complement strand
TGCTGCTTACCGCAGGTGGAACAGAAGACGCGTCTCATTTTTCCTCCACATTTGGATCCAATACCGGTTCCGTGAGAGTTCCGAATCCGGTCCACATCGGAGCAGGAGCGGCGTTGATCCCGAAGGACTTCATCCGCTCGGATTCCTGCTGTGCCCAGAGCATAGTGTCAAGGCCGCGGTGGGGGCACATGAATTCCACAACTGTGCGGTTGTCGTACTGTTTGAGAATGTTCAGGTACCCAAGGTGACGCATCTGCTCCAACCACACTCCGACGATTGGAGGGTTCATGCTGTCACCCTCGAACATCACGACGCGAACGGTCCAAATCTTTTTCACTCTGTTCGGCATTGGATCACGTAGTCCTTTCTACATAACGGGAAGGTCGGAATCAGAGCCAAAGATGAACTGGGCTGTACACGCCCGCGCTGCCTCATTTGCCTCTGCGAGGAAGTCCGCCATGACCTGAATGGTCGGCATCACACCGGTTGCGAGCTCATTCACGTAAGCCATCATGATGATTCCGTCGATAGCTTCGCGGATTCCCTGGTCGAAGGCCTGGCGAACAAGAGGCTGAGAAGCATGAGGAGTGATGCGGAGTACGTCGAAGAGCATACGTTGGTAGGAAGCTTCGAGCCTTTCGGCTGCGTGCCGCAGGATCTCCTTCCGGAGGTAATCGCACTGTTCACACATCAAAGTCCTCCCGCTTGAGTCCGAAGGCGTTGAGTACGTCGTCGACCGTGTCATTCGGCGGAGCGTATTGGCGATCTTCCTCCGGAGAAAGTATCTGATGGAAGTCATCAGCGTCGATCTGCTTGAGTTCTTCATCGTCCAGGATCCTCATCGTTGCGGCGTCACCGCGGTCTTGACAGAACCGCACGTGAGCCTCCGCTTCAGCTCTGGAAGCGAACGGAGTGATCAGAGCGCATGCGAGGTCGCATGCGTAGATGTGGAATTTTGATCCTTCGGTCATCGTTGATCCTTCGTGCTGTGGTGATCCTTCGTGCTGGATCCGAGGCTGTCCTCCGCAGGAGTCACAGGAGCCTCGACGCCGCGTGGGCAACTTCCAGCGGCAGGTTGAACGTAGCGCCCTGCAGGTTGCCGACGTGTCCCGTAACGCTCGTAATCTCAACGAGCCAGCCACTCGTTTTAGCTGTGGCCTGCCACGTGAACAGTTTACCGTTCTTTCGCCCCATCCCGCTGATCCACGGCTCGACGAATTCGATCCAGCGGACGTTGATCAGCTCGAACACCTGGATGTCTTCCTGGTTGAATACGTAGTTCATCTTTTCTCTCCGTTTGTGATCCTTCGTGATTTGTGATCCTTCGTGATGGATCCAAAGCTAGAACTGACGTGCATGCTTCAGAAGGGACTTGAACGCAGCTGTAGGTGTTTTACCTTCGTCGTACCAACGACGAGTGGGTGAGTCGGGAAGATCGTCATGGTTCAGACCAATCTTTGCTATGCAAAGCTTGTCTAGTGCACGGAGCCACTGTTCGAATGTGAGCTTCATCTTGGATTCCTCTTTTCGTACCACTCTAACGCGCAAGGTAGACATTTCCCGTCGGGCGACACACGCGGCCGATCTGGGTGGCAAATCGCTTGCGCACGATTCACCGTTTCGTAGGGCGTTACGTCCGTCGTAGGATCCAACTCCTTCACTTGCTGAGACAAGTTACGGTTGTCCATCGACTTCGCGAGTCTGGGATTCTTCGGCGAAGCGAGTTGGAGTGACGATCCAAAGAAGCGACGTTTATCGTACTGAAGCATTGTCTCCGCTTCAGGACCGATTAACAACGTCGGAGCTGTCTTATGTTCCCAGGACATGTATCCGCGGACCTTAGGAACGTCGTCCTGTGCTGCGCACTGCGTGCAGCGATCCGTACCAGGCACGGCTGCGAGCCTGGCAGAGTTGATCTGCGTGCCACACAAGACACAGGTTGGATCGTTGTGCTTGATGCAATCCTTCATTATTAAGATCATTATATCACACAACTCAACAAAAATCAACTGACTTGGAACCCCTTCCTCAGCTGGGATCCTTCGAGGGGTCTGGATCCGTTGCGGCCTCAGGAATGATTTCAAGCAGGCGCTCCATCAACAGGGCGGTGGAAGTCTTCGGTCCTTCCACAACGGTGCGCTGGGCCTGGTACGCCTCACGCATCTTGTCGTAGTACTTCTTGTGATACCCTTTCACCTTCTCCTTGTTCGCTGCCCTGTAGCGCTTCATATACTCCCTCGTCCCCGCTGGGACACCGTACGGGTTCTGCCTTGTACGGTGCTCGGAGCTGATCTCCAGGAGTTCGACGTTCTCAAACGATTCATTCGTGCACAGCTTATCTTTCCAGAAAGGCATGTGCGTCTTCGGATCGAACGGTCCGAATTTCGCCTCGGCAATGATCCAAAGCAACGGTAGGGTGGATCCGTCATCCAGTCTAATCAACCTTGATGCAGTCCAGAGCTTCTTGTAAGATGGGGCATCTAGAACTTCCCGCCCAGCGACGAGCTGCAAAACTTCATCCGTAGTACGGAACGTGTGGGACATTGGGTCTGACCTCCATTTGGTGGATCCAATAAAAGTTAAGATCATTATATCACACCCTAGAGTAAAAAGCAACATCTTTATTCTCCCCGTCTTGCCCAGAGTTTGCGAACTGCCTAAGAGCACAAGATCAGAATAACTCCTTTAGACAGAACAACTTACAACGTTTCCCCAGAGAAATGCAATGCCTCATGAAAGAGAGAGAGGTCAGACGTATATATAAATCATAAGGTTCTCTTAATAACCTATCCCTAATAATAAGCAGGGAATTACGAGCACAACTGTAACTCGTTGAAACTAAAGCACTTAAGCAAAGACTGTTCTCTAAATTCCAGCCATTTGGTCAATTTTACGCTCAAGGATCCCTGGGACAACGGAGATTTTGATCTTTAGTTCACGTGCGAACGTCAAAAATGCCGCTGGTGATGGATCCAACGCTGTGCTGGATCCAATTCGGCAGCGGTGCTGAGCTCAGAGGCTGGTAGGGACTACTACCTTTTGCCCGTGTGCGGCTGCGCGGGCGCAGGGTAGGGATGCTTTAGGTCCGGTTCGGGGAAGCTGTGCAGCAATGTTAGTTCTACTAGACAGCGGTTCGGGGCAGGTGGAATGTGGCAAAAGAAGCTCAGCACTGTGCCTGGCAAAAAAAGGCTAGCCCGGATATACAGTCCAGGCTAGCTGAGTCTTCATCTTACTTGCCGATCTTCTTCTTGGCTTCCTCACGGATCGACTTGAACCTCGGATCGGACTTCAGCAGCTCCCGAATCCGCGTGTTCTTGTCGTTCTGCAGTTTCCGCTCCTGCTGTGCGTAGTTCCCGGCGTCGAGCATCGACCAAGCGCCTTCGGTTCCGCCGATCTTCTTGAAGCCATCCTTCACGGCTTCTTCCCAGGTCCGATACGGCAGAGTGTGCTTCTTATCAGCCATGATGCTGATTCTCCTCAGCGAGCGGATGGTAGCTTAATTACTACACATCCCTCACCAAATCTTCTATTTCCTCCCGAACACTACTTTGCTTTGATCTCCTCTCCGGTTGTTCTTTTCACCCACTCGATGGCTTCTTCGACTGTGATCCCCTTCGGTGCTCCCTCGAGGATCCAGCAGCGCATGCCGTCGAACAGGATCGGATGTGGACCACGAACGTCGATGTGCATTACTTCTGCTCCTTCGTTCTCTCCGCGATGTCCTTCTTGCAGATGTCGACCGCCTCGTCGATGAGCATTTTCCTGTTATTCGTCAGTGCGTGTGTTTGTATCAACTCTCCTTTCAGCTGCCGTAAGCACTCCAGTACAGCGTAGACGTCGAGGAGATCCATTAGCGCTCCTCGTGAATCGTCGTGATCTTGAACGACGATTCGGTGACTTCGTACGTGCCGTCCAGGATCCGGAGCGCTGTGACGAGCGCATTGCCGAGGTACATCGCTTCCTGGAGTTGTCCGCTGAACGGCTGTGAGAGCGTTCTGTGGATCTGATCCTTCACTGCCTCCGTTCTTCCGCTGAATGGATCGTGTGCGTTCTCTCCGATTGTGTTGTTCTTCATTCTAGCCTCCGTGTGATGTGATGAGCGAGATTAGAAAGAACGTTGCACCGTTCTCTCCGTTGACGACGAGATCGAAGCAGATTGCGAACATCCAGAGAAAGAGCGCGAAGAGTACCAGTGCAGCTAAGCTGTGTCTTTCCATAGACAACCACCTCACAAACCTTCTATTTTCTCGCGAACAACAGTGGTTCGGGGAAAGCTTGATCAGAATGTAGCAAAAAAGGCTGGTCCAGTTTGCACTGGACCAGCCTGTTTGCGTTAAAGCTGATCTACGGAAGCGGCGTCTTTCTCGCTGTAGAACTGGCGAACTTCCTTCATGATGAACTTCTTGTTGTTCATCTTCACCTCGAACCAGCCTGGCTTCTCTCCTGGCCTAACTTCCATATCACGGTTGATCTTCTTCCAGTCCTGCTTCTTATCAGCCATGCTAACCTCCACAGACACTTCTATTTCTCCACGAACGGGCAATGCACTACTGCCCCGACCCCCGGACAAACACTTCCTACCTTTAGGTACGACCCTCAAATTTACGTACCCATTTTTCACTTGTGACAGTCAAATTCGTGATGCTCAAGAACATGCCTATTGCTTTGCCCTGCCAGCCTGGGTTATAATGTAAGCTAACTTAGTCCTTCGGACTACTATCAGCCGTTTGATGCAGCCGTGGGAAGCTGAAGTAAATGTTGTACCCCGATCCAGTGCGAATGGAATGGAAAGTTATCGCTGACCTACGCTGCGATCAGCCGGAGATCCCTCCTTCGGTACTTGCGCAGCGGGTCGGGCGAAACACTCACACCGTCCGGACGTGGCTTAAACTGCCCAAGTACCAGGCTTATGAGAACTTCGTCTTTCAACAGAAAAAGCAGGACTGGACTCCGTACGAACGAGAGTTGAAGGCGATTGTCCCGGAGGTGATCCAGGAACACACGCTGGATATGCTCAACCGGCTGCGTGAAATTGCTGAGACTACGGAGGACGAGAAGCTCCAAGTCGCTATTTCGCAGGATTGGCTGGATAGAGCTGGATACGCCCCGCAGCGAAAAGTCGAAAGACAGCCTCAAATTCTCCTTTCGGAGGGTGCCGTAGTCGAAATCTTCCGCCGTTTGGGTGAATCCCGCGGCAGTGTGGTCGTTGGTGAAGCTCCCTTAGCTTTGGATCCATCACGAAAGATCAAAGAGGCGTCAATAAGTGTCGGCGTTTTGATCGAATAATGGAGATCCTAACCGATAAAGGCCACAGGGCCGTTGAGGAGGCGCTTGGGATAGAGCTTCCAACGTCGTCCAAGGCGGATGAGCTGCGGGAAACGACGAAGCAGCGGGCGAAGGAATCGTTGTTTTTCATGTCGACAGCGGTGTTAGGGTATGACAAGATCCAAAGAAACCCGCACCTGGAGCTGTGTAATTATATACAGGCAATTCCTCCGCTTCGGAAAGTCATTCTCATCCCACGGGACACGTTCAAATCCACCGTCGGATCCAAGTCCTTCCCCATCTGGGTCCTCGTTCAGGACGAGTTTTGTGGCCTCCCTGGTCTTGAGCACCGCATATTGCTCACGTCCTTCTCGTCGGAGAACGCTAAGAAGCAGATTAAGGCGATCCGACAGCAGATTGAGCGAAACCAGATTCTGCGCTGGCTGTTCCCGGAGATAATCCCGGACTTCGCACGTACTGTGTGGACGGACTCTTCCCTCCTCTTTCCTCGGAATGGAATCTACGGCGAAGATACGATTGAGTCCGCGGGCGTTGACACCCACCTCGTTTCTCGGCATTATACGATACAGATCGCAGACGACCTTGAGGATCTTGAGTCCTTCCAGTCCCCCACGGTGCGGAAGAAAGTCAAGGAATGGTACAAAGCATCGGAAGCGCTGTTCGTAGAAGAGCGCAGTGCGTTTCACATGCTCATCGGCACACGGTGGGGTGTGGACGACGTCTACAACGACATTCAGACGAATGAGTCTGAAACTTACGGCTTCCTTTGCCGCCCGCTCCAATGGAACCAGGAGCAGCTGAAGTCGGACTTGTCAGACGCGAAAGAACATGGACGGGCTCCGATTTGGAACATGGATCCCGACACATTTGCTCCGGACCCTGATGCGGAGTACCTTTTCTTCCCTTCTTTATTCCCCACCGACTCCTGCCGACGGGTCCGGAACAAACAGGGTGCGTTTATGTACAGTATGCTGTACCTGAACAATCCCAGAGATCCGTCGATGGCAGAGTTCCGTGAATCGGACCTGCAGTACTTTGAGTTCAACGTCGACGGTGACGTTGTCGTTAATCATGGACCGGGGCAGATTGAAATAATCCCGTTCGAAACGCTGCGCCGAGTGATGTTCTGGGATCCAGCACTCAGCTCGGCGGATAAGAAGAAAAACGCCCGGAACGGGATCGTAGTCGCAGCGAAGGACTTTAAGGGCAGGATTTTCGTATTCGAAGCGTTCGCACAGAGGCAGGAGCCCACTCTGCTGTTCGCCAAGTTCATCGGACTCCATCGGCGCTATGTTGTTGAACGAGCAGCGATTGAAGACGTAGCCTTCCAGAAAGTCCTAAAGTTCCCCCTGTACAGGGAAATGCGTGAACAGGGCTACCAGTTCCCAGTTCTGGAAGAGCGTCCTGTCGGAGACAAGGATTATCGGATCCGTTCCCTGATCCCGTACCACGAATCCAAGCTGCTCTTCATCCGTCGCGGGTTGAAGGACCTGGTCGAAGAAATGAAGGGGTTTCCACTGTTCCCCACGAAGGACCTGGTTGACGCTCTAGCAGCGTGCATTCCACTGTTGTCCAAGGTTCCCGCGTACAGCGACCGTGACTTGCGCATCGCTGCACGAGCCGACATCGATCACCAAATCGGCCGGTCGAAACTAACCGGCTACTAGCTCCAGCCGAAGGATCGAAAGATCAGAGAGGGCATCTGAAATGGATGAAATCCTGGTACGTACTCACCTACTCAACGCACAGAATGAAATCTCTGCTGCGTTGAAGCTCATCGACACGGGACCGGAAACAGTCATACGACCGGGGGATAACCTCCTGGACATCCTCGCGCAAGCGGAGCCGGGTGCGGTTTTTTCGATCGACCCGCAGTTCGTTGCGGATCTTTCCTTCTACGATCTTCCGAAGCCGGTTACGCTCAAAAATCTCATCGATCCAGGTCCCAGCCGGGTCGACACCAACCTGAACGGTCCGTTGTTGAAGGGCATCCTGCAAACGACACAGCCGAACACCGTACTGTCCGGTCTCCGCTTGGAAGGTCACACCAAGGATGGTACGCTCATTTCACCCGGATCCCAGAACGTTCTTGACCGCTGTCTCCTCATGGGCTCCGTTGACGGACAGCACCGTGGCGTTGCCGCCAACAATGCTGACATCCGTGTATCCCGGTGCCACGTGGGAAACATCTGGCACAGTCAGGACACGCAGGCAGTTGCGGGCTTCAATAAGACACGCAACCTACTGGTCGAAGATTCATTCCTTGAGGCGAGCGGGGAGAACATCATCTTCGGCGGCGATGACTGCGAGTCGGAATCAGCAATCCCGCAGGACATCACGATCACTGATTGCCATCTGTACAAGCCTCCCCATTGGAAGGACACTCCAGGTCTTACGGTGAAGAACCTATACGAGCTGAAGAACTGCCTGCGGGTGGTCATGAAGCGCTGCCACCTGGAGAACAACTGGGTCAACGGGCAGGACGGCTTCGCAATCGTTCTCACTGTTCGCAATCAGGACGGTGGTAACCCATACGCGACGATTGAAGACTGCCTCATCGAAGATTGCATCGTTACAAGGAGCCCGGCGGGAGTCAGCATTCTCGGCAGGGATTACCGGAACGTGTCCAAGATCATGCGGAACATGGTCCTGCGGAAGGTACGTTTCGAAGAGATCAACGACACGTACTCCGGTAACGGTCGACAGATGATGATCAGCGGTGGTCCAAAGGACTTCATCGTAGATCAGTGTAGGTGGAACACCGTCACCAACCCGCACTCCGCGATCGTCTTCGACCAGGAGGAGAACAAGCTCGAGGGATTCCAATACACCGGCAACTATGCACACGAGGGTGATTACGGGATCCACGGCACCTCCGCTCCAGGCCTGGGCGTTAAGGCACTGGATTTCTACTGTCCGCAAGGATACACCTGGGAACGCAACACCATCGTCGACTACGCACCGTATATCGTGTGGCCGGCAGGAACTGAGTTGGTACCCCTGCCATGAAGAAAAAGAAGGGACTCAGTGATGAAAAGCGGGAAGAACTACAGCGACTACACGGGAAGCACGCACAAACCGGCGGGCGGAAGCAACTACGTCGGGATGATCCCGCGGGGGAGCGGAACCAAGGTCAGCGGGACGAACCACAGCGGGAACCGAAGGCCAAACAGCCCGTCAGCAAGGGGAGTCGTCCCACTCGGCGTGAAGAAAGGGAGGTTCCCGCTCGGGTAGCAGCCAGATCGAAGCCTTTGGAAAGAGGCTCGAAGCCTGTGGAAAAAGTACAGGGATCGATAGCATATCAAGGAAAGTGCGTGTTGAACCCTCATGGCGATACAAGCTATTCCGGTAGAGCTCGACGATAACCAGGAGGCTTCACTCCTGAGCTATCTGCATAAGAACCTGGGCTCCGCTTTGGAGGCGCACGGGACGCGGGAGCAGTTTCTCGCTGACCTGCTTCGCGCTTACAAATCGGAGCCTGAGGCGAAGGTGAAGAACTTTCCTTGGCTGGGCGCCTCGAACGTTGTCGTCCCATACGTGGCTATCTCCGTCGACGCGGTTGCTGCTCGTCTACACCGTTCCATACTGGGTGCTAAGGATCCTGTTGAGTGTCATCTGAGTGGAAAGACCCCCTTCACCATGTCCAACGGCCAGCCGCTTGGGGATAAGGACGTTCGGGATTGGATGAAGCACTTCCTCAACAACTCCGGTGCATCTGACAAGCTGCGCACTGTTTTCTTCGATGTCAGCCTGAACGGCGACGGTTTCGTCAAACCCATCTGGGTTGAGGAATCGGAAACCTATCATGGCTACGACGATGGTGGTAACGTCGTCGAAATGCCAATTCCAGGGTACACTGGGGTCAAATGGCACGTAGCTCCGGCTGCGGACGTCATCACTCCTCGGGGCTTTGACAACTGGGGCCAGCTTCCATGGTTCGCCCATCGGCTCCGATTCTCCTGGGCCGAGCTCAAACGCGGTGAGATGGATGGGACGTTCGAGGACGTCGATCTGATCAAAAACACCTCCGCAAAGCGGGAGGATAAACGGCACGAAGTAACGAACGAGTCAGAGCGGGTTCTCGAGGATACGGAAGATCTGTACGAGCTGTTCGAAGTCCACGGCCTGTTCGAAATCCCAGCGACGTCCGGTACAGCTGAAACTCAGAAGGCAGAGGGGGCCACTTCCTCTCCAAACGACGCGCCGCAGTTTCAGGAGATGATCCTCCTGTACAGCCACAAGGCGAAGAAGTTCATCCGGAAGATCTACAACCCCTTCTTCGGTAGGTCCCGTCATTTTGTAAAGATTCCCTACCTTGTCCAGAGTCACCAAATGTACTCCCTCGGCGTTGCCGAGATGTCCCTCCCCTTCCAACAGGAAGCCTCGACCGCGCACAATCAGGTCATTGATGCTGCGACTGCCTCAAATGCGGGAATCGTTGTCACAACACCGGACACAAACATTGGGCGCAATGAAGACCTCTACCCCGGGAAGCACGTTACAGTGGAAAATCCATCCAAGGATTTCGCCATATATCACCTCAGTGAACCTTCACCGGCACTCGCCAACGTCGAAGAGCGAGCCGCTTTCCTCATGGAGAAACGTACTGGGGTTAGCGTTTACAATCTCGGTATGGAGTCCGCGACCGTCGGCTCCAGAGCAACAGCAACAGGAACCACCGCTCTGATCAGCGAAGGCAACATCCGGTTTTGGGTCTCTATCGACGACATGCGGAAAGCGATCGAAGAGCTCCTCTACCTAACGATTCAACAGGAACAGCAATTCCGCCCACAAGGTTACGAATGGGCCCCTGGACGTTACATCCAATTTCCGCCTGGCGATCCGCGGGTTACTTTGGGTCTGAATCTGACCCTGAGTTCAGAATCGGTGAACCGGGATCTGGAAGTGCAGCAGATGCAACTTCTGATCCAGGTCCTGAACGATTACTACATGCGGGTGAACCAGGCGGCAGCGATCCTGTTCAACCCGATGTTCCCACCGCAGCAGAAGATGGTGATCATGTCCGTGATGAATGCAGCGGGGGTGATCATCAAAAAGTTCGTTGAGCGCTTCGACATTGAAAACCTCGACGAAGTGGTGCCCACGGTAATGGCTGCTCTTCAGGGCATCAACCAGACGATGATGGCGTCACAGATGGGTCAGATGGGAGCACCAGGTGGAGTACAAGGAATGGGCGGCCCTCCCGGAGGTAGTCCACAAGGCCCTCCAGGACTTCCTGCTCCGGGAACTGGCAACGGCTCAGGAGCGGTTGGTCCGGGAGGAGAGTCCGGAAGCAATGCTTCGTCGGCAGGGCGAAGCTCAGTTCCTGTTACGTAAACTGAACGAACTGAAACAGTTCGAGGATAAGGAAAAGGAGCCTGAAAATGGCAGACGAGGAGCACGATATTGATCCCCAGACCGGAGTCTTCAAATCCGGTCGGTTCACCGGTTTCAGCGTCTCAGACGTTGCGAACTATGCTCAGACGTTGGAAACTGCGGCTCGAGGTACGACTCGCCCGCAGAATGCTTCTCCTCCGCCTCAGCAGGCACAGACGCCACCACCTCAGGGTGCTCAAGCGGATTCACCGGAAGCAAGGTTGGCCGCGGCAAACAACGCGCGAATGGACCCGTTGAACTTCTCCCTTATCCAGCGGTTGGAGCTGGATGACGAGAATGAGTTCCGCGCGCAGGTGCAAGATTATGACAAGTACAAAGCGCGGATTGACGACGTCAAGAAGAACATCCCTGTCCACGCTCGTGCTCAGCGCGGTCTCCACCGACAGATCTACATCAACGTCAAGTCTTCAGAGCCCGAGTTTGCCGAGCAGGTCTTCCGGATGGAAGCGAAGACGGAGCCGCCTCCCGATGGAGGGCAGGCTGAGACACCGCCTCCGCCTGTGCCACCGGATCGGGTGCCGGTCAAAGAACACACCCGTTCAGCGCCCTCGCCTAAAGCGGTCAGTCCCACCCTCCCGCCGACTCCCGCGAGTCGTCAGACGCAGACCCCGCCTCCGGTACGCGCACCGAAGCTTGTGCCCAATGACAAACTTCGCAAGTTCTGCCGCGCTACCGGACAGGACGTAAACGCCTATCTTATCCGTCTGGAAGACATGGGCAAAACACAGGCGGACGTCGACGAACTGAACGCCGGCCCCGCGGACAGAAGGAGTGTGTATGACCGGACCCTCGCGCGGTAGGCCGGATCGTCTCTACGTCTCAGACCAGGACCCCGAGTATTA
>AR_comb_assmDRAFT_10055282_pt1 | contig 11525 bp, 11 predicted proteins | sample ArasoioldDNA_FD_10543 | JGI IMG/M metagenome (IMG submission 10543) | reverse complement strand
ACTATGGATTTGGAAAATTCGTTAATAAAGCTACATTTGCGAAAAATTTGAGGGTGACAGCCACTATTAATCATTAAATTTTAAACCCTTCGAAAAATGTTCTGGACACTCGAATTAGCCTCTTACCTTGAAGACGCACCATGGCCAGCTACAAAAGATGAGCTGATCGATTATTCCATCCGCTCAGGCGCGCCCATTGAGGTAGTCGAAAACTTGCAGGAACTGGAAGATGAAGGTGAAGTGTATGAGAGCATCGAAGACATCTGGCCTGACTATCCTTCACAGGAAGATTTTCTTTTCAACGAAGACGAATATTGACCGCTTATTCCTATGCTGATAATGATTTGAGACTGCGTCAGCAGTCTCTTTTTTTACAGCTCCGGATTTAAGCCCACGTAGGTTGACACGATAACCATTGCCCGCTAGCTTTTCATTATCGCCTCAGAAATGCCCGTAAAGCTAAATCCTCCATCATGAAAGAGATTTTGCATCGTTACCATGCGCGTATAGTCGCTGAACATTAAAACACAATACTTAGCGCAATCTTCAGCGCTGGCATTGCCAAGAGGGCTCATTTTATCGGCGTAATCAAAAAACGAATCAAAACCCTTCACACCGCTACCGGCGGTTGTTCTTGTCGGTGATTGAGAAATAGTATTCACTCGTACTTTTTTCTTTTGACCGTAATAATACCCAAACATCCTGGTGACGCTTTCAAGTAAAGCCTTTGCATCAGCCATTTCATTATAATCAGGAAAAACTCTCTGTGCTGCTATATATGTCAGCGCCACAACGCTTCCCCATTCCGTTAATGCATCCATGTCCCAGGCCGTACGCAAAACCTTATGCAAACTCATGGCCGAAATGTCCATGGTCTTCTGGTTCCATTCGTAATTCATTTCCGTATAGTGTTTAGCTTTACGCACATTCAAACTCATCCCAATAGAGTGAAGGATAAAATCCATGGCCCCGCCAAATTGTTCCAATGCCTTTTGAAAAAGATTTTTGAGATCATCCATATTGGTCACGTCGGCCCCAATCACTGGAGCATTCCCGCATTGCTCAGCCAACCTGTTAATCTCGCCCAGTCGTAAGGCAACCGGGGCATTTGTTAGAATAAGTTGCGCCCCTTCTTCGTAACATTTCAAGGCAGTCTTCCATGCAATAGATTTCTCATCCAATGCGCCGAAAATGATGCCCTTTTTTCCCTTCAAAAGATTATTTGCCATAGCACTTGTTTTGTGTGGGCAAAAATAAGAAGTTATGTCATCAGCTCATCAGGATATAGCCATGTAATAATTAATACCATTAAAAATGAAAGCACAAAAACCATCACTAAGACTGTAAACATGTATAGCGCCAGCTTGCTTAAAGACTGCCTTGGTTTAATTACTGTCTGCAGCCATTGATTCAAGAAATAGGAAGCAATCATGAAAACAACGATTAGTGAGACAACAATTGTCGTTTTCATTTTGCAAAGGTTTTCACCATAAGCGTTGTACCCTTTTGGTGATGGCTTAGTTTGCGATCATTTCCCGGGCATTTTCGATCGCGGCCGCTGTGGGCCTTTCGCCACCAAGCATTTTTGCGATGGCAGTTACTCGTTGTTCGGTAGTGAGTTCGCGAATATTGGCTTTTACCATGTCATTCACGGTTTCCTTGTAGACGAAGAAGTGGGCGTCGGCTTTTCCGGCGATCTGCGGTTGGTGAGTGATACAAATTACCTGTCTCTTTTCGGCCAAGCCCTGCATAATGATCCCTACTTGCCTTGCGGCCTCCCCTGAGATCCCGGTATCAATTTCATCGAAAATCAACGTGGGCAGATCAACAGATTGAGCGACCAATGATTTTATGCATAACATCAAGCGACTAAGCTCTCCACCACTTGCAACTTTGCGCAGAGGCTGAAACTGTCCAAGCTGCCCACCCCCGGGGGCCCTAAGCGAATCCTTTGAAGCAGCAAGGTTGCCGTCAAATAAAAAGTCAACGATATCAATACCATGAAAATTAAAATCATCAGCCGTCCTAATGTTGACTTTCAGTCTGGCATTAGGCATCCCGACTTGCGATAGCAAATCATTTACTTTTTCTTCAAGGAGTTTTATTTGCCTGTTCCGTTCATTTGAAATCTTTGTTGCAAACACAGAGACTCGCTGACGCATTTCTTCCACTTCTTTTTCTTTGGCCCCGAGCTGCTCATCTATATCCAAAACAGACTGAAGTCTTTCAGCAAGTTCTTGTTGTATCCTCAATAATTCATTGGTGTTTTTAACTCCATGCTTTTTCAGCAACCTGTAACCCACAGATAGTCGCTCGTTAATCTGTTCAATTCTTTCGGGATCATATTTAACATGGTCACCTATGCCACCGGTTTCATCCGCAATATCCTGCAGTTCGATTTGCACAGATTGCATTCGTTGGATCAATGCAGGTAAAGCGGGATGATAATCAGAGTAGGGATGAAGTTGATTCGATAAGATTTTTAACTGCTGAATGATTGGCGTTTCGTTTTCCTTCAAATCTTTATACGTTCTTGCCAAAGCCGTCTTAATTCCCTCAGCATTATTGAGCAACTTTAGCTGACCATCCAGTTCTTCCAACTCATTTTCTTTAAGCCCCACTTCGGCTAACTCGTTAAACTGAAATCGGTTGTAATCAAATTCTTTTTCAAATTGCAATTTCCGGCCTCGCAGATCTTCCCAGAACTGTTTTGCCACCTGCCAACTTGTAAAACTTTGCTGATATGTCTTCAGCAATTCCGCATCGGCAGCCAGTGCATCTAAAACCTCTCTTTGGAAATCGCTGTCGCCCAATCGAATTGTATCGAATTGTTGGTGAAGATCAACCAGCAAAGAACTAAGTACATTTAATTGTGAAAGCGTGACAGGGCTATCATTTACAAAAGCCCGCGATTTCCCATTGACCCCCACCTCGCGTCTGATAATTAACTGGTCGCTATCATCCCATTCATTTTCTTTCAAATACTCTCTCACTCTGCCCTTGTTTCTAATTCCAAATATCCCTTCCACAAAGCACTTTCTGTCTTTGTTCACTAGCACACTGCTATCAGCTCTTTGCCCAAGTATTAAGGCCAATGCCCCGACAATTATGGATTTTCCAGCCCCTGTTTCCCCGGTGATGACATTTAACTTACCGGAGAAATCAATTTCCAGCTCATCGATGATTGCGTAGTTCTGTATGGATAGCTTTTGTAGCATGAAACGCTGAGCGCAGTGATTGAAAAATTACCATGAGCAAATTAGGAAATCCATTGAAATAGTTGAGTAAGTTTTGAAGTTTAAACCCCACCGGGTTGTGTGTGCCCAGGCCACAGGAGAAATTGGAAAAATCCCCAAAACTATAAATGCTGCAAAAAAAACTCCAGCACAAAGGCTGGAGGACAAAAATTTTTAACGCTTCAGACCAACGAAATCAATAGGCTATTTTATTGCAACCTTAGTGTTGAGCTCTTCATCCACGAGTATGCGACCGCAGTTTTCGCAAACCATAACTTTCTTATGTTGCTTTATCTCGCTTTGTTTCTGCGGCGGAATAGCGTAGAAACATCCCCCGCAAGCATCACGTTCTACCGGCACAACAGCCAACCCATTGCGATAACTCTTACGGATTTTGTCATAGCTTGTCAGCAGGCGGCCATCTACCTGTTCTCTTGCCTCGGAAGCTAGCTTGTTAAAATGCTTTTCCTCTTTTTCAGTTGCAGCAATAATTTTTTCCAATTCGCCTTTCTTCGTGTTTAACACTCCTTCTTTGGCTGCAATGGCCTTTTTTGCCTTTTCAAGTGCCACCGCCTTTTCAGCAATTTCTTCATTTGCATCTTTAATATGTTTTTCGCAAAGCTTTACCTCCAACTGTTGCATCTCAATCTCTTTGTTTATCGCTTCAAACTCGCGATTGTTTTTCACATTATCACTTTGCTTTTCATATTTTTTGATTAGTGCCTGGGCTTCTTTTATGCCTTCTTTTTTTTGTTCAATGAATTCGGTGATTCCATTGATCTCCTCTTCAATGCGTGTTTGACGAGCGTGCAGCCCCTGTATTTCATCTTCAAGATCAGCCACTTCCATCGGTAGCTCTCCTTTTAAGATGTGAATCTCATCCAACTTGCTTTCAATTTTCTGAAGGGTAACCAGCGATGCAAGCTTTTCTTCAACGGAAAATTCTTTTACTTGTGCCATGTATAAAATTTAGTTTATGTTCATGTTTACACTCCGGGTGGGCAATTAGCTGCGCAAGTCATCATCACCCAACGAAATAGTGGACCGGGTTCGTTTCTACTGTGGTTTTAAGGACGGCAAAGTTAGGGAATTTTTGCTCTAAAATCTCAGCCAAAAGATCAATGGTGAACTGCTCGCTTTCATAATGGCCGATGTCCGCAATTATCATCTTTCCATTGGCGTCAAAGAATTCATGATACTTCATGTCAGCTGTTACGTATATATCAACCCCCGCGGCCAGGGCTGTAGAAACCAGAAAACTGCCGGCGCCGCCGCAAACTGCAATTTTCTTAACCGGCTTTTTTAATAAACCAGTATGGCGAATAACACGAAGGTTGAATGTTTTCCTTAGAAGATTAAGGAAATCTTCTTCATCGATGGGCTTTGGTAATTCACCAACCATTCCACTCCCAATTCCCTGGTGTTTGTTGGCAAGATGAACCACGTCGTAAGCCACCTCTTCATAAGGATGGGCCGCCTTCATCGCATCGACGATCCTTCTTTCGAGCCAAGCCGGAAATATTACTTCAATTTTTATTTCATTTTCGTGGTGTTGTTTGCCAATTTCTCCTGAATAAGGGTTTGTTCCCCTTTGTGGTCTAAAAGTTCCGAGCCCTTCAACATTAAAACTGCATTCGCTATAATTCCCAATTTGTCCGCCACCTGCTTCAAAAATCGCTGTTCGAACCTGTTCTGTGTGATTTACCGGTGCGAAAGTGAAAAGTTTTCTTAATGTGCTCTCTTTCGGTGAAAGAATGGAAATATTCTGCAACCCGAGCATTTTAGATATTTTGCCATTTACACCGTCCAGAACATTATCAAGATTGGTGTGAATGGCATAGATGGCAATGTCATTTTTAATTGCCGTTATAACGCTATTTTCCACATAATTTTTCCCGTTGATCGTCTTCAAGCCGCCAAAAATGATGGGGTGATGGGCAATGACAAGATTGTAATTTTTTTCAATGGCTTCTCTAATGACTTCTTCTGTCGCATCAAGACAGCAAACAACTCCTTTACATTCCCAACTTCTATTCCCAACGACTAAACCTGTGTTATCATAATGCTCCTGTAGTGAAGGATCGGCCGTTAACTCAAGTGAACTAATAACATCTGAAATTTTCATGAGGCAAGTTAACTATTGTTCAATACTTACCTATTATGAATCGGTATCTTTGAAACAGTCGCGTGAATCCACAGTTTATCAATATCATCCGGATGCAGGTTCAAAAAATCATGGGCAAACCCGAAGAGACAACCCTAAGCCGTTACCGGATGGCAAAAAAGAGTTACCAGGCAAGGAGAAGCAACCTGCATTTTTTGCGCGATGTATTATTTATGGTGACAGGTGTATTGTCTGCTGGATTTGGATTGAAGGGTTTTTTAATTCCCAATGGGTTCATCGATGGAGGCATTACGGGCATTTCGCTGTTAATCCATATTAAATCCAACGTGCCCTTAGCCCTGTTGATCATATTGATCAATTTGCCATTCATAATTCTTGGCTGGCGGCAGATAAGTAAAACGTTTACGATTAAAAGTATTGTTGCCATTTCTTTATTAGCATTGACGGTGGCTGCACTTCCCTATCCAACTGTGACCAATGATAAATTGTTAATTGCAGTTTTTGGGGGGGTCTTCTTAGGAGCAGGTATTGGGTTGACTATTAGAGGAGGAGCAGTCATTGATGGTACTGAAATACTTGCCATTTTCTTTAATCGAAAAAGTAGCCTGTCCGTTGGGGATTTTATTCTCCTATTCAATGTGATTATTTTCAGTGTAGCAGCTTATTTGCTTTCGATTGAGATTGCACTCTATTCCATTTTAATTTACCTGGCAGCATCGAAAACTGTTGATTTTATTTTGGAAGGCATTGAAGAGTTTACTGGAATCACCATTATTTCAGCAAGAAGCAACGAAATAGCAAATATGATCAAGGAGAAGCTGGGAAGAGGCCTTACCATTTATTCGGGCAAAAAAGGATTTGGTAAGAGCGGTGAAAGCTATCATTCCACTGACATTATTTTTACGGTTATTACACGACTGGAAATCAGCAAGCTTAGTGCTGAAATCGAAAAGATAGATCCACATGCTTTCGTGGTCATGCAAAGTATCAAAGATACCCGGGGCGGCATGGTTAAAAAACGGCCACTTCATTAACATCATCGAAGATTTACTGTTGATAATTTTTTTAGGGGTTAACCTGTAGAATAGAATTTTTTCTTTTGGGAAAACGAATCCTTTTGTACCTTTTCGCCCCTTTCCTGCCCCTGCGATAGCTTCCGCCCTTTACCTTCCAAAAAAAGTTTATCATGCGAAGAAGTAAATATGGTTATTTGCTACTTGCATTGTTGGTGACTACAGGGCTAGCAGGCACTATCACTTCTACCAGCCTAACGAGTAAAGAAAGAAAGTTTGCTGCGATCCATTTGAGGGACAGCAAAATTCAGGTAATGGAAAGTCTCAAGGACCTTTCAGAAACCCAGCTTGAGTTCAAACCCGCGCCGGACAAATGGTCCATAAAAGAATGTGCGTTTCATATTGCTATGTCAGAAGCTAACTTTTGGCACATGATCGACGCAGCTCTGAAACAACCGGCGAATCCCCCAAAACGCTCCGAAATAAAATTCACTGATGAGCAGGTGATAAGAATGGTTGAAGACTGCTGCGAAAAATTCAAGACGAAAGAATTCTTAGAGCCGAAGAACACTTCTTTTAAAACCTTAGAAGAAGCATTGGAACAATTCAAATCATTACGTGCGGAGCATATTAAGTACATGAAACGCACCACCGAAGATTTAAGGAATCATGTAGTGCAGCTCCCTATTGGATGGGTCGACTGCTACCAGGTTTGCCTGTTTATGGCAGCTCACAGCAACAATCATAAACTACAAATACAAGAAATAAGAGCCGGTTCGAATTTTCCTTCCCGCTAGTAGGGAGACTGGTCGTTGAAATATTGATAGGGTGGGCTGCGTCTGAGGAATCATCCGGGCCAGCAAAACTCACTCAGGGTTGAAAAACCTGGAGCCCCAAGTTCCCGTAAGAATGAGGGGCTTCTTTGTTTTCTAAATAACATTTCGCCATTATCGCTGATTTTGGTTTTTATAGACTTCAGGATCATGTTTTTCCATCCAGCGTTCGGGCTTATCGAACGCTTTAAATCCAAATGGTGCGTAGAGCGAATGCGCATCCCTGGTGGCGAGTATAAATCTTCGTAAGCCCTGCAGTTGTGGATGACCGATTATCACTTGCATCAGCCATTTAGATAGACCTTTTTTCCTTTCCTGCGGTACGATAAAAACATCGGCGAGGTAAGCGAATGTGGCAAAATCCGTTATCGCCCTGGCAAATCCAATCAAGTTTTGCCCATTATAAACTGCAAAGCAAAGTGAGTGTTCAATACTTTTTTGAATTAGTCGTTTTGGAATACCCTCAGCCCAATATGATTGCGAAAGAAAACTGTGAACGACATTTACATCTATCCTGGCTTTGTCCGTCGAGATAACGTAATCGTTCATTCTCCATTCAGTTATTTCCATGTCCGTCGTTATTTTGTGTCAGCAAATTTCAATAAATGGAGAACTCTTCAAAAGACCTTTTTTCGGAACAGTCAGACAAATATGCAAAATACCGCCCCCTTTATCCGGCGGAATTATACAACTTCATTCTTGAGTTCGTTTCTGTAAGGCAGGCAGCACTGGATTGTGGAACGGGTAATGGGCAAGCGGCCAGTGTGTTAGCCGATCATTTTGAACAAGTTCATGCAACAGATATTAGCGAACAACAAATTAAAAACGCAATAAAAAGGCCTAATCTCCACTATCATTTGTGCAGGGCCGAGGAAACGCCTTTCCCGGACAGCGCTTTTGACTTGATAGTCTCCGCCACAGCCGTTCATTGGTTTTCATTTGACAGGTTCTTCAAGGAGATGAAAAGAATTGCTAAAAACAACTGCCCTTTTGCATGCTGGGGTTATAAAGTCTTTGGGACCAATGAACCAGTTGTGAATCAGCTCGTCGATGGATTTTATGCCCAAACGATTCATAACTACTGGGACGCCGAAAGACGGCATGTGGATGAAGAATATAAAAACGTCCCATTGCCTTTCGAAGAGATCATTAACCCGGGATTTTCTACGCGTTTGCAATGGAATTTAAGCACTTTGGAGGGCTACTTGAACACTTGGTCAGCCGTGCGGCACTATATTAGGGCAAAGGATCATAATCCAGTGGAAGACCTAATGCAGAAAATCAGGGGCAAACTGGGGCCAGATATTCAATTACAAATGACCTTCCCGATTTTTATGCGAATCGGAATAATCCGAAAGTAGCTGGCATTTACCTTTGTCTACCAGGAAAATGCAAAGAATACACAGGGGTTTCTATTGTATAAACGCCATATAATTTATACTTTTGGAGCGATCTGTAATTATGAAACAACTAACTCTCATCATAATAGTCAGTTTGCTGCTACCCAGTTGCCAAAAAACTATTGAGAAAAAGGCGGAAGATGCTATTATAAAGGCGATGACGGATGGTCGGTGGGTGATCACCAATTTTACGACAAGCGGGACTGATATTACGCCTGATTTCATGGACTATAAGTTTCAATATTACAGTGATTATACTGTCAGTGCAATAAAGAATGGCCAGGTTGAAAAGACAGGAACCTGGCAAGGCGATGCGGTGGCAATGACCATAACAGCAAATTTTGCAAACGCGATAAATCCTATAGCTCTTCTTAATGGCACCTGGCACATTACAGACAATAGCTGGACCTACGTAAGAGCTACGATGACTGTTGGAACGGAAGTCAGGACCTTGAGACTAGACAAGGTGCCCTAAGACTCCAATACGTATACCCGTTAAACAACCCGGGTTTATGATTGTCTAAATCCGGCAACTCTCAATTCCTGGAAGACTTATTAAAATCCTTTATTTTTTGTTTACCGATTATGATTAAATCAATTACAATGAACGACTTGTAATTGCTTAAAACCTAATTTCGTTTTATCAATAAACCCTTTAAAAGCACTGCGTTGAGGCAGAAACCGGGAAACACCCTTTCAAGACTGCTCCTTGCAATACCATTGTCGGTATTGACACTGTTTGCACAGGGGCAATCCCCTACGGCAGCCTTTACGGCCTCTGCGACATCAGGATGTGCCCCGTTGGCTGTATATTTCACTGATCAATCAACAGGAAACCCCTTTTCCTGGAATTGGGATTTTGGCAATGGGCAATTGGCCACAGGGAGGACTCCAAGCATTACCTATTCTCAACCCGGAACTTACACAGTGAAGTTGGTAGTAAAAAATGCCGCCGGCGTAGATGAAGAAATTAAAACGAATTACATTACTGTTTATCCCGCTCCTTCGGCCTCTTTTACCGCCAATATGACTACGGCCTGCGCGCCCTCCACCATTCAGTTCACAGATCTCTCAAGCAGCCCGCCGGGAGCGGGCTCCGTTGTTAGCTGGTCATGGGATTTTGGGGATGGTTCCAGTTCCGCACAACAAAATCCTTCTCACACCTATACGACCACAGGATTTTATAATGTTTTATTGCAGATAACCAGCAGCACCGGCTGCAAGAGCACTGCGGCGATCGGGCGCTACATCCGGATTGTAAATGGAATAAACGCAGATTTCAGTTTTTCACAGCCTGGGACGTGCCAGCCACCTTTCTTAATCAATTTTCAGGATCAATCCAATGGTCCAGGCGTCTTATCCTATTCATGGAATTTTGGAAATGGAGGTCCGGGTTCTAATCTTCAAAATCCAACGAGCATTTACAATGCACAAGGGACATACCCGGTTCAGCTAAACGTCGTAAGTAATCTTGGATGCAGTGGTTCAGTCACAAAAAATATTGTAGTAGCGGGGAAAAAGACGGACTTTAGTTTTCCTTCTACCATATGCATAGGGCAAACTGTTACTTTTCAAAACAACTCCTCCCCCGCTCCCATTTCAGCTTTGTGGAATTTTGGCGATGGCACCAATTCCTCGCAAATCAATCCGGTAAAGACGTTTTTGAATGGGGGAACATTCCAGGTAAAATTGATCAACAGCTATGGAAATTGCAGCGATTCTATTATCAAGAGTGTAACTATAATTACTCAACCGCCGGTTGACTTTTCCGTGAGCGATAGTACAGCATGTAACCCCCCATTTGCCGCGCACTTCATAGATAAAAGCCCAGCAGCCTCTACCTGGTTGTGGAGCTTTGGTGACGGCAGCACCTCAAATCAACAAAACCCCACACACACTTATACAACCTCTGGCTTTTTTGATGTTAGCTTGACAATAACTCTTCCCGGGGGCTGCAGCAACACTATTACAAAACCTCAATACATTAAGATAAAGTCGACGACAGTAGATATTTTGAATGCCCCATCAGGGGGCTGTATTCCCTTTAGTTTTAGTCCTATTCCAAAAACTCAGTCGGTGGATAGTATTGTGAAGTACACATGGGACTTGGGTGAGCCTGGGGCCGTCTACAACACCCAGTTTCCAACGCATACATATAATTCAGCCGGCAATTACGATATAAAACTCACTATAACAACGCAAACCGGGTGTGTCGAAACAGTTGCAATTCCAAAGGGTGTAACAACGGGAACAATGCCAACGGCAAATTTTAGTTTTGCACCTAATAATGCATGTGCCAGCACACCCATTCAATTCACAGATCTTTCGACGACGACTCCCGGGGCCACCATCCAGTGGAATTGGGATTTTGGAGATAGTGTTATTTCAGACTCACAAAACCCGTCGCACATTTATAAGGACACGGGATCATTGATGGTGCGATTTACTATTTCAAATAATGGTTGCGAGGATACAGCCTCCCAACTAATCAAGGTGCTTCCTCCCGTTGCTAATTTTGGGTATACTGTTAATTGCACGAGCCGTCGTGATGCTACCTTTATTGATAGCTCTATAACGGATGGTACTTTAGGGGCTATTAGTTACCAATGGAATTTCGGAGACGGAGGAACCTCCACCCTTCCGACACCTTCTCATACCTATGCGTCATTGGGAACATACAGTGCCACACTTACCGTTACAAATGGACCTTGCTCTTATCAAATAACAAAACCCGTAGTATTAATTGATGAGCCTCCTGATTTTGCCATCAGCAAAAATCCAATTTGCAAAAGTGACAGCTTCACGCTAACTGCTGCAACCAGTACGGCCACCCATATCAAAGATTATACGTGGACGATTGGCGCCGCGACAATTAGTGATACCACAAGAAGTATCAACTACAGTCTTCCTGCATACGG
>AR_comb_assmDRAFT_10144582_pt1 | contig 11527 bp, 11 predicted proteins | sample ArasoioldDNA_FD_10543 | JGI IMG/M metagenome (IMG submission 10543) | reverse complement strand
GATCTTCACGCGATCGAGCGTTCCGTGCGCGCGCGGAGCGGCTTGAGTACGAAGATGGCCAGCAATGCCGCCATGAAGTTCATCAGCGCCGTCGCCACGAACACGCCCGACCACCCCCACGACGAGGCGCTCAGCACACTGGCCAACGGAACGAGCAGCGACGCGACCCCTTTCGCGACATAGAGCAGTCCGGCGTTCGCCGAGGCGAATCGTCGTCCATACGCGTCGCCGCAAATCGCCGGGAAAAGACTGTAGATCTCACCGTACGCGAAGAAGACCAGCGCGGTCAGTACCACGAACGCCATCGGGCTCGTGCCGTAGCGGCTGAGCAAGACGATCGCGATGCCTTCCAGCGTAAACGCGATCCCCATGGTTTGTTCGCGGCCGACGTGATCCGACATCCAGCCAAAAAACGGCCGGCTCACGCCGTTGAAGATCCGATTCATCGACAGCGCGAACGGGAGGGCCAGTAGTGTGGTGCCGAACACCGAGATCTTGGAGCCGGCCACGCCCATGTCCTTGGCCATCGGATTGAGCTGTGCCGTGGCGATGAGGCCACCCACCGCGGTGAGCACGAACATCAAGAACATCACCCAAAAGGCACCCGTGCGAAGCATCTCGATCGGCGTATACTCGCGGTTGCGGACGACCGGCGTGCCGATCGCGGGCGTCATTCGCGCCTTGTAGTCGGCATCCGGCGCGCGTAGCAGCCAGCTGACGAGAAAGACGACCGCACCTTGTGCGATGCCGAACTTGAAGAAGGCCGCCTCGTAGCCCTGCGACTTGATCATGTTGGCGATCGGGAACACCGTCAGCGCCGATCCGGCGCCGAACCCCATCGCGGTGATCCCGGCGGCGAGTCCACGACGGTCCGGAAACCACTTGAGGGCGTTGCCGACGCACGCGCCATACACCGCGCCCGCGCCGATGCCGCCGACGACGGCTCCGAGATACAGCATGCCGAGCGACTCCGCGTTCGCATTGATCACCCAGGCGAGGGCGACCAGCACACCGGCGAACACTCCGACGAACCTCGGGCCGAACTTGTCGACGAGGTAGCCCTCGACCGGCACCAGCCACGTCTCGACCAACACGAAAACGGAGAACGCTATCTGGATCGCCGGCACACTCCAACCGTGGGCGTCGTGAATCGGATTGACGAAGAGCGTCCACCCATACTGCAGGTTGGCGATCATCGACATGCAAATCACGCCCAGCGTCAGCTGCCACCAGCGTCCGACACGAACAGCGACCAGATCTTCGGCGGTGAGCTGCGTCGTGGGTTGTGCAGCACCCTGCGTTACGGCGTCCGTCACGGCTTCGGGGCTCCGATGTTCAAGGTTCCCCAACGATACCAAGCTGCACTCGGTATTGCGAGGGTGAACCGTTCGCTAGTTGCGTTTTGGAATGGGACGCCGGACGAAATCGATTACCGCACGCCCGCCCAGGCTCTAATGGACTGCCTTGATGTAGCCCCAGTTGTCCTGCTGCTTCATCACCAGTTCGTGAATGCCGTCGGGCACCACTTCGACGCCGGGGAGGAGCTGACTCTTATCGACGCCGTTGTTCTTCAGCGCGATCGCACAGACGCGGAATGCGACCTTGGGATTCTTTAGGGCGGCCTGCACCTGAGGCAGCACGGTGGACTTGTCCGGCATCACGAGCTCGAAGCCCTTGGCGTACATCACGACTTCGAGTTGCGCGTCTGGACTCGAGGTGGTGACCTCGTTGATCCACCGGACGACCGCCTTCTGATCGAGGCTGTCGCGACTCGTGAGGTCGAACACGACGCGATACGGCTGCGGCGGTCGCTTGATGAACGCGACGCTCGAGAGGGCAACGGCTGCGATGATCAATCCGCGCTTCATGGACTCCTCCTCGTTCACGAGAACTGCGTGGAACCACTCGGCCGCCGGTTACCGCGGGCGTTCGCCGAGTGGTAGTGTAAAAACGACTTCGCCCCGCCATGGCTGGTCCAGCCGGAAACCCGCGATCGCGTCGACGCGGCCGCGTAGCGGACGCGACAGGACGTCGGCCGCGTGCTCCGTCGCCGCGTTGACGTCCTCCGACGGCGAAAGATGACCAATCGTCACATGGGGTCGATACGCCTGCGCGCCGGAGCGATGCCGCGCGAGCACCCCGGAGTAGAGGCGGTCGTGCACGTGGGCGAAACGATCCGCGCCCTCCGATAGTTCCATGAAGATGTAGTTGTCGTCCGCGCTGGTCGGCCGTTCGAGCGTGATCGCGAACGGATCGATTCCGGCGATCGCGTCGGCAACGTGGCGCTGCAGCGTTTGCTCGACGCCGGGTTCGGAGAAGGGGAAAACGATGGTCACGTGCGGCGGGAGCAGCCCGTCGAGCGGATCGAAGCGGCGGCGCACCGACGCGACGAGATCCGCGCATTCGATCACCGGAAATGCGACGATCGCAAATTCCATGGCACGCTAGGTAAGGTCCCGCCCTCGAGTCTCGTCGCACAGCCCCAAGCTGACCAAGCCGGGGGCGGTCATCGCCATCGCATAAATCGATACTGGCAGCGTCGAACCATACGCGTTGAGCAGCGCGACGCCAATGAGCGGCGCGACCGCGCCGGAGACAACCGTCGCGAACTGATATCCGACCGAGAAGCCGGTGTAGCGCGCGCTCGTCGGAAAGAGCTCGACGAACAGCGCCGACATTCCGCCGACGATCAATCCATGGCACATGCCGCCAACGCCCGCGGCAATCATGACCGCCGCCACATTGCCGCTGGCCGTCGCCGGAAAAAGGATGAACGCCCACACCGCGGCTCCGAGCAATCCGACAGCCGTCACGATGCGTCGCCCAACCCGGTCCGACCACGCGCCGGACAGAAAGATCGTCGCGATCTCCACGACTGACGCGACGGCAATGGCCTCGAGGGCGAGCGTGCGCGTGAGCTGCAGAACGCGTGTGACGTAGATGACGTAAAACGTCGTGAACACGTAAAAGACGGCATTCTCGCCTGCCTTCACGAGCAGCACCGTCAATACGGATTGCCAGTGCGCGGCGAGCGTTGGTCCGAGCCGCGGCGCGCCGGCCACCCGGCGGCGCTCCACATAGGCGCGATAGACCGGCGATTCAGCGACGCGCGACCGCATCCACACGCCGATCCCGATGAGCACCGCGGACGCGAAGAAGGCGACGCGCCACCCCCAGGCGGCGAACGCTGTTTCGCCGAGCGCGAAGCCGAGCAGCGCGAGCATTCCCGACGACAGCAGATTGCCCGCGGCGCCACCCATCATCGGCCATGCCGCCCAGAAGCCGCGTCGCTCGGCCGGCAACGTTTCCGTAACGAGGAGAAGCGCGCCTCCGATTTCGCCGCCAACGGCCAGCCCTTGCAACAACCGAAGGATCACGAGCAACGTGGGCGCGGCGACGCCGATCGTCGCGTATCCCGGGATCAACCCGACGCTGATCGTCGCCAACCCCATCAGCATCAGGCTCCAGACGAGTGCCCGCTTTCGTCCGAAGCGATCGCCCAGGACGCCGAACACCAGCCCGCCAAGCGGACGAGTCGCGAAACCGACCGCGTAGGTCATCAGCGAATAGAGCACAGCGTTGCGTGCGTCGGCGCGCGGAAAGAAGACGCGGTCGAACACCAATGCCGCGGCTGACGCAAACACGAAGAAGTCGTACCACTCGACGACCGTGCCGATCGAGCTTGCGAGGAGAAGGCTGCGGCGGTCGCGGTCGAGCGATTCAGCCTCCTTCGAGGCCAGCGTCGGGTAAGCTCGGCGGGCGGCGTGGCCCGTTGACGTCACGCGGTCCGCGCCCGTTGGCGCGCGACGGCTCCGAAGATGAAGCTGAGCACCCAGCAGAACGAGTGGACGACCGACACGCCAAGAATCCCGAACCATGCGCGGGCGCCGCAGGCGTATCCCGTGATCGACGCGGCGATGATGCCGAGGAGCAGCGCCAGCAAAGCGCGCCCGAGCGCCATGCTCGACCGGTTTGCCGCGGAGCGTCGCAGCATGACGACGGCGGCGACGACGATACCGGAGGCAATAGCCATCCACAGCACGCGAAGGTCGTTTGCCCTGAGCGCGCGAACGGCGCCGAAGACCAGCGGCGCCAGACCGAAAAGAATCGAGAGAAGGCGAGTCACGCCGGGAATATGGGCGAACCTGGCTCGCCGGACTACGGGGAAGGGATGGCAATCCCGATCGCGGTCGCGTCGCGGTCGAGCACGCGCCCCTCGATCACGATCGGCTGGCCTTCCCTCCAAACCGCGATGCGCACGGCGTCGCCCTTCTTCAGTGAAAGGCATCCGTTGAGCGTCCCGTCCGGTGCCTCGTGGCGGCCGCGCGCGAAGGGCTGGTAGTCCGTGGTCGGCGCACGGGCGCGTCGCACCTCCCACGCGGCGTCGGTGACCGGGAGGCCGGTCGGCGTCTGCACGCGTACCACGAGCAGCGCGTCGTCGGGCTCCGGAGTTGGAGCGCCGCAGAACGCGCGAAAGTTCTGAATCGCGTCGGGCACGGTGATGCGTTGTTCGACGAGCGTGTCACGCATGGCCACGAAAGGTGTCGGCTCCGGGGGAGCCAAGCCGAGGCGTCCGAGCAGGGTGTCAACGGCCACGGCGCGGTAGGGACCGGGAAGCAGACCTGAAATCTCCGCCGTTCCACGTTCGTTGGGATGCGCGGCGTAGTTCGTTCCGCGGAGCCGGAGATGAAACGCCTTCACCTCGCGCCCGGCCGCGTCCACTCCGTGCACGACGAGGCGTCCGAGCGGTGCCCGCCAGGACAGACCGTCTGACCATGAGGCCTCCACGACCTGCCCGCCGTATTCGATCGCCGTGATCGGACCGTCGGCGCGGGGGATCGTGCCAAATTCGTCATGGCCCGGGCGTTCATTCGCCCCGCTGCTGCGAATGTGCCAGCGATCGATGATGAGGAGACCGTTTGCCATCTGTCGAAACCAGATCTCGCCTCCCGCCCGCGCGCGCTCCGCGGCGTCCGGGACGCCGACGTAGCGAAATTCGATTTGGACGAGCGTGCGCGCGGCGGTGTCGACCCACACCACGCCGTCGACGTCGATGCGTCCGCGCTGGCGGCGCGCCGTCTCGAAGGCGACGCCGACCTGGTTCGGTCGTGCCGCGCCGCCGTCGCGCGAACGGAAGCAGTGCGCGCTCATGAAGGCGTCATCGAGCAGCACGTCCGCGTAGGGAGCGAGATACTGTCGCATCCCGCTGCTGTCGCGGGCGAAGCCTCCGCGCGCGAAGTCTTCCGACGAAAGCACCGCGAGGAAAGGACGCGCCGTGACCGCGGCGGAATCGATCTGCACCAGCTGCTCGACGACGCGATCGTCGAGGGAGCGCAGACGCTTGTAGATGACGCGAACGGAGCGGGGCGGATTCGCCTCGCGCGCTACGACAGCGGCGAGCAGCGCCGCGCGCGCCTGGTCCCAGAGCGCGAAGGTGGACGTGGCGTCAGGACGCCGCGGACAGTTCGCGTTGGCGTGGACCTCGACCGGAGCGAGCAGTTGCGATAGCGCGCGCATCGTGACGTCGACCGTGGCGACACCGTTCTCCGGCGTTGGAATGGTGCGCTCCTCGGGCCGGTAACCGATGCGCACGAAGCGCAGCTTGACGGCGCGCTGGGTCGAGACGCGGTATTCGCCGACCGCGCTCACCACCGAACGCGCCCGGACGGTGGCGACGGAATCGAGCGCCAGTACGACGACGCCGGCTACCGGGGCGCCTGTGTCGGTATCGCGCACCGTGCCTCGCGCGATCTGCGCCCTTGCCGCCGTCGCCGCGACGCAACTCGTCGCGATGCCTGCCACCAGCCGGTGCACAGACATGGTCATCGAGTGCGGTACAGTCCCTGCAATTTCCCTCCCGACTGGAAACTCGAGGGTTCCATGAGCAAGTTGCTGCGCGGACTCGCCGCCGGCTATGGCGCAAAAAAGTTAGGGGGCGGGTGCTTCAGCACCATCCTCATCTTCCTTATTCTGTGGTATATCCTGGGACACTTCCGGATATTCCAATAGTTCGCACACCCTCTCTTCCTCCAATGCGAGTTCTCTCCTTCTTGCCGGTCGCCGCGCTCGCTGGGACGGCGCTCTCGGCGCAAACCCCGACGCCTTGCACGAAGGCGGTCACTGCCTGCGAGCGGTGGGTCACGTTCGGCAGCGGTCCGGCTCGGTCGAAGGTCTACGCGACGTATGCGCTGGACGCGGCCAACCCGCGGGTGACGCGGGCGCTCGTCATGGTTCACGGCGCGGGGCGCAACGCCGACCACTACTTCGAGACCTCGACCGCGGCCGGCTTCCTGGCCGGCGCACTCGACAACACGATCATCCTCGCGCCGCGCTACGCCGCCGGCAACGACAGCGTCGCGCCGAACGAGATCAAGTGGCCGGAAGGCGGCAACTCGTGGCGCTCCGGCGGGTTTTCGCCGACGGCGACGACGATCTCGTCATTCGACTTTGTCGATGAGATCGTCCGTCACCTCGCCAACAAGCGGACGTTCCCCAACCTCACGAAGATCGTGATCGCGGGACACTCCGCCGGCGGACAGTTCGCCACGCGGTACGAGATGACGAACAAGGTGCACACCACGCCGGGCGTCACAATCAGCTACGTCGTCGCTAATCCGTCGAGCTATGCATGGCCGGCGGCGGTTCGGCCGCTCCCCACCGGCGACGCCGATCCGGCAACGGCCGACAAGGAGGCGCTCGAGCCGAATGGCGAGAAGCTGCACACGAACTTCACCTTTGGTCCGTTCGATTCCACGAAGGCGCCGAACTACAACAAGTGGCCGGCGGGACTCGAGAACAAATCGGGATACGCCGCCGGCATGAGCGACGATCAGCTCAAGAAGCAGTTGGTCGAGCGGCCGACCACATATCTCTTAGGTCAGGTCGATGTGCTCCCGTTAGGCGGGTTCGATCGGTCGGCGACGGCGATGGCCCAGGGCCCGACGCGTCGGGCGCGCGGTGAAGCGTTCTTCAAGTACGTGACCGAGACGCTCGGGGCCAAGCACAACGCGATCATCGTCTCGGAGTGCGGACACAACGACCGCTGCATCTTCACGACGAACGCGGTGTTTTCGTCGATCTTCCCGTAACGCGCTAGAGCAGGTGTCCCGGCGATTTGAAATAGCGGTCGATCATTGCGTCGGCCGCCCAGGTCGTGAGGGCCACGGCCGTCAGCGTCGGGTTGTGCGACGGGTTTTGCGGAAAGGCCGATGCGCCGACGATGAACAGATCGGGCAGCTCCCAATGCTGGAGATAGCGATTCACCACGCTGTTCTGCGGTGAGCTGCCCATGATCGCGCCGCCCTGGATGTGCGTGCTGAGATAGTTCACGACGCTGTACGGAGCGCGCGACGGCTTGGTATCGTCGAGACGCGCTCCGATCGCGCGGGCGATCTGTCGCGCGATCCCGTCGGCGATCTCGCGTTGGCGATGCTCATGCTCGGTCCAGTCCAGCGTGAACCGGAGTAGGGGATCGCCGAACTTGTCGGTGTACGTCGGGTCGAGATCCATGTAGTGCTGACGCCACGACAGGTGCTCGCCCGTAAAGGTGATCGCTGCGGCGCGGTCGTACCATTTGAGTCCCGCCGCCTTCCACTCGGCGCCCCAGGTGGACGTCGTCTCGTCGCGCGGGATGCTCGCGCCAAAGTACGTGGCCGGACGGTCTCCCCGTGTGAGTCCGCCGAGCGCGCCGAGCCGATAGACGCCGTCGTTGCCCGGTGGGACCCGGCCACCGTCGTAGTCCGAAACGCGCGTCGCGAGCGCGCCATTTCCGATGAAGAGATTGAGCGGCTTGTCGAAGAACAGGGGTGTGCGCCCATGCACCTGATGCGTCAGGTTCTTGCCGAGCGCCCCTTGTCCCGATCCCGGGTCGTACGCCGAGCCGATCTTCGACAGATACAGCAGGCGAACGTTGTTGAGCGTGAACGTCGCCAGCACGACCGTCGTCGCCGGCTGGAAGAACGCGCGGCCGCGCTCGTCGGTGTATTCCACGCCGGTGATTCGTCCGGCTTTGTGCACGATGCGGCGCACCCATGCGCCCGTGCGCAGCTGAAATGACCGGCGGCGCTGGAGGACGGGCAACAGGGTGTTGGTCGGCTGCGCTTTCGCGCCGATCATGCAGCCGAATCGCTCACAGAACCCGCAGTACATGCAGCCGGGCCGCGCCACGCCGTCGGGGTTGCGATACGGCTCGCTCAGCAGCGCCGACGGTGACGGATGCGGGTGCAGTCCGATCTTTTCGGCGCCGTCGTGCACCAGCGCCGCAAATTGCGACTTCTTTAATGGCGGCAGAGGATACTCGTGCTGGCGCGGTCCCTCGAACGGATTGCCGCCGTTGACGATCGTCCCGCGCAAGTTGCCCGCCTTTCCGCCGACGCCCATCATCTGCTCGGCGCGCCAGTAGTGCGGCTCGAGGTCGTCGTAGGTGATTCCCCAATCCTGCACGGCGAGGTCGGGCGACAATTCGTTGCGACCATGCTTCTCGACGAGCGTGCTGCGCATCGTGAACACGTCGGGGTAGAATCGCCAGGCGAGTCCCGCCCAGTGCTCGCCCGCGCCGCCCACGCCGGTGCCGGGGAGGAACGAGCCGTACTGTCGCACCGGTTGAGCGATGTCCCGCGACGAATGGCGGTGCGTGATCGTTTCGTCGGCCGTGTTCTGCATCATCTTGAACCGAACCGAATAGTCGATCTCGTCCATGCCGTAGGCGTACTTCGTAGCGCCCGGCATGGACCCGCGTTCGAGTACGAGGACCGAGAGCGGTGTTCGCGTCGTGAGCTCACGCGCCATTGTGAGGCCCGTCCAGCCGCCACCGACGATCGCCACGTCCACCGGCTTCAAGCGGGTCGGCTCACTCCCCACGTTCGTCTTCCCAGGGCGTGAGCCGATGGCCGGTCACCTGCTCGAGACTTTTCGGCGCGGGCCGCCACGCCTCGCCGTAATGCGCGTCGACGTGTGCGCGATAGTCCATCAGCGGGCCGGGGAAGCCGACCAGCTTCCACCCGGCCAGATTTGCGTTGCCACCGTGCACCGGATCGCAGAACACGCCTTCGAGCGTGTGCGTGCGCAGCAGAGTGAAAAACGGTGTCTTCTCGACGGCCTTGAGCGCGGCGATTTGCTCGTTGACCGGCAGTGTGTCGAGCGCACCGAGTTGTCGAATGCCGTTCCGGTACAGCGCCCGCGGATTGTCGGCGCCCTGATAGCCGTGCTCCGGGCTCGACGTCCCGAACGGCAGCTTGGTGTACCGGTATTTGTCGCGACCGTATGGCCCGGCGAGTTGGCGGTCGATGTACACGACGACGCCCGCGTCGGTGGCGCCCGGCCCGTTGGCGTCGCGCGGGAAGATGCGCTCGCACGCCGCCGTGACGACGCGCGCCTCGGCCGCGGTGAAGAACCTGAGAGGAACACGGGCGGTGTCATTGGCCGCCTCGAACCGCACCATACGGTCGAGCGGCTCGGTGAGCGATCGGAGGAGCGAGCCTCCGAGCGCGCCAATCGGAATGATCACGAACTCGCGGCGGCGCATCGCGCCAATACTACGGTCACGGCGATCGAGCGCCAGGCGCTGGGGCTCTCAGGCGTCCCCTTCGACCGCCAGCGTAGCCACGGGGCGCGCCAAGAACGATGTTCCTTCCGCCGGCAGGACCAACCGGAAGGTCGCGCCCCCACTCGAGTTGTTCTCGCCCCAGAGACGGCCGCCGTGCGCGGTGGCGATCGTCCGGCTGATCGCGAGACCCAATCCGAGTCCGTTCTGCTTTGTTGTGAAGAACGGCTCGAACAGCCGGCTGCTCGTCCCCGTCGGCAATCCGACGCCGGTGTCGGAGACGACCACCTCGACCTCGTGGAGTGAACGTCGGCGAACGCGGAGCAACAGCTGGCGCCTCGGCCGCGACACGTACTTCATCGACTCGCACGCGTTCACGATGAGATTGAGCACGACTTGCAGCAGCTCGACCGGGTCGCCGTGCACATTCGGCAACCCGGTCTCAATTTCCGTCTGGACTTCGACCCCGGTGTCGGCAGCGGTCATGCGCCCGAGCGCCAGCGCGTCTCGCGCCACCGTCTCGATCGCGATCGTCTGGAGGCGCGACTCGCCCTTTTGAATGAACGAACGCATCCGGGTGATGACGTTCGCCGCCTGCTTGTCCTGTCCCGCGATCTCATCGAGAATCTCACGCACGGCCATCAGGTCGACCTCGGGCGACGACAGCAGATGCTGGCCGGTCTGCGCATTCACCAGAATCGATGTCAGCGGCTGGCGAAGTTCGTGAGCGATTGCCCCGGACAGTTCGCCGACTGTCGCGACGCGTGTCACGTGGGCCAGTTGGTTGCGTTGCTGTTGAAGCGCCACTTCGGCCCGCTCGCGCTCCCTGATCGTCGCGGCGAGGAGCATCGTCGGGCCCCAGAGGACGATCCAGAAGACTTCCAGCGAAAGGATGCGATCGGTATCGCCGATCAACACGAATGGCCCGAGTTGCCGCGCGGTGCCCCAGATCGACAAAGCCGCCATTGCAAATAGCGCGGTCGAACCGCCGATCGGACCGAACCGAACCGCCGCCCAGAGCAACGGCGGAAACGCGAACAGGAGCAGGTTGGGCACGCGCGCTATGTTCGGCCCTGTTCCGAAGATCGCGATGCCGACCGCAAGCACGGCGATGATCATGAGACCGGCTTCGATCGCGCGTGCCCGGCTCAGCTCGGCCATGCGTTTTGCCCCGTACTGCGCCCATTTGAGAACGAACGGTCCGACGATGAGCAGGCCCGTGGCGGTCGACACCGTCGTGCGGAGAACGGCCGCGATCGGTGTATAGGTGGACTCGAGGCCGAGAATCGACCGGACGAATGCCGGCGTCGTCAGGCCATAGAGTGCCGGCATTGCGAAGGCGATCACGCCATAGGCGAGCATCTGTCGTCGGCTGCCGAAGTGGAGCGGCGTCCCCGCGGCGCGCTCGAGCACGATGACCGTGGCTATCGCGAAGACGGAGTTTCCCGTGATCTGCCACAACCACCGCCATGCCGGCACCATCCCCTGCATTTCCAAGGCATGCGGAACGGCGACTGCGAGGATTACGATCCACCACCGTGACCGCCGAGTCAGCAATAGCGCCGAGACGAGGAGCGCGTTGGCCGGCCACACGACCCCGATCTGAGAATTCTCAAAACGGAAACCGAGACCGAGGCGAACGGACAGGTCGTACGCGATCGCGAGGACCGCGACGTACGCCGCGAGGCCGGCGGCTGCGCGTGCCGTCGGCAGTCGAGGTGAACTGGACGCGGAGACGCCCGTGGGTACCGCGTGCTCCGCCGTCGCGACGCTCGCGCTGTGCATAGGGCAATTACTCTCCTTCATGCCACTATAGGCCCGCGACCCCGCGTCGCAACAGATCCCTACGACTTTGGTCCAAGCACGTGCGGCAGAGCCGGTTAGCCGATCTCAGCGCCGCATTACAGGCGCAACGCTCGACCGAGTCGCAGCGATTGCTCGGTCCAAGTATCTCTCGGCTCGGCGACCGCTCGCGCGAACAGCCAT
>AR_comb_assmDRAFT_10104188_pt1 | contig 11528 bp, 6 predicted proteins | sample ArasoioldDNA_FD_10543 | JGI IMG/M metagenome (IMG submission 10543) | reverse complement strand
TATCAAGGATAGTCACAAATCCTGATTGCTTCCACAAATTCCTCTCGCTCTGTAGCACGGCAGCGTAGAGATATTCTCCCTTAATGACAGGTCTGCACACCCAGGCACCGGGCAGGCAAATGGTGTCAATAAATTCTCCCTTCATCGTATAACGCTTGAAGCAATTTTGTTGTCTTGATGTCACAATAAGCACTGGATGTTTTTTGTTGCGAGTGTCAATACAAACACCGTGAGCGTTTTTGAGAAACTTTTCGTCGTCTCCCCTTCCACCAAAGTGCCGGATGTATTCTCCTTTATGATTGTATTGAATGATAAAATCTTTCCCATATCCATCGGCAACATAAATATCACCGTTTGAGGCGATGGCAGTTTCGGTCGGGATATATTCTTCGGCTTTCGTATACTCGCCAGTTTCCTTTGGCCAATCCAGTTTCATCAATACTTTACCATCAATGGTAGTTTTTATCACCTGGTGAAGATTGTTGTCACAAATAAATAAGACATCTTCTCCATTCTCATTAAACAAGGTGAATCCATGCGCGCCCGGGTATTCGGTGCCCCAGTTGCCCAATAACCTGCCTGACCTGTCATAAATAAGTACATTATTCTTTGTTTCGTTCGTCAGCAGCATGATCCTTCCTTTTTTGTCCTGGATCATCTCATGACAATCCTTAACCGGGTACTCCATGGCATCCGCCTTACTCCATTTTGTATTGATACGATACCGCTTGTTATTCTGACCCAGAATCGTGTCATCAACTCTACCGGCCTTCACAATTGCAGGAGCGAACAACACGCTCGTTGCTGCGAGTGATGTTTGTTTAATGAAATGACGACGGCGCATAAAATTTATTTAAAGAGGTTAAGTGTCTGACGCCTGCGGGGCGTCTGACACTTAAATGGGTAAAAGGTCATCTATTTTGAAAAAACCTACGCAATCAAATCTTTCACTACTTCCCCCGAGACATCCGTCAACCGATACCGTCGCCCCTGGTGTTTGTAAGTAAGCCGTTCGTGATCCAAGCCCATTAGGTAAAGAATCGTTGCATGAAAATCGTGAACGTGAACTGGATTCTCAACAATATTGTATCCAAATTCATCTGTTTCGCCATACACGCCGGGTTTCACGCCACCGCCCGCCATCCAAACAGTAAAGCAACGCGGATGATGGTCTCTACCATAATTTTCTTTTTTCAATGGCCCCTGGCAGTAATTCGTGCGACCAAACTCGCCGCCCCAGATCACAAGCGTTTCATCTAGCAGTCCTCGTTGCTTTAGATCTGTGATCAATCCTGCACTTGCTCTGTCGGTGTCCATACATTGTCCCCGAATTTCACCAGGCAAGTTTCCATGTCCATCCCATCCCTGGTGATACAGCTGCACAAAACGAACACCATTTTCGGAAAGTTTGCGTGCAAGCAAACAGTTAGCGGCATATGTTCCAGGCACAAGGCAGTCGGCGCCATACAACTTAATAATATCTTCCGACTCTTTGCTCATGTCGGTAATCTCCGGCACTGCAGTCTGCATACGATATGCCATTTCGTACTGTTGGATCTTGGTATTGATCTCCGGATCGCCGAATTCTTTGTATGCTTCTTCATTCAACGCGGCTACATTGTCAAGCCACTTTCTTCTGTCATCCTTATCAATTCCATCCGGATTGTTTAAATATAAAACTGGATTTTCACCGCTGCTGAATTGTACCCCCTGGTGGTAAGAGTCTAAAAACCCGTTCGACCAAAGCTTGGAATAAACTCCTTGCCCATTTCCCTTTCCCTTCGATAACAGTACACAAAATGCCGGCAAGTTTTTATTCTCACTACCGAGGCCGTAACTCAGCCATGAACCCATGCTGGGACGATTGCCTACTTGAGCACCGGTTTGAAAAAAAGTCAGCGCCGGATCATGATTGATGGCTTCTGTATGTAAAGATTTTATGATACACAGCTCATCCACGATTGACGCAGTGTGCGGGAGTAGTTCACTGATCCACGCACGGTGCTGCCCGTACTGACTAAATTTGAAATAGGAACCCGCCAATGGAAATTTCTTTTGCTCGGACGTCATACCTGTTAATCGCTGCCCCATTCTAACTGATGCAGGCAAATCTTCGCCGAACATTTCATTGAGTTTCGGCTTGTAGTCGAAAAGATCAAGCTGCGAAGGCGCGCCATTCTGAAACAAGTAAATGATCCGCTTGGCCCGCGGAGCAAAATGCGGAAGGCCGGTAACGGCCATTTCTTCATCCCCGCTTCCGCCAAATAGATCCGGGATCAATAACGAACCTAACGCGGCGCTTCCAATCCCAAGGCTCAATCTTGATAAAAACCTGCGACGGTTAATATTCAGTCCCTGTTCGAGAATTTCTTTTTGCATGAGATTTATTTTTGGGTCAGCTTTATTACTACTATCATCTTCCGTTGCCACGCTCGCTTGTGCTTTCTGTTCCCCAATGTGCCTGAACTATTCTGTGCGCTCCCTGCCTGGTTTTACCATTTTCGGAATCCCAATTTTTTAAATCCAAGGACAAGGCCCATCAGATACTTGCATTTTTCGGATTTCGATATTCGGATTTCGGATTTTCCTTTTCGGATTTCGTACCTATGTTTTCGTTATTGCCTCTTCCATATTGTAAATTGTACTTACCACCTTCATCATGGCGGCGCAAATATTCAAATCCAACTTTTGATTCATAGGATACTGCCCTACTTTCAATGTTGCCCTGGCATCTAATTTTCTTTGCTGGAACAACGGCAACTGTTCATCATAATATTTCTTCAAGATGGACAATTCCTTTTCGGAGGGGTTGCGACAAATGATCAAGCGAAACGCCTTTTCAATTTTGTCGCCGATCGCCGATTGTTCACTTACTAATTTTTGCGCCAGCACCTTTGAGGCTTCCAGCACTGTTGGGTCATTCATCATGATCAATGCTTGCAAAGGCGTATTCGTTTTTAACCGTCTCACTTCACATTGGTCACGATTGCTGGCGTCGAACATGATCATGGAGGGCGGCGGCACCGTCAATTTTATGAATGTATACATGCCCCGGCGATACAACGCCTCACCTTCATCTTGTTTGTATTTCGCCAACACACCACGACCGGATGTTGCAGCCTCCCATAATCCGTTGGGCTGGTAAGGCTTTACGCTGGGCCCACCAATTGTTTTATTGAGCAACCCACTGCTGGCTAAAACTACATCGCGAATAAATTCTGCATTAAGCCTGGTCCTTGGCGCATGAGACAAAAAAACATTTTCCGGATCTTTCTCCAGCTTTTCAGAGGAGATTCTTGCCGACTGGCGATAGGTAGCCGAGAGCAGGATTTTTTTCAGTAGTTGTTTAATGTTCCACCCGTGTTCCATAAAATCCACTGCAAGCCAATCCAATAATTCAGGGTGAGAGGGGATTTCACCTTGCATGCCAAAATCACCAGCTGTTTTCACTAATCCTCTTCCAAAAATTTCCTGCCAGAGTTGGTTCACAAAGACCCTGGCTGTTAGTGGGTTTCTTTTATCAACGGTCCATTGCGCCAGGCCAATCCTGTTTTTCGGAAATCTGTTGTCAAATTTCATCACGGCGGGAATGGCTTCTGCTTGCACTTCTGTCGTCGGCATATTATAAACGCCACGACTCAAAATAAATGTTTTGCGGAAGGTATCTCGTTCGCCCATTACGGATACAGTCAGTTTGCCGGTATCTTTCTTATTAATAAATGATAAAATTCCTTTTGCATCCTCATCGGTGATTTCCAGTACTGGTTTTTTTGCCGGCTTTGAAACGCTGACGTCGCCCTCGTAGCCAACTTCCTTCGTATTGTTAAAAAAGGCCAGAAGCGAGTAATAATCTTTTTGTTTAAACGGATCGTACTTGTGGTCGTGGCACTGCGCGCATTCAATCGTTAGCCCAAGAATGCCTTTACCATATGTTTTTGTTTTGTCGAGCAAATATTCGATACGATATTCCTCATCGATCACGCCACCCTCTTCGGTGTATTTGTGATTGCGAAAAAAACCAGTTGCAAGGATTTGTTCCTTCGTAGCATTTGGCAGCATGTCGCCGGCAATCTGCCATGTAAGAAATTGGTCATAAGGAATATTTGTATTGAATGCATGTATTACCCAATCTCTCCATGGCCACTGCGTTCGAATATTATCATCCTGGTAGCCGTAGCTGTCAGCATAACGTGCTACGTCAAGCCAGTGTACGGCCATTTTCTCTCCGTATTGTGGTGTATTGATCAATTCATCCACCACCTTCTCATAGGCATTTGGCGATTTGTCATTGAGAAACCTGTTCATCATCTCCAGGGATGGCGGTAGACCGGTGATGTCTAAGGAAACTCTTTTTAATAATCTTTCTTTATCTGCTTCTTCGTTAGGAGCTAGATTTTTTTCATCCAACTTTTGCAAAATGAAATAGTCAATCTCATTCTTGACCCAACCCATTTCTTTGGCGTCAAGTTTTGGCAGCGGTTCTTTTTGAGGCGGTTTAAATGCCCAGTGCGTTTCATAATGAGCTCCCTGCTGGATCCACTTCTTGAAAAGTTTAATCTGGTAACCGGTCAACGCGCCCAGGTGTGATTCGGGCGCGGGCATCATGTAAGAAGTGTCAATGGAAGATATTCTTTTGTACAATTCTGACTCTTCCGGTTTACCGGGTACGATGGCGAAGGCACCTTTAGTTTCCTTGAGCGGTGCAAACGCACTATCAGGAATATCCAATCGGAACTGGCCCTGTCTTTTGTTGACGTCCGGACCATGACACTTAAAGCATTTATCCGATAGGATGGGCCTTATATGAAAGTTGTAACTGATCTTGTTGGGCAATTTATCATCGTTAGTCTTACGAAAGCAGGAATAAAAGACAATTACCGCAACAATAAAAAACAGGATTATAATCAGGCTCCGTTTCATGCTCCCAGAAAAGGGGAAAGTTACAGAAATTGCCGCTGTTTCAACGTGGGCTCATCAACGTGAAAAGTCAAATGTGTAATGCGGGACGTCAAGTAGTAAATGATGTTTGCTCCGGTGAATAAATGATACTAAGACAAGGTAGCAGTTGGTTTCATGTGCAAATGTGAGGCGTCATCACAAGCCTTGATTTGTACTATTTGGCTCGCTTTATTGAGGTCTCCTATTCCTGCAGTGTTGGCCTTTTCTGCAAATTCTTACACTCTTCATTGTTTTGCAGTGTTAGATCATGCCTTGGTTTTGTTTTTACTGCACGCTGTTCGGGCATTGTTCGGGACAAGTCCATACTTCCCCCACACCACGCCTACATGGGGCGTGGGCAGGAGTCGGGCAAAGTGTGGGCAAGGGTCAGGCAAACTGTAGGCAGCAGTCAGGCAAAGTGTAGGCAACAGTCAGGCAAAGTGTAGGCAGCACTCAGGCAAAGTGTAGGCAGCACTCAGGGAAAGCGTAGGCATTGCGTGGGCAAAGTGCGGTGAAAAGCGCGCCGTTTTTAGCAATTCTTCCTTTAAATTGGTTCGAAAACAATACATTTGGGGAGCCCAATCACGCGCTACAAGGGGCCCAATTTCTTGCACCCTACTCAATTCAACTCTATAATGATCCCGGTTTCCCGTCATATCCTGAACTTTTGGGGATATCTAAGATTATCCATCATTTGAAAAATCTGAGCTGTAGTTCAAATCGGAACTTGTGAAGATGTCTAGGTCGTAACCAATCAATTCGGTTGTGGAGCATAACCATGTGTTTGCTTATTCTAAACAGGTTTAAATTATGAAGACCAAACTAATAATTGCAGCCGCAGCGGCAGCATTAGCGCTTACTAATTGCAAGAAAAATGTTGAAGTAAAAAAGATTCATTACTCAACCAATGAACTCGTGAGCGAAAATGATCCGTCAATGTTTGGATTGAAAGAGTTTAACACGATCAAAAGGACAAAGTTGCCTCCAGGGGGGAGAAAAAGAGACACGGACAGAGACGGAATACCCGACATATCTGACAATTGTCCAACAACATACAATCCCGATCAAAGCGATTTAGATAAAGATGGAATAGGAGATGTATGTGATCCAACACCTTATTTGGCAACACCGGTGATGTTGCTGGTGTTTGAAGGCGATACGGTTACGAACACCGGTTGGAACGTAAGCGGGCCAATTTATGCAACGCCGGCAAACTTGACTGAGGATCAAAAATTATCCGTGATAAATAGATTTAAGGAGGCTTATGCGGCATTTAATGTAACGTTTACAACAGATAAGAATGTGTATTTAGCGACTCGTTCAGATAAAAGACAAAAGATAATTTTCACCGAAAATGATACCTGGTATTGTACAACCTCACCATGTACTGGTGGAGTGTCCTTTACCGGTTCCTTTGGAAGTGATAACCCATCTTTTGTATTTACCGCGGCGCTAGGCTATTCTACATTTTTAATTGGTGAAGCGGGAATACATGAGGGAGGGCATACTGTGGGGTTAAGACATCAATCGGTTTATGATTTCGCAACTTGTGAGCTTTTAGACCAATACAAACCGGGTGTAACAATGGGTAAACCGGATGGAACAAATCCAACCGTATGGTTCAATGCCACACTGTGCTGGGTACAAAATGATACTGCGATAATAGCAAGCGTGTTGGGAAATAAGTGAGCCACTTTGATCTGATGGCCTCGGATCCGGTACGCGTCTTTTAGACTCCTCACTTCAAATGATATTTACTACGGAAGTATTTGATGACTAAAGTCGCCGACGCTGCTATCTGATCCTGAACCACCTTGTTATAGAACCCGATTACTTGAACAATGATGGCAATGTTGGCGTTATCCTAATTGTTGTTTTTCTCAAAAATCTCCTTTGCCACTCCCAATGCATTACTCACAGAGGCGCCTCCCGCATAAAAAAGAACCTGCAGAATCACTTCTACTATTTGTTGTTTTGTGGCTCCAAGAGTGACCGCTGCCTCTATGTGGGCCTTTAATTGTGGCGTTGCATGTCCTAATGTCACGCAGGATGCAATGATCAAATATTCACGGGTAAGCAAATCCAAACCGGGTCTCGCCATAATCCCTTGCATTGCCCATTCGATTGTCATATTGACAAAGTCTGGACTTATGTCTTTTAGATTGTTGACCAACTGTTCTCCTGCCTGTCCGCCATGTAATCTGTTTAATAGGGCAAGACCTTCCTGGTAATTTGAACTTTGAGTGCTTTGCATTCCTTAAGATTTGCGTAAGGTGAAGATAGGCAGGGAATGTAATCGTGTAGGATGGGAGTCAACTTCCGGTAGTTACTTAATCATGTCCGGTGAAAAATTTTCTCCTACCGGCATTGGTGTTTGGTCTCGAAAACGGCCTTACTATTAGATTTGTTGAACGCAAGGATTTCTCAGCGGCCCCTGGGCGCCTACCTCCGGGCATGGGTCAATTCCCTGCTCTTATCCTCTTTAATCATTTCCATCACCTTATTTAATTTGTAATCCTCATTGCGCCGAATAGCCTGAACACTTGGCTTGACTTCCACTTCCGGAAAAATTCCGTGACCTGTTTTGGGTTGATTTTTATCCATGACGAGGCGAAACAGTGGCAGACGGAATTGCAATTTCGTCTCAGGCAATTTTACATCCGGAATAAGCCAAGCGGTATTCCCGTAAGAGCCGCCGCCCGTTTCCTCACCAACAACAGTAATGTTGTCCTGCCTGATCACCGAATTGACAAATAAAGTGGTAGCTGAAAAAGAATTTCCCCCAATTAACACATACGTCTTGCCGTCGAAATGGTTTTCTTGTTTGGGCTTGAAGTAGTGCTTTTCGAAATAAGTGAAGTGATAACGTCCATCGCCTTTTTTATGAGTGAATACGAGCATGAATACCCGGTTGAAAAAATATTTGTCGATGTATTTCTTATAGCGGCTGTTTCGATTGATTGCGTACAACGAATCACAGACTTTAAATCTTTCGTTGATCAGGTACTTTGATAACAGCGTGGAATTTGTCACATTGCCGCCGCCATTGCCGCGCACGTCAACCACAAGATACTCCAGGCGATTTTTATGGACCTGGCGAAAGGATTGTTTGAAGAATTTTTTCAAATGATACCCTTTACCGAATGAATTTACATCCAGGAACGCGATGCGATTGGCTGTGTCAATTCGAAGCGAGCGTGTACTCTGTATACCAGACCTTTTCATCTCTTTCCTGGTTGGCCGGATGAATCGCCTGATCGCAGCTCGGTTAGTAGTGTCTCTTGCAGGATCATATACGGGAACCACGACTGAATGCCTTGCTCCATTTGTGTCAAGGTAATCGACAGAATACCTGTTTGCCAGACCATACACATTTGTATAGAGTGATCCGAAAACTCCGCGGTTGCTCACACTTTGACATTTGTGGGTAAGGTTATAACCGTCAGATGAAATGAACTTGAAAAGCGTATCCGTAATTTCTTTGATTGATTTGTGATCAATTGCTTCAATCACGGTGCCTCGTTTCAAGATAGTGTCTCTCCTGTTAAGATTGGCCGCTACTACCGCTGTATCATCCCAAAGTTTTGGGCTCAGAGGAAAAAATTTTTCATTGCGTAGCGTGTCTAAATACTTAGAATATTTCTTCGACGAGCGTACTGTTGTATGACCACAATCCATCCTCGCCAGTACGTAGCTTAAAACTTTTCTGAACTGCGGCTCGGTGAGAGAATCGGCTATTTGTTGTCTACCCCAATCAAAGTAATGATCCATGGTGTCTTTGGGCGTATACCAATACAATCCTGGATGGGATTCTTCCAACGCCCCTTGAAACACATCGTAATCTTTTTGAAGTTCCCGTGGAGAGTATTTTTTGCGCGGATTGAATGACGATTTGGCGGTGCCGCACCCTGTGAGAATAACTGTAGCAATAAAAATCACTCCAAGTATCTTCATAGTGACAAATTCTTACTGGTTACCTTTCTTAAACGCGTTCCAACCCTGGGCTGTGATGGGATATGTGCTTTCCCCTTTTGTAATGATATGGGTTCCCTTTTCCTTTTCGGTCATGTAACCAACCACGCTTATATCGTTATGCAAGTTGATTTTATTGTAATCACTTTGATCAATAGTAAACAAAAGTTCGTAGTCTTCGCCTCCGCTCAAGGCGCAGGCTGTGGGGTCAATCTGAAATTTGTACGCTGCGCTTCTCATTTCGTCAGCAATCGGTAATTTCTCTTCGTAAATCATACAGCCTAAATTGCTTTGATTACTGATGTGCAGAATTTCCGAGCTCAACCCGTCACTGATATCCATCATCGCCGTTGGCATCAGTTTATCCCGGTCAAAATATTCAATTATATCTTTTCTTGCCTCTGGCTTTAGCAATCTCCCTATCACGTAGGATTCGCTTTCAAGATCCGGTTGAATTTTTGGGTTCTCGAGATAAATCTTTTTTTCTCTTTCCAAAAAAAGCAGGCCGATATAGGCTCCGCCCAGGTCCCCACTTACACAAATAAGGTCGCCTTTTTTTGCGGTGCTTCTTTTCACATATTTGTCAGGTGCTACCTCACCTATGGCGGTGGCCGAAATAATAAATCCTTTCTGAGAAGAAGAGGTATCCCCACCAACAAGGTCGACACCATAATTTTCACATGCAGCATACACGCCACTATAAAACTCATCAACGGCTTCTACACTAAACCGGTTACTGATTGCGATGTCCAGGACAATTTGTGTTGGTATAGCATTCATCGCGTAGATATCGCTGATGTTTACCACTACCGCTTTGTAGCCAAGATGTTTCAGTGGAGTGTACATCAGGTCAAAATGCACGCCTTCTACAAGCAGGTCAGAGCTGATCACCGTTTGCTTCCCGAAGTGGTCAATCACTGCGGCATCATCACCAACCCCAACAATTGAAGATGCATTCTGCAGCTCAATATTTTTTGTGATGTGGTCGATCAACCCGAATTCTCCAAACGATGATATTTCTGTACGATCACTCATGATTCTCGTGAATCGATTGTGCCCTGTTGGCCCTTCAGCAATTTAATTAATTGCCCGATAAAGATTGGACAAAACCTTGCAAGATACTTCATTTCTCCACTACTTAACAGCATTGAAAATTATTTTTTAAATCTCTCTTTTTCCGCTGAAATGAGGGGTGCATTTCTTTACTTTTGCAGATTACACTTGTCAGAAAAGACAATAGGCAAAAAACAGTAGGCAGTAAGCAAATCACTGCTCGTAGACATTGCAAATTGCCAACTGCCGACTGCCAACTATACTATGGCCCTACCGCACCTGATCAAATATGTTTACACGCATGGGACCGATGAAGTGATTCGCCGGGGAAAAAAAATTCATGCAATTGGTTTTGTTGAATTGGTGGAATACGACAATCTCTTTGGCTCTGCGGTGTTCAGAGTGAAAGACGACATTTATTCAACATTCTACAAGGTATACCTCCAAAAAGTAAAAGATCCTAAATCGCTTTCAGTAAGATGTACGTGTCCTTACAATCTCGGAGATATATGCAGGCATGAGGCTGCCTCTCTTTTCCAACTCCAGGAGATGATTGATAAGAATATGCTGGACGCAGGCGAAGTGGAGTATGATCAAAGACACACGGTCGCTAAAATGAAATTCATTGATCTGAAGTCATTGCGATTGCTGTCTTCTCCCGCAGTGTTCACTGAAGCAGAAAAATTTCTGAGGACAAATAAAGCAAACATTGAGTCTGCGAAGGAAGAAACCGTAAAAGCATCCGTTAACCTGGATGGTAAGACGTACAAGGTAATTATTAGCAAGAATGAAGAACGCAATTTCGACACTAGTTGTGACTATGTCGATACTGAGCACCCACTTTGTCTGCCAAAGGTGATCGTGTTCCTGCAATTACTCAATTCTTATGGGCCGCATTATTTTGATGGTATTCGCAACTGGGATAAGGAAAAGAATAAATTGCTCGAGGCGTATGGCTACTCATTAAATGATGATCTAACTGGAAAATTTGAGTTTAGCTATAAAGATGGAAAACCGTTTTTGCGCGTTTTAGACTCAGGAATAAAGAAAGTTGCACCTGTGATTCCCGTGGCTGCCAAGCAACCCATTGTTGTGGAACAGGAGCCGATAGTCGCAGAAGAAAAGGTAGAAGTGATTTCGACATCGCACCGGCTTGGCGTGGTCTTTAATTTCAACAAAAAAACGTTTCCTTATTTTACGCTTGATGTTATCCATGGAGAAAGTAATGATGCCGGAAACGGTTTTACCGGCAAAGTGGAGAAGATTGATCTTACGAAATATGTCGATTCAAATAAGTATAACGACGCCGATAAACAAGTACTTGGCCTGCTAAGAAAGTTGCAGGAAAACGAGATCAATAAATATATCAGCCGCAACTCACCGTTTTCAGGTATTTGGGAAAACATCATTCACCAGGAAGAAGAAGACCTCCCCGATGAAACAAAAAGCCTGATGGCTGAATACCTATTGCCCAAACTAAAAAAATTGTTCGCCGATCCTGACGGCGCTCCACTCGCATTTAAATTACCGAAAGGAAAGCCCTTCAAAACAAACAACCTGGAGGA
>AR_comb_assmDRAFT_10243869_pt1 | contig 11529 bp, 13 predicted proteins | sample ArasoioldDNA_FD_10543 | JGI IMG/M metagenome (IMG submission 10543) | reverse complement strand
AGAAAGGAGGCCGCATGGCCGGACGAGGGCCAGCGCCCAAGTTCCGCGAGAACCGGCGCAGGCGAAACGTGCCGCTACATGGCGAGTGGGTGGAGCTGCGCCCGCTGACTGATCCACCCATCCCCGATCTGCCGGAACCACCGGACGAGGCCGGCTGGTCGACGCGGACTGCTCGGTCGTGGGCCGCCTGGTGGGCGGACCCGGCAGCGCAGATGTGGGGCGCGGCGGACGTCGATCTAGTCGAACACCTCTGCTACATGCACGAGTCCTGGGTCCGCAAGGGCACCGGCTCGGTGCTCTCCGAGCTTCGCCAGGTCCGCGAGGCGCTCGGCCTCACGCCGAAGGGGAAGCAGGACCGGCGCTGGCGGGTCGCCCCGCCCGCCGAGGTCGTCGACCTCGACGTGCAGCGAGCGGACGCGGAGAAGACCAGGGAGCTGCGGAAGCGTGCTGCTGCCGCCGAAGGGGATTCCTGAGCGCAGCCTCGGATACGGGGTGGCGAAGTGGATCGAGGCAAACTGCGCGATCCCTGACGGCGAGCGGGCCGGCCTACCGTTCGAGCTGACGCTCGACCAGCTGCGTTTCGTCGTTTGGTTCTACGCGATCGACGAGGACGGGCGCTTCCTCTTCCGCCGGGCCTTGATGGTGCGCCCGCAGAAGTGGGGCAAGGGGCCACTCAGCGCGGCGATCATCTGCGCCGAGGCGGCCGGCCCCGTCTGCTTCGACGGCTGGGATGAGGCCGGCGAGCCGGTCGGGCGGCCGTGGGCGACGCCCTGGATTCAGGTCGTTGCGGTCTCGGAAGATCAGACCGACAACGTCTGGACGGCCCTCGTCCCCATGATCGAGCTGGGGGCGCTGAAGGCTGAAATCCCGGACACCGGGAAGACGCGAATCAACGTCCAGGGGGCCTACGGCAGCGCTGGCCTGATCGAGCCGGTGACGAGCGCTCACGTCTCGCGCCTCGGGCAGCGCCTCACCTTCGCCGTCCACGACGAGACCCACTCCTGGACCGCCCACAATGGCGGCGTCAAGCTGGCGGACACCCAGCGCCGGAACCTAGCCGGTATGCAGGGCCGGGCGCTGGAAACGACCAACGCCTGGGAGCCGTCCGAGCTATCGGTTGCGCAGACCACCTACGAGGCCGACCTTGCCGACGTCCTCGTTGACTACCCGACGCCACCGAAGGGGTCGCTCCGCAACAAGGCCGAGCGGCGACGGGTGCTTCGGAAGGTCTACGCCGGTTCCTGGTGGGTCGACCTCGACAGGATCGAGGCCGAGATCGAGGAGCTGGTGCCGCGCGATCCCAACCAGGCGGAGCGATTCTTCGCCAACCGGGTCGTCGCCGGCATGGATAAGGCGTTCGACGTCGAGGTCTTCTCCGGGCTGGCCAGCGAGCACAAGGTCTCGCCCGGGGCCACGGTCGTCGCCGGCTTCGACGGATCGAAGCACCACGATGCCACGGCGCTGATCGGCACCGAGGTCGAGACTGGCCATCAGTTCGTCCTGGGCCTCTGGGAGCGGCCGGTGGCGCTGCGGTGGGACGACCCGTGGGAAGTGCCGGCCCCGGAGGTTCACGAAGCGGTCGAGGCGCTCTTCGAGACTTACGACGTCTGGCGGCTTTACGGCGACCCCCCGTACTGGCAGACCGAGATGGACGAGTGGGCGGGGCGGTTCGGCACGGAGCGCGTCGTCCAGTTCTGGACCAACAACCTCAAACGGATTGCCTACGCGATCCGTGCCTGGCATACGGACTGGACGGCCGGCCGGCTTTCGCACGACGGCAACGAGGCGTTCGTCCGCCACGTCGGCAACTGCGTGAAGCGGGCGACGAAGATGCGCGACCCAGACGACGACACGTTCCTCTGGGTCATCCGAAAGGACGGCGCGAAAAGCCCGCGCAAGATCGACCTGGCTATGGCGGCCGTGCTCGCCTGGGCGGCGCGCGGCGACGCCATCGAGGCCGGGGTGCTGAACAAGCCCGACTACGGGCGCGCGACCTGGTGAGGTGGCCGATGGCCGACTCTGCGCTTGAACAGGAACTGACGAAGCAGCTCAAAACTCTCGGGAACGAGCTAGACCGCCGCACGCGCTGGCACTCGATCCTCAGCGCCTACTACGAGGGCGACGCGCCGCTGCCGACCGCGGTCGTCAAGGCCAAGATCACCGCGGCGTATCAGATCCTCATGCCGTTCGCCTCGTCGAACTGGGCGGGCTTGATCGTGGACTCCGTGCAGGACCGCCTGGAGCTGACCGGCCTCCGCTCCGAAGACAAGGCTGCTGATGAAGCGGTATGGGGGGCCTGGCAGGACAACCAGATGGACTCCGAGTCGAAGCTGGCGCACAACGCCTCGCTGGTGGACGGCAGGAGCTTCGCGCTGGTCTGGCCGGACGAGGAGACCGGGAAACCGTGCATCAGCCTCGACGACCAGTCACAGATGATCGTCTCCTACCGGGACGGCTCGCGGCGGGTTCGGAAGGCCGCGATGCGCCGCTGGATCGACGACACGGGCGTGCCGCACGCCACCCTCTACCGGCCCGACGGCATCTACAAGTTCAGCGGCCCCAAGTCCGCCGTTGAGGAGAAGACCTCCTCGGCGATCGGGCCGCTGACGCTCGGAGGTGCGGGGCCGGGGACGATCGGCAGGAGCACCGAGATGGTCATCAACGTGGAACCCGGCAAGTGGGTTCCACGGGAGGTCGCCGGCGAGCCGTGGCCGCTGCCAAACCCGCTGAACGTGGTGCCCGTCGTCGAGGTGGCGGTGAACCGCAGGCTCAAACCCGGAGGATTCGGATACGCCCGCGGCGAGTTCGAGCACACGACCGGCCATCTCGACCGGATCAACATCCTCACCTTCCTTGGCCTGGTCGTCGCGTTCTGGATGGGCTTCCCGCTTCGGGCGCTGATCGGCGAACGCATCCTGAAGGACGACGAGGGCAAGCCGATTGCCCCCTTCGTCGCGATGGCCGACACCGTCGCCCAGTTCGAGAACACCGAGGTGAAACTGGAGCAGTACCCGGCCGCCGACCTGAAGAACCTCTCCGTCGAGGAACACGTCAAGCACCTCGCCGCGATCACGAAGACCCCGGCCCACTATCTCCTGGCCGAGATGGTCAACCTCTCGGCGGACGCGATCCGAGCGGCGGAGGCTGCGCTCGCGGCGAAGGTTACGAATCACAAGGCGTCGCTCGGCGAGGGCTGGGAGGAGGTTTTGCGCCTCCTCGGCCAAATTGCGGAGCCGACCGTGCTTCTGTCGCCGCGGGCGGAGGTGCTGTGGGCCGACCACGAGTCGCGGTCGATGGCCGAGCGGGCGGACGCCGCCCTGAAGCTGAAAGACATCATGCCGTGGCAGGCCCTCGCCGAGAAGGTGCTCGGGGCCTCGCAGAACGAAATCGCGCGGTGGGAAGCGCAGCGCGCCGGGGACGGCCTGGCATCCCTGGTCGCCGAGGTGACAAGGGGCGGCCCGCCCGCCGGCAACGGGGTTCCCGATCGGGCGGCGGCGGTGGTCTAGATGGCGACGGCCGAGGCCCTCGCGCATATCGAGGGCCAGCGGCGCATTCGCGTCGCCGTCACGCAGGGCCTGCAGCGCGTTTGGCGAAGCCTGCCGAGCTACGACGAAGGCAACCTCAGCGACTGGCTGCGCTATGCGCTGCCACTTGTTCAAGGAGGGCAGCGGTCGTCGGTGGCGCTGACGCGCGCCTATTTGGCACGTTCGCTCGAGCGTCCGCCGGCCCAGATCGACGTCGAGCGGCTGCTCGCCGATCTCCGCGGCGGCGTTTCGCCGTCTACCGTCTACACGCGGCCCTTCGTCCAGCTTTGGTCCGAGCTAGGCGAAGGAAAGCCCTGGCAGGACGCGACCACGGCGGCCCTCGCCCGCGCGGAGGGGGCCGGGGCGGTCGACGTCCAGATGGCGATGCGGGGGACGCTCACGGCCGTAGGCGCGGCCGAAGAACTCTGGGGCTATCAGCGGGTCGCGGACTCGGGGGCCTGTGAGTTCTGCCAGGAGCTTGATGGCGCTCAGTTCCTCACGGAGGAACCCATGCCGATGCATCCGCACTGCGGTTGCGGCGTCGAACCCGTCCCCTACACGCGAGGTCGGCCGACTCCGATCCCGGCCGGCGTGGCGGTGTCCGAGCATGGTGAGCTGGGGCCGGTCCTCGGCGCTGCCGGCGGCCACTTCCTCGACGAGCCGGCGGCCTATGCCCGCTAGGTCGCGGCCGGCGGCGGCGGCAGCTCGCGGATGCTTTTCGCGGTCACGAGTCGCGCCGTGACGACCGCCAGGATGACCGCGCCAACCATCAGACCCGTGCCGGCTCCCATCGTCGCTGCAGCCGCGGCGGCGCAGGCGTAGCCGATCGGCAACAGGCCCATCCCGCCGAGCCAGTCATACGAGGCCAGCCGCGAGACCTGGTCGGGCGGGGGATGACCCTGCAGCGACGTCTCCCAGAACGCGCCGAACACCGCCAGCCCGAGGCCCGATAGCAACGCGGCCGGAAGCAGCAGGGCCATCGGGCCGGCCAGCGCGGTCGCCACGTTGATTGGAATCCACAGGGCGACGGCCCAGCACCCGACCAGGAGGGGGCGCTGGGGATGCCACCGGAGCACCCAGACGCATCCCAGGACAGCCCCCACCCCCCTTGCGGCCAGGATCGCGGTCCACGCGGACTCGCTGTCGATCCGTTCCGGCCCGAGGGTGAAATAGGGCGCGAAAACGAGGGCGTTGATAACCGCGAATGCCACTACGACGCCCCACAGCCAAGCCCGGCTTCGGAACGCTCCCCATCCTTCGCGCAGGTCGTCCAAAACGGGTGTCGGCTCCTCGGCCTTCCCACCCGGCAGCGGGCGCAGGCTTCCGAGGAACAGAGCGCTGACGCCGAAGGTGAGGCCGTTCAACGCGAACGCCCAGCCAGGATCGCCGAGCAGCAGAAATGCGCCTCCTACCGCCGGGCCGATCGTGGCCCCTAGCCAAATGGCGACTCCTCGGAGCGCGTTAGCGGCCCGCAGCACCCCGGCATCAACGGTTTGGGGGATGAGGCCCTGGAGGGCCGGCCGGAAGAACGCCGAGCCGCAACCGAGCACGACCTGGACCAGCACAAGCCACCAGATCGAGGCGACACCGGCCAGGAACAGAGCCGCCAGCAAGATCTGAGCGGCGAACCTGACCAAATCCGCGCCGATCATTACCGACCTTCGCGCGTAGCGATCCCCCGCTATCCCACCGAACAGGACGAGAAGCGAGCCGGCCAGAAACTCGACGCCGAACACCAGCGCGGTCTGGGTGGCCGATCCGCCCAACTCGAACACCGCGAAGGGGATCACCGGCAGCAAGGCAAAGTCGCCGATCAGCGACGCCCATTCGGCCGCGAGCAGGCGCGAAAACTGCCCGTCCTCAAGGACGCGCAGATCAATCCCGAGCGCCGCGCCGCCCCGGACCAGTCGCCGGGTCAACCCCGCGGCGATCCTCGACGGTATTGCCCGAACGCTCGCCGCCTCCATCTACTCGACGAATCCCCTGTCCCTCAACACCGAAAGGGCGTAATGGACCTTGGCGCGGTCCCAACCGAGGCGCTCCATGAGGCCCTCGGTCGTGTCGGGCTTCTCTTGGAGGGCTTGGAGGCATTGGCGGATCATCGGGGTCGACGCGAGCCGAAGGCCGCCCGCGCCGGCACGATCGTCCTCGCGCGCCTTCCAGCGGTGCTCCTCGCCTTCGGCCATCTCCGGTCCCCTCCTAGCAATCTCTCGGTACGTCTCAGGTATGGCTCAGAAAAGCCTACCCCTTTGCTCAAGGATATGCTCGCTGCTCAAATCAGGTAAGGGCAAAACTGCCCGAACGGGCATAACTGCCCGGACCGGGCGATGGCTGACCGGCTACGCTCCGCTTTCAGAAACGGTCTCTTTCAGAAACGGCCGCGGTTCGGAGGAAGGGGTGTCGGATGGGTGGCGACGGGAGCAACGCGCCAAGGCTCGGCTTCAGCATGATCGAGCAGGCCGAATTAGACGTTCGGGGGGTGGCAGAGATCACGGAACTCCACGCCCTCTACCTAAAGCTGGGGCGGCAGCGAAATAGGGAACGCGCAGAGGCCGGGGAACCGGAAATGCAGATCGACTGGACCGGGTTTGTGAAGACTGATTTCTCGCACCTGACCGACGAGCAACGCCAGGAGACAGAAAAAGAAATCGCCGACCTACGGGCGGACCCTACGTTCCGGGCAGAACTAAAGGGCAGGCTGGAAGAGAGCGAGCCTGAGCTTGCGCGCCTGATGGAGGACGACGGCCCCTAGAACGTCCCGGCGACCGGGCAGTAACCGTTGCCGTCGTTGAATATCAGCTTCTCTTTTTTGAGTTCGCCGATCACGGTGTAGAGGTAGGTCTTCTTCGGGTCTTTCTGCCCCACCGCTTCGCCTAGCTGCTTAGTGGTGATGCCCGGACTTTGGCGGATCACGGTGAGGACACGTTCCTTCAGCGTCCCGCCCCCCGAACGCCGACGTCGCCGACGTTTCGGTTTGGCCGCGGGCGGGGACGCCGGGGCCTCCGCCGCTTTTGGACGTCGGCCTGGACCACGTTTCTGTCGCCGCCTACGGCGTGGCGTCGGCTCCGCCGGCTCCTTGCCATCGAGGATCGCGAGCACACCTTCCAGGTGCTCGATCTCCTGGCGAATCAGGCCCTTGGCCGTCTCAATTCCCTCTGACGGCATCCTCAACCACCCCTTTCCAACTGATGGGACGCGCCGCATTGTGACACGCGCTGTCGGCTGATCGCTCGTCCCCTGTTCGCCTGCAAAGGCTCAACCGGCACCGCATGGTGCCCGAACCCCCGAAGGAGGCCGCACGGCCATGACGTTTCTACCGCGCCTGCGGGCGCTGCTCGCTGTCCTGTTCCACCGCTCGGTCGAGGTTCGCTCGCCGCAAGGCTGGCGCTTCCATCTGTTCCTTGCCGACCGCCTCGTGCTCCCGGTCATTCAGGGAGGTGCGCCCGAGGAGGGCGAGGACGAGGGCGGCGGCGACGGCGAGCCTGACGGTGACGGCGACGACAAAGGGAATGGTGACGGTGAAGAAGGCGAGGAAGAAAAAGAGGGCGAAGGCGAGGGCGAAGGCGAGGGCGACGAGGGCGACGGCGACGGCGAGGACGAGGGCGGCGGGACCATCGACTGGAAGAAGATGGCCCGAAAGCATGAGTCGGGTCGGAAGGCCGCCGAGCGAAAGCTCAAACGGGAGCAACGCGAACGGAAGAAGCTGGAGGAAGACGCCAAAAAACGCGCGGACGCCGAGAAGACCGAGCACGAGAAAGCGGTCGAGAAGGCCCGCGAGGAAGGCGAGCAGGCGGCGCTGACCAAGGCGCAGAAGGAGCGCCGCAAGGACCGCTTGGAGGCCGCTGTCGCGCGTCTCGCCAGCCGCGGCGTGAAAGTGGGCGAAGGCGACGACGCGAAGACCGTCCGCTTCGCCGATCCTGAAGATGCCCAGGTCTTCCTCGACCGGAAGCTCTCGCTCGGTGACGTCGACGAGGAGGACATCTTCGACGACGACGGCAAAGTGCAGACGGAGGCACTTGGTCAGGCACTAGCCGAGATCCTCGAAGATCGGCCGCGGCTGGCCGAGGACGCCCGCCCGTCGAAACCGTCCGGCAGCGCGGACGGCGGCAAGGGGAAGGGTGCCGACAAGGGGCTGGAGGATATGTCCGTCGAGGAGCACTTCCAGCGCATTCGGCGCGACAAGTAACTTGCGCCCGGCTCCGGCCGGGCCAGCACCACCGGGGTACTGCATAGCGCCCCCTCACGCACCGCTGCACAGCGGTTGGACATAACCAACCCACGAGTAAGGGAGCCGCTATGGCGAACGTATTTATTACGCCTAGCGTCATTGCCCGTACTGGCCTGGCGACGCTCTACAACACGATCGTTCTGGCCGGACTGGTCTGGCGCGACTTCGACTCCGATTTCGCGGGCAAGCAGGGTGACACGATCACCATCCGCAAGCCCGCCGTCTTCGAGGCCGAAGAGTTCGACCGCGAAAAAGGCATCCAGCTCCAGGACGTGGAGGAGGACTCCATGCCTGTCACGCTGGACACGATCGCGAACGTGTCCTTCCCGGTCACGGACGAGCAGATGACGCTGGAGATCGAGGATTTCCAGGGCCAGGTGCTCAACCCCGCGATGGAAGCCATCGCGCAGAAGGTGGACGGAGACCTCGCGGAAGCGCTTGTCGGCGCAGCCGCCGAAGGCGGGCAGCTCGCCGCCCTCGGCAGCGAAGAGGCCAACTTCGTCTTCCGCGGCGCTCGCACGATCCTGTCGCGGAACAAGTTGCCGTCGATGTCCCGGCTGGCGGTGCTGTCGCCCGAGGCGATCTCGGTCTGCCTCGGCGACGACCTGCTGATTACGGCGAACCAGTCCGGGTCCACCGACGCTCTCCGCGAGGCGAATATCGGCCGACTGCTCGGCATCGACACCTACGAGTCGCAGGTGTTCGGGGCCGGCCCCGGTGACAAGGGCCAGGCGGACGGCGTCGCGTTCCACAAAACGGCCGTGACGCTGGCGACCCGGCCGCTCCAGCAGCCTCGCGGCGTGGCCGCGAACCAGGTGGAGATCAGCAACTACCGGGGCCTCTCGCTCCGGGTGGTCTACGCCTACAACAACACCTACAAGAAAGACGAAGTGTCGATCGACATGCTCTACGGGACCGCGGCGACGCGGCCGGAGGGCGCTGTCGAGCTTGACTTCGGCGAGGGTTCCTAACCCACGTAGCCCCCGGGGCGGCCCAACCGCCCCGGGGGCCTTTTGCGTAGGGGTGGAGGTGTGCGATGGCCCTGGCAAAACCCGAGGACGTAGCCGCTCGGCTCGGACGCGAGCTAGACGACGAAGAGACCACCGCTGTTGGATTTCTCCTGGACGCAGCGACCGCGGTCGTCGAGGAGGCCATCGAAGGGCCAGCCGACGACCCAGCACCGCCGGTCCTTCGGTTCGTCGCCGTCGAGGTAGTCGTGCGGGCGCTCGCAAATCCGAACGGTCTGGCTTCGCGGTCGGAGACTCTCGGCGCGTACTCCCACTCTGAGGCTTTCCTCAGCGGCGCGGGCCTCATGCTCACAAAGACGGAGGAACTGATGGTCCGCCGGGCGGCCCTGGGTGCCGTGGCCGGGTCCGTTGCCATCCCCTCCCACGTCGATGACATCTTCGACGCGCTCGTTGGATCGTGACCGCGGTCGCGGTGATCGTGCCGGTACTCGATCGGCCCCGCCGGGTCCGGCCCACCCTGCACGCCTTCAACGCGACCGCGCCCGCCAGGGTCCTGTTCGTCGCCGAGCCTGACGATCGCCGCGAGCTGCGTGCGCTCCGAGGGGCTGGGGCCGAGCACCTCGCGCCCGGCGGGAACTATGCGCAGAAGATCGCCGCCGGCATCGCCGCGACCGATGAGCCTTATGTCTTCACCGCCGCAGATGACCTGGAGCCGCTGGAGGGCTGGTTCGAGGCGGCCCTCGCTGCCATGCACGAGCACGGTGCCCAGGCGGTCGGTGTTAACGACCTGATCCAACGCGGCCGGGTCCACGCCACCCACTTTCTCCTGTCCCGCGCCTATGCCGAAGAGCCGACGATCGACGGGCAGCCCGGTCCCTTCTTCGCTGGCTATTGGCACTGGTGCTGCGACGACGAGCTGATCGCGACTGCGCGCTTCCGCGGCGTCTACGCCTACGCCCCCGAGGCCAAGGTCCGCCACCTCCACCCGCTCGCGGGGCTGGCAGATGACGACGACACGTACCGACGCGGGAGGCTGCGATGGCGAGAGGACCGCAAGCTGTTCCAGAAGCGCCGCCGGCTCTGGAGGCCACTGTCTGTGTCGCCACCTTCGGCGACCGCGCCTGGATCAAGACGGCCGAGCGGGCGCTCGCGTCCGCCCACCGGGCCGGCGCGGCGAGGGTAGTCCACCGCCACGGACGGACGCTTGCGAAGGCCCGCAACGCCTGCACCAACCTCGTCGAGACGGAGTGGCTCGTCTACCTGGACGCCGACGACGAGCTTCGGCCCGGATACCTCGAGGCGATGGCCGCGGCCCACACTGACCTCCGTGCGCCGGCCGTCGAATGCATCAGGGGCCGCCGCCGCTTGCGGCCGTACATGCCGAGGGTTTGGGGACACCACCACGAGTGCACCGCCGAGTGCCTTCGGGACGGGAACTGGTTGCTAATCGGAACGGCCGTGCGATCTGAGATGGCGCGGGCGATCCGATGGCGGGAGTTCTCGGTTTATGAGGATTGGGACTTCTTCCAGCGGTGCTGGCTCTCGGGGGCCACTGTCCAGCCGGTCCCCGAGGCGATCTACCGAATGTATTGGCGTCCCGACAGCCGTAACCACGCTCCGCCGATGGCGGACAAGGACCGTGTTCACCGCGAAATTGTGGCAGCGAATCTATGAGCGAACCGTATGACTTCTGGGCGGAGTTCTGGAAGGTCTACGTCGCCGGCATCTGGGAGCCGCAGACCCGTGCCCTCTTGGAACGGATTCTGCGCCCCGGCGACCTCTTCGTCGACGTCGGCGGCTGGATCGGCCCCGTCTCCCTGTGGGCGCTCGACCTGGGCGCGCGGGTCGTCGCCATCGAGCCGGACCCGGTCGCCGCGGAGGAGTATCGCCGAAACGTCCCCGATGCCGAGCTATGGGAGGGAGCGCTCAGCACTTTTCGCGGGCGCTCGTTCATCGCCCCACGGGAGGGCGCTGGATTCGGCGACTCGATGGCCCGGCTATCTGACCACGGCACGCCGGTCGAGACCTGGACCCTCCAGGAAGTGCTCGGCGACCGCGTCCCGGCCCTGGTGAAGATCGACGTCGAGGGCCACGAGGTAGAGCTGTGCCCGCAGGTTGGCCCCTTCCTGGCCCGCCTCGGCGTCCCGCTTCAGGTTTCGTTCCACGGCGAGTTCGTGCCGCGGGAGTGCTTCGCCGGGTTTGCGGCGGTCTCATGGCCGGAGGAGCCGTGGGGCGATCTCGTTGCGCTGCCGTGACGGTCGACGTGATCGTGCCCTGGCGGGGGGGCTGCCCGCACCGCGAGGCCGCCTGGGCGTGGGTGCGCGCTCGTTACCGCGAGACATTCCCAGGCTGGCGTCTGCGGCCCTCTACAGCGCCGCCCGGACCGTGGTGCAAGGGATACGCCGTCGCCCACGGCGCGGCGACGAGCGCCGCTGACATTCTCGTCGTCGCCGACGCCGACGTCTGGTCCGCGGGAATCGGCCGCGCAGCACTGGAGGTTGCTCGTGGCGCACCGTGGGCGATGCCGCACCGCCTCCTCCACCGCCTCAGCCGATCGGGCACGCAGACCCTTCTCAGCGGCGGGCCGATTGACGCCGAGTCCCTTGACCAGCCTGCGTATCGCGGCCTCGACGGCGGTGGCGTCGTCGTCCTAAGCAGCGAGGTCTTCGCAGCGGTCCCGATCGACCCGCGGTTCATCAGCTGGGGCCAGGAGGACGAATCGTGGGCTGCGGCCCTATGGACCCTTCTGGGGCCGGCCTGGCGCGGCGACGACGCCTTGTTCCACCTGTGGCACCCCCCGCAGCAGCGG
>AR_comb_assmDRAFT_10401445_pt1 | contig 11530 bp, 10 predicted proteins | sample ArasoioldDNA_FD_10543 | JGI IMG/M metagenome (IMG submission 10543) | reverse complement strand
ATCGGTGCGGAATTAGGAGGGATGAAAGTCACCGAACAAATCGATGCATTGGAATCCCTGGCTGTAGATTCATTTAAGTTTCTGGTGGTGACTCGCGTTGTAGCGTGCATCCTGACGTTTCCACTATTAACAACGATTATGAATTTCACCGGGATTCTTGGAGGCTTTGTTGCTGAAAGATTTGTATCAGGCATGTCATTCATGTTGTATTACAACCGCGCATTTTCAGTAATTGATTTTGCCGATTACATTCCGCCAACGTTAAAAACCTGCGTATTCGGATTCATCATTGCATCCGTTTCCTCCTTTCTGGGCATAAATACGACAGGCGGAACTGAAGGAGTGGGAAGAGCTTCCACCCAAAGTGTTGTTTTCTCATCAATTTTGCTCATCTTAATCAATGTGATTCTGGTTAAAACCATCTTTTTCATCTTTCCACAATGACCGATACCGCGGTACGACTCGAAAATGTTTCCAAAGCATTTAACGGAACGAAAGTTTTGGATGGAATTTCGTTTGATGTGAAGAAAAGCTCTCTATTTTGCATTCTTGGTAGAAGCGGTACCGGAAAAAGTGTGACGCTGAGACACATTATCGGCCTTGTTAAACCGGATAGCGGCCGCATATTTGTTGAAGACGAAGATATTACCGATATGGCACCATCTGAGTTAACTAGAATTCGAAAGAAGCTGGGTTTTCTATTTCAATATGCAGCGCTATTCGATTCGATAACTGTTTTTGAAAACGTTGCATTTCCTTTGCGGAGACATACGAAGTTATCTGAAGCTGAAATTGAAAGCGTTGTGAATGACAAACTAGCGAGCGTCGGTTTAGAAAAACATTTAAACAAAATGCCGGATGAACTTTCGGGTGGAATGAAAAAACGTGTCGGACTCGCTCGTGCATTAGCGATGGAGCCATCGATTCTACTTGTGGATGAACCCAGCGCAGGATTGGATCCCATTACATCTGCAGAAATTGATGAACTGATTCTGGAGTTAAAAAATGAGCGGGGCGTAACGGTGGTGATGGTGACTCACAATATTCCAAGCGCGAGACGTCTTGCTGATGAGCTTGTGTTTCTGAATCAAGGAAAATTGGCGGCTCGCGGCACTGTAATGGATTTGGAACGTAGCGAAGATCCGCTGGTGAGATCTTTCATGGTGAGTGAGGGTTCAGGTTGATGAAAAAAGAGCAATACGCCGGACTAGGCATTTTTGTAGTTATCGGATTGTTGTTGTTCACTACAGGAATTTTCCTGATCGGCAACAGGCGCCTGTTATTTGAGCAGTCCTTCGAAGTCTGGACAGAATTCTCAACAATCACTGGCTTACAAGACGGAGCGCCGGTTCGTGTGTCTGGAAAAGATGCGGGTGAAGTTTTGGATATAGAAGTTCCGCCAGATCCAGGCAAAAAATTTCGGGTGAAGATGCGCATCACCGAAGAAATGCATCCGCTGGTAAGAGCCGATTCAGTGGCCACAATTCAAACTGATGGATTGGTAGGAAATAAATTTCTGAGCGTTTCCAGTGGAACCAAAGAAAAGCCGATGGCTCCCCCAGGAAGTTCCATTCCGGGTCAAGAGGCTTTCGAATTTGCCGATCTCATGCAACAAGCAAGCGATACGATGAGGACAGTGAATGAAACAATTGATTCTGTTCAAGATGATCTTGAAAGGACATTGCAAGTAACAGCACAAATGATCTCAGATGCTCGCGAAATTATGAACGAAACGGGTGGAGATATTAAAGGAATTACAAGTTCCAGCAATAAAATTGCAAACAACTTAAATGAAATCCTGGCTAACGTGAGGGAAGGAAAAGGCACCCTGGGCAAATTAGTTACAGATGAATCTCTGTATCAAAATGCGGAAGCGATTGCGAAAAATGCAGAAGTAACTTCCAAAAACATCCGTGAAGCTGCAGAAAAAGCAAATCAAACTATTACTGAGTTTCGGGAAAAGACTCAAGGAGGTTTGACCGACCAGGCTTCCGGAACTTTAAGAAATCTAAACGAAGTTCTTTCAGATATGGCTGAGAATACCGAAGCACTCAAGCGCAATTGGTTCTTTAGAGGTTTCTTCAAGAAGCGTGGTTATTACGATATCGACAATTTAACAATTGCGGATTATTTGATAATGAAGAAGGATCGTCATGAGAAACGTTTCTGGTTGTCTGCGCAGGATCTGTTTGAAAAATCGGGTGATAAAGAAGTATTAACAGAGAAAGGGAAAGATTTGATCCGTGCGAATGTCAAAGAATTATTTCAGTACATTGAAAATAATCCGATTTACCTGATTGAAGGCTACGATTCGAAAGGAAGCGCCGGCGATCAATATTTAGTATCACGAAGTCGAGCGTTAGCAGTTCGAGCGTTTGTGGAAGCAGAATTTCCGGTGCCTCCGGAATCGTTAGGAATATTGCCGATAGGGCTCAAAGTAAATCAGGACACTGGCGAATCCTGGGACGGCGTTGCGCTGGTTGCTTTATACGAAGAGGCCAAGAAATAAGATGGAATTTTGGGAGAAAGCTAGAGCAGAAACACCTGGCTGCAAAAATGTTTTGCATTTCAACAATGCAGGCGCGGCATTAATGCCAGAGGTAGTGATCAATGCGATCACAGATCATATCCGGCTTGAATCTGAAATTGGTGGATATGAGGCGGCAGAAAGGAAGCGAAAAGAAACAGAGCATCTTTATGATGCTGCCGCATCGATGCTGAACTGCAGCCCTAAAGAAATCGCGTTTATTGAAAATGCAACTCGAGCCTGGGACATGGCGTTTTATTCACTGCCATTTCGTGCTGGTGATCGGATTCTGACTGCGGCCTCTGAATATGCGAGCAACTTCATTTCATATCTGCAGGTCGCGCGCAAAATCGGCGTTGTAATCGATGTGATTCCATCTGATGAATCCGGCGCAGTGTCTGTGGATGCATTAGCAAACATGATGGACCAGCGTGTGAAGTTGATTGCCATCACTCATGTTCCAACCAATGGGGGGCTTGTGAATCCGGCTGCTGCTATTGGAAAAATTGCGCGTGAAACAAATGTGTTGTATCTGCTGGATGCATGTCAGTCAGCAGGGCAGATGCCGTTAGATGTAAAACAGATTGGATGCAGCATGCTTTCTGCAACCGGTAGAAAGTTTATTCGTGGACCTCGTGCTACCGGGTTGTTGTATGTTGATCATCGCATTATTGAAATGTTAGAGCCAGTATTTTTGGACATGCATGCAGCCACCTGGAAAGCGACTGAAAAATACGAAATTCGACAGGATGCGAGGCGTTTTGAAAATTGGGAACAGAATTACGCAGGGAAGATCGGATTGGCGACAGCAATTGATTATGGAATGCAATGGGGGCTCGATCGAATCTATAAACGGATTCAAAGTTTAGCCAAAATGTTACGTGAACGTTTAGTTCAAATTCCGAAGGTTACAGTTCATGATTTGGGTAAAGAAAAATGCGGCATTGTAACTTTCTCAGTTGAAGGTGCAGATCCTTACCAAATCAAGGCAGAATTAGGTGCGCGCAAAATCAATGTAACCGTTTCGCCCAAATCATCTACATTAATTGATATGCAATCACGTGGTTTGGGGAATTTAGTTCGCGCCTCGGTTCATTACTATAATACAGATGAGGAAGTAGACCGCTTTTGCAGAACGCTGTCAGAAATTCTGTAGGACTTCTTGTCCTATTGCTATTTGCAAACTTAGCACTCGCCCAGGACCATCTGCCGCAATTTCATTTCAAAATGCTGCTTGATGGCAGATTCATCGTTACGGGAAAAGAACAAAGTTGGTTAGATGGTTCATTTGGAAAAGGACGTTACGGCGGCGATGGCAATGATTCATCTTCACTGGTTCGTTTGGCACAATCTTCAGTTCTCCTTTCAACCTCATTAACTGATGCATTCAGCGCGCGAGCGCAAATCAATATTGATGCTGAACCGGATCGAAAGCTGGATCGTTATCGCATTGATATCATTGAAGCAATCGCGAGTTATCGCTTCACTCTCACACCATCAACTCGCTTGAGATTTCGTGGCGGAATTTTTATCCCACCAGTTTCGTTGGAGAATACAGATCCAGGCTGGACTTCGCCCTATAGCATCACAGCATCTTCGTTAAATTCATGGATTGGGGAAGAAGTACGTACAACAGGACTTGAATCAAGCTTCAGCTGGACCGGTATCGGAAATGAAATTGTTTTGCGCGGTGCCGTATTCTGGCAAAACGATCCTGCAGGAACCTTGCTCGCCTGGCGTGGATGGGCATTACAGGATCGTCAAACTGGATTTAATGATCGATTGCCGCTGCCACCAATTTCTGCACTTACCCCTGAAGGTCTATTTCCTAGACAACCACTTTTTGTTGAACCGTTTCGTGAAGTTGATAACAGTCCAGGTTTTTATTCCGGAGTTGACTGGACACGACGTGGTCTAGAATTATCCGCGTTGTATTACGATAATCGTGCCGATCCCACGCAATTCGATGGTGTTCAGTACGGCTGGAATACAAATTTCGTGACTGCCGGAACCCACATAAATTTGCCGTCGAACTTTGAATTGATCGGGCAATATCTGAAAGGCAATAGCGTGATGGGCTTTCACAATATGGTGGATATCGATTTCTATGCATGGTACCTTCTGGCAACAATGGAACAGAATCGTCATCGGTTTACGATTCGCTTCGATAAATTTGGAGTCGATGATCGCGATACATATCAACTTCAGGATAATAACAATGAAGACGGATACGCATTTGTTGCCGACTGGATTCTTAAAATAAGGGAAAATCATCGTTTTGCCGTCGAATATTTGCATATAAAGAGCGATCGCCCTGCTCGATCTCAATCCAAATTATCGGATAACGCTTTCCAAGCCAGTTATCGGATTCTGTTTGGAAGGTAGGGGTTTATAATCCGTTGACAGCCTCGTAAGTTTGCGTTAGTATTTCAAATACCTCAAAAAATCATCTCCAGTGAGGCAAGTCTACACCCGGACTTGCCTTTTTTTTATGTCTTGAAAACTTATGCAAGAAAAAAGTATGAGCGTACAGAAAATTTTAGCGTCACGTGGTTTCTTGCTGAGTTTCTTTTCATTTTTTTTTGTTTGGATCAGTTTTGATTTTTTCATCTTGTTTCCGCTTTTCATTTTGAAGCGCGGCGGAAATTCAGTTGATGTTGGAATTCAGACCGCTATCTTTTTTATTCCTTCCGTGATTTTGCGTCCGTTTGCTGGGTGGTTAACTGATCACACTGGAAGATTGAAGACGCTTTGGGCAGGCACTGCATTCATGTTGCTCACATCATTTGCATTTCTGCTCTTGCCCGGCGGTTATCACGATTTTAAATTCTGGTGTGCTTTGATTCTATTTGCGCGAGGCATGGGATTTTCTGCGTTCTACACAGCATTCTTCACATACATCACAGACATTGCACCATCCGAAATCCGTGCTCGTATACTCGGACTGTTTGGAGTATCAGGATTGATTGCGCATGGTTGCGCTCCGAAAATTGCAGAGCTGGTTTTGAGTCGATGGAAATTTGATGGCTATTTCATCGCCAGCGGAATTCTTGCCACAACCAGTTTGGTGATTTCATTGTTCCTCCATGAACAACCTCACCCCCGCACAAAAGGGGAGAATGCATTTGCTTCGTTTCTCAAAGTTACATTTAGCCGCAGAAACTGGATTATTTTGCCTGGCGCATTCTCATTTGGATTTGCAATCGCCAGTTTCAATACTTTCGGCGCACCTTATTTCGAAAAAATTTCGGGTACAAGCGTTGGATACTTTTTCCTGGCTTACGGACTTACTGCAGTCGCAATCCGTATTGCATTTGGAGGCTGGGCAGATCGATATCCAAAATGGGTTCTGGTAACGATATTTTTTGCGCTACAGGCTGCAGGCGTTATCTTAATTATTTGCAATCCAGTTCAAACTTATTATTTGATCGCTGCTGCCTGTGCCGGTGCTGCCCATGGAATTTTATTCCCAACCATGACTGCAATGGCAGTTGAAGCTCATCCGCCTGAAAATCGTGGACTGGTTACCAGCGTTTTCACCGGCACCATGGAATTAGGTTTTTCGATAGGATCTTATTTATTTGGAATCGCCGTTTCGATGCTTGGCTACCCTGGAATGTTTGTGATTGCTGCATCGTGTTCGATACTTTTTGCGGTCTATACTTTGATTTCCGGACGAAATATAGTGCACACTCAAATTCAAGTGCATCCGAGCGAGTCATTTGACATTGGTAGCAATAATTAATATACATAGTAGGTCCGGACAAATTTACATCTGTCCTTTCAAACTACTAGGTTCCTCGTCAGGAGGTCTGCTATGGACCGCGTGTTTGAATTGAAATTACCTTACGGTGATTTCGACCTTACTCCAGACCCGGATTGCATGATGGTGTATGTTGAAAGCCATCGCAACTCCGAGGTCCCGAAACTACAGCCACGTGAAATTCCTTCCTGGTTTTTTGAACCCGACACTATCTGGTTTCACTTCGGTGCCAAAGATTCAGAAGACAAGGTAGCGGCCGGTTCCCGTCTAAAATACAAATTGTTACAGGAGCTTGGCTCAGCGTGAACTAATAAAGCACCGGGAAAGTCTTCGGATTTTCCCGGTGTTAAGGTCTTCAAGTTAATTCCTTCACCAGCGGACTTAAATCTACCCGCTTTTTGCCAAGTACATCCTTCCACAAATCTCCAACTTTTTTCAATCGCGGCGGAACGGTTTCAATTGTGAAAGCCCCCATATCAATTCCTTTTCCGATTTCTTTCCATGTCACCGGGGTAGATACAGTTGCATTTGGTGTTGGCCGTATCGAATAGATTGATGACAAAGTGCTTCCCCATCGATTCTGGTTGTAATCTACCAGCACATGTTTTGGCGGGCGTTTCTCTTTACGATATTCAGATGTGAGAATTTTCGGATGGGTTTGATCAAGAATTTGCGCGATTGTTTTTGCAATGTGCCAAACTTCTTTTTGAACCGGCCCTCGAATGATTGGAACATAAATATGAATTCCGCGTGAGCCAGTTGTCTTTGGATAGTTCGGCATTTTTAACGAGTTCAATAATTCGTGAACAAGCAGAGCGGCATCACGCATGTGTGAAAATTCCGCACCGGGAGTTGGATCCAGATCAAAATGCAAAAAATCGGGACGATCAGGATCATCCGCACGCGAATACCATGGATTCAAATCAATGCAACCAAGATTGATAACCCACATTAATGACGCCAGATCTTGAATCAAAGGAAAATCGATTATGTTTCCGGAACCATGATCAATCGAACGTGTTTCGATCCATTCAGGCCGTGGCACTGGCGCACGTTTCATGTAAAAGAAATCTGATTCAGCCCCATTCGGATAGCGTTTCATAACCATCATCCGATCTTTAATATGAGGCAGAAGATATTTTGAAACGTCAGCGTAATATTGAAGCAAATCCCGTTTGGTAATTTTCAAATTCTTCCAAAAAATCTTGCTGAGATTTGTAACCCGAACAGTTTTGTCACCGATCTTAAGTTCCCCATTTTCGGTATCAGCCGGGATCTTTAATCGTCGAGTCAATGCCGCATTCTTTCGCATGTATTAAAATTAGAGTCTATGGAACAACGAAGAAAAAGGAAAGCAAAAGATCCCGAAGTTGATCGGGTAATTATGAATTTATGGAACATCATCGATGATCTGGAACGCCTTTTACCATCACAGTCGCGGTGGTATCGGGTAACGATTTTTGGAAGCAGCCGGATCACTCGAGGCGATCCACTTTACAATTCTGCGCGAGATCTTGCATTTCAACTTACAAAATTAGGCTGTGACATTGTCACCGGAGGCGGTCCTGGATTGATGGAAGCGGCAAACGAAGGAGCACAAGAAGGTGATATTGAAGGCAAAACAAAATCGTACGGATTGCACATTGAATTGCCGCATGAATATGAACCGAATAAGTACCTCGATCGAATGTCACTTCACCGAACCTTCTTTTCGCGATTGCACCATTTTGTGCGGCTTTCACATGCCTACATTGTTATGCCAGGCGGAATTGGAAGTTCACTTGAAACATTCATGATCTGGCAGTTATTACAAGTCGGATATTTGAAAGATCGACCTCTGGTTTTGTTGGGTGATATGTGGCAAGGTCTTTTAGATTGGATGGGGAAGGAAATGCTGCCGCACAAACTTATCAACCCTGAAGATTTGCAGATCGCGAAAGTAGTAGATAGCATCGAAGCTGCAATTCAGATCATCAAAGTTTCGAAGCAAAAGTTCGATCAGCAAACTCATTCACTTGAAAATGCCGGTTCTAAACGATTGGGTGTACAATAGTTTGTGACTTTTGGCTGACGGTTTTGGAGATGACCGATAGCAGCCAAACACCTTTGGTCCATCTGGAGGATTCTTTGGGATGCGTGACTACGAAGAAAAAAGTTATTACGAAATTCAACTTGATAACAAGCAATTAATTCTTGTATTTCTTGCGGGTGTTACAGTTTGTGTTCTTGTTTTTATTTTAGGAGTAATGGTTGGCAAAGGCCGCAAAGAAGCGGAGCTTGCTTCCATCGGAAAAACTGAACAAAAAGTTGTTAGACCTGAACCAGATCTGACTCCGCCACAAGAAATTCAAGAAATGAAACCTTCGGCAAAAAAACAGGAGAACAAAAAAGAAATTACAAAGGCAGCATCAACATCAACTGAAGAAGAAGATCCTGCTTATTATGGTTTAGATCAAGATAAAGAAAAGCCGCTGGAAAAAGAGCCAACAAAAGTAAAGAAAGATGAAACACCCGTAGCATCAAAAGATACGGATAAGAAAACAAACGATAAAAAAGCTGAAACTGCAAAAGCAGAAAAACCGAAAACTGAAACTCCGAAAACTGAAACACCCAAGACTGCTACTCCGAAAGTTGAGTTAGCGAAAGCAGAAACAGAACCGAAAGCGGAATCGTCAGAAGAAGACATCGTACCTGAACCGACATTGAAAGATGGAGGGAAGTATACTGTTCAGGTGATGGCTACATCATCGAAGTCAAAAGCAGAGCAGCAATTATCGACGCTTCAAGCGAATGGATATACAGCTTTTATGAAGGAAGAAAAAGCCGGAGACACGAGCGTATTTAAAGTACGAGTTGGTCGTTTCAGTGATAAAGATTCTGCAAAGAAGATTGCTACGAAATTGAAACAAGAACTACGGCTGGAATCATGGGTGGCAAATCTCGATTAATATATGGCCCTACCGAGCAAAAGCGATCGCAGGCTTTTAGGCGAGGTTCTTGTTGAAGCCGGACTGATCACCAAAGATCAGTTAAAGGAAGCATTAAAAGCACAAAAAGAATCGGGTGGCAAACTCGGTTTTAATCTTGTGCGCCTCGGTTATTTATCTTCCGATAAACTCACCGCTTTTTTTCAAAGCTTTTTTGGTGTTGGTGTTGTCAATGAGTCTTTAAGCGAACGCCAAAAAGCTTCGGATGTGATACCGCGGCATCTCGCTTTGTATTACAAGATTGCGCCGATTAAGTTGGAAGGGAATGTTCTTACAGTTGCTATCGCCTCGATTGATCATCCGAATTTGATCCAAGCATTGGAAGAAGTTACCGGACATAAAATCGATCCATTGATTTTTCCTGAAACAGAAATCCGCCACTTGCTGGATAGTGCGTATCAGATCCCCACCGATCGCGGCGTGGAGTTGCTGTCTTTCAGTGACAATGTGTTTACGGTAATGGATCTCACGAAAAAAATTAAACCATTAGCCCCAACACAATTAAAAACTGAAAGAGATGTAGGTGAGTGGCTCAGAGCAATCGTGGCGGAAGCAATTCGCGAAAAATCACGCGAAATTTTGATCAAGCCGGAAACGGATGGATCGAATGTTTCATTTCGCAAGGATATGTTTAATCCGGCGAATATCACATTGACATCTGAGCTGCACGATAATCTTACGTTTCTATTATTTCGGCTGGCGCGACTGAATCCGCTGCAACAGCAAAAACCGCAGCACGGCAGATTTTTGATCAAGATCAATGATCGAAAAGTCTTGGTGGTGGTTAGTTCATATCCAACAATTTATGGAATGCGCTTCATGCTTGAAATGTTTGATGAAAAATTGCTGCGTCATTCATTTGAAGACATTATGCGTCCATATCCTGATTTGAAAATTATGATTGAGGATTTTGTGCTGCGTGCGCGGCACGGAATGATCGTGATTACTGGTCCAGATGGTTCGGGACGTACATCACTTTTGTACAGCATCTTGAGCCGGTGCAAAGAAGAGTTCAAGCAAATTATTACTTTGGAAAGTTCCGTACGTTATCCGATTAGCGGAATCAGTCAGACGCAGGTGGAAGAAAAAAATATGGAAGATGCTTTGGATAATGTTCCAAAGCAACGGCCGGATTTAGTTGCGGTAAATTCGATCCGCACAGTTCGCGCAGCGGAACTTGCATTTTTGCTTACGGCAAGAATTCCGTTGTTGGTGGTAATGAATTCATATGATTCATATGTGGCACTGGAATGGTTTTGCCGGCACAACTTGAAATCTGCAATCAAGGCAGGTTTGGTACATGCCGTAATTTCACCGCGATTGATTCCACGAGTATGTCCGAATTGCGCTGTGGCATTCAAGCCTTCTGCAGATCAGCATACTCAATTTGGAATAAAGGATTTAAGCGCGCAACTACGAATGAATCAAGGCTGCGATTTTTGTCGTAATGCTGATAATCATCTCAGCGAAGTTGTACTTGAATACATCCAGCCTGATGCTGAAATAGCCGCATGGATGGAGGAAGATTTTCATGCATCAAGTCTCAGGCAAAAAGCGCGTCAAGCAGGGCGTAAAACATTGTTTGAATCAGCATTGCAAAATGCATTTCGCGGCGGCCTGGATATGCAATCCGTCCTAAAACTCCAATCACTTTGAATTTTCACCGCAGAGCCCGCAGAGAACGCAGTGATAAAAATTTAATTTGTCTGCGAACTCCGCGAACTCTGCGGTAAGATTTTTTGATTTTATGCTAAATATCCTCATCGCAGTTATAACCGGTCTGATTAATGTTGCAGTGTTCCCAAAAATTGATCAGCCCTGGCTGGCAGTTGTTTGTTTGCTTCCATTGTTCTGGCTAGCACGAAAAGAAAGACCATGGAGGTTGTTTCAATACTTCTGGCTTGCTGGTTTTATTTTCCGCTTGGGAAATCTTTATTGGATCATTCATGTTATTCAGCACTATTCCAGCTTAAAGCCAATAATCGCCAGCGGGATTGTCACGTTATTATGCATTTTCATGGCCTGCTTCTGGGGCATGGTTGGACTTTTGATTGGCTGGATTCGAAATCGATTGAACTTCACCGCGGCAATGATCGCTGCGCCATTCCTGTGGGTTGTTTTTGAATGGCTGTTGAATGTTCATCGGTTCCCATGGGACTTACTTGGCTATAGCATGTATCGCTATTTGCCAATCGCCCAGGTGGCAACCATCGCCGGTGTGTATGGGCTCTCCTGGCTGATCGCTGCCTGGAA
>AR_comb_assmDRAFT_10084762_pt1 | contig 11531 bp, 10 predicted proteins | sample ArasoioldDNA_FD_10543 | JGI IMG/M metagenome (IMG submission 10543) | reverse complement strand
CCAATCACACCGCTCTTGGCTTTAACCAAGTACCACCTGGCATCTGCCCCAACCACGGTATCTGCCACAGGAGACACTTCATCTCCGAGCTTTAGGGTCGCGACCACCGCTGAAGATTCATCGGGAGCGGCAAACAGTTGTATTTCACCCCCAGCCGGGAGGGAGTGAAGGGTAGCAGCCTGCGAATCTACACAAATGGCAAAGACCGTGAGAGCAGCAAAAATTAAGACTGTTTTCAGCTTCGTAAAATCCCTTCAACAGAATCCTTTGTGAATAGGCTGAGATGGTTCAATGTGGCTCGGGCCTGACGGATTCAGCTTGCGAGAGAGAGAACTTTTCGATTTTCCTGTACAGTGTCCGCGTCGATATGCCGAGCGCTTCCGCGGCCTTTGCTTTGTTGCCGTTAGTTTGACGCAGTGCATCCTCTATAAGAGTTCTTTCCCCTTCCTCGATGTTTCGGATTGCTTTTGTCCCAATTTCCTCGCGGTGCCCGGTGGCGTAGTTTTGCAAATTCATCGGCAGATCGGTAAGCGTGATGTAGTCACCATCCGAAACCATCACGGCGCTTTCAACGACACTCCGCAGCTCGCGAATGTTGCCGGGCCACGGATAATCCAAAAAAAGGGCTTTGGCGGAACTGCTGACCTTCTTTAATGGTTTGCGAAATTGGCTACACGCCTGGTAGACAAAATTGGCTATGAGTAGAATGATGTCTTCCCGTCGGGCGTGTAAAGGGGGAAGGATGATGCGAGCACTGTTGAGACGAAAATACAGGTCCTTTCTGAAACCATTATTCTGAATCGCTGCATCGAGTTCTTTGTTGGTCGCAGCTATGATTCTAACATCGCTGGTCTTGGGTGTGGATTCACCTACCTTGTAGAATTCACGAGTTTCTAGAAAACGTAAAAGCTTAAGCTGGATAGCGGGGGCGAGATCCCCAATCTCGTCAAGAAATAGAGTTCCTCCTTCGGCGGCCTCAATGAACCCCTTCTTGTTGCGATCAGCTCCGGTGAACGCGCCCTTCACATATCCAAAAAGCTCGCTTTCAACGAGGGTCTCTGGGATTGCGGTCATATTGCAACCGACGAAGGGCTTGTCAGCGCGTGGTCCCAGAGAATGGATGTACTGGGCCATCACTTCCTTCCCGGTTCCTGTTTCCCCTGTGACGAGAACCGTGATGTCGTGCATAGCATAACGATTTGCGAGGTTCAGGACTTCGTGGAATTGCGGCGTTTCCCCGATCATGAGGGGTGTTCTGACGGAATGGGGAAGCTTAGCATCACTGGCGGTATCGGCTGAATGACCGAGCAGGTTAAGAAGTGGGCGGGCGTGTTTGGGATGAAAACAGAGGACCGTTATTTCCGATGGCGTAGTGCGTATCCGATCGAGAAAGCCGGCCCAGCTCGCGCCTTGGCAAAGCGTAACATCGATGAATACGAATTTGATCTGGTCGGCCGGAAAAGCCGAAAACACCCGTTCGGCTTCGTCGATAGTTCGACTCAAATGAACAGAAAAATCACGCGCTTCCAGCTGCTTGGCAATTGGCGACGGAGAAGATTCGATGGACTGAATGATCAGTGCGAGAGACTTTGGCATCCAAAAATCACTCTCGTCATTGCGCGCTAGGGAGAATAACCATGTTTTCTAGAGAATCATCCAGCAATTGCCTGGTAATCCGTGGAGGCATGCCAAGATAGTTACTAGCCGCAATTACGTGCTCCGCGATAAACTTCGGGTGAAATCCAGCAAATGGAACCTTATGTTTTAGATAAAAAGAGTTGAGAAGATACGCCATGATATCTTCGGAGAATGCCAGACCGTAAGATTCGCAAATCCGACTAAAGATCTCTCTATATTCATCTGCTGTTGGTGGATTAATCTTTAATTTGTAATGGACGCGTCGTAACTGTGCAGGATCCATCAGCTCTTCGGGCGGGAAGTTGGTTGCAAAAATAACTAATTGGTCAAAGAGCAGGGCAAATTTTTTCCCCGTGTGAAGCGTAAGATAGTCAATTTTTCGCTCCAAAGGAAAAATCCAGCGGTTTAGCAGCTCATGAGGTCGTACCCGTTGGCGTCCAAAATCGTCGATGACAAATATGCCACCAATGGCTTTCATTTGTAACGGAGCTTCGTAATACTTCGAATGGATATCGAAATCCAAATCGAGCATTTCAAGGGTTAGTTCGCCGCCAGAAATGATGTAAGGTCTGCGACAACGAACCCAACGCGGATCGAATTCCATTTGGGGCAGGAACATTGGGTGACTATTTCCGTTGGCTCCGTTGGCGCTGACTGATCGCGCTACGTGGACCGAGGGATCGAAGATTTTGATGATCTGACCATCGGCCTCGATACAGTAGGGTACATAGACCGGTTGTTCGAAGGCGGAGATAAGACCTTCAGCAATCGAGGTTTTCCCATTTCCCGCGGCTCCATAGAAAAGGATCGCTCTCCCCGAGTTTGACGCCGGTCCGAGTTGCCTAATGATGTCGTCGGAAAGCACGAGATGAGAAAGCGCTTTTTTCAGCTTCTCCATGTTGATAATCTCGTTGGTGATCGTCTGCTTTTGTACTTGTATCTGATAGGTGTCGAGTGGTACCGGCGCTGGTCCGATATACTCACATCGCCTGAGTGCTTCGCTTGCCCGTTCCTTACCGGCACTGGTGAGAGCGTAACGCATGATATTTTGACTCTTCTCGGATGGGCCGCGAATTTCGACGAGCGCCTCTTTCTTGGCGAAGTCCAGCAAGGATTCGATAACCCCTCGCGTCAACTTGATCTGCTCCGATATTTCCGGAATCGTCTGCAAGGCGGAGATGTACATGATTCGCAGAACGGAATTGAGCAGAAAATTGGTTTCTAATCCGGTTTCCTCGATGGTCTTGGGTACCGGGGGAGGCTCTTGTAGAATGGCTTCGAGCTTTTCACGAGTGATGTAGCCGAGTGCAATTAAGTTATCTCCTATGCGTCCCCCAGCGATTTTCTGTTGATGGATAACTTTTTTTAGCTGGTCTTCATTAATGAAATTCTTTGCTAATAAGAGTTCGCCGATAGCCATCTTTTAAGCCCCTTGTTAGAAAAAAAGGTTGTCTTTACCTGGCGTAGCGATTATCATTCTCGGTATGCACCGCAAAAAACCGTTTCATTATAGGTTACCTGCGAATACTGTCAAGCAAAGTATCTTGAACCGTTGGATTGGAAGGGTGGCATGATCGTGCGTCAGCATCTTAAGATGCTATCTATTACGATTGCCGTGGCATTGGTTGGTTGCGTCACGGTCGAAGAAAGTCCTAAGAAAACCGGCCAGTTGGGGCTAATAACCACCCCACCGATGTATTACACGACGCAAAAGGCCAGGTATCTAGGTGAAAAATACAAGAAGAACCTTGATCGTTTGGTAGAACGAATAGTGAGCAACCAAAAGACCGCAAAACTCCAGTTTGCAAATAACATTGCATCCGTCGGCGGAATCGGATTTTTTACCCATTCTGCGAGCACCTCGGTTGACGAGCGATTTCTGGAAGTCATCATAGGCGTGCCAGAAACCTTCGACTCCAAACTGGACCATGACGCGAAAGTTCAGCGGGTCTTTTCGCTGTACGGGGCGGAATTGTTATCAATCCTTGCGAGCGATTCGGATATCTATGAAGAGAAGCAAGTGAATGGGTACGGATTAAATCTATCCTGGAGAAACCTGGTTCCGGATACTGCCGGACCGCGAGTCTCATTGGAACGATCTACGCTGTATTTTTCCAAAGCCAGAGTTCGAAGCTTTTTGCGCGGAGACTTAAGTCAAAATGCTTTTCTAAGCGAAGCCGTGATCTTTGCAGTCTTAGACGACGGGCCAATGAAGTTGGTTTCTTATCGGCCACAAGAATTGAAACCCGATTCGCGAAGGCCAATTGAGGAAGAGCCTTTGATCTCCGGGCGAATCCCGGCGAAACGGGAGGAGCAATCGGAGAAAACCGCCTCGCTCCCGCCCGTCGCCAAGCGATCGATTACGAGCAAGGAGTCGGGAAAGAGTTCTGCTCAATCATCGACGCTACCGAACGATAAACCCAATGAGCCTATAGCTGCTCCTGCGTTGACGGAGAAGCGCGAAGACTGGAACGAGGCGGGCCCGGTAACTGACAGACAGAGTGAAGTTCCGGTTGTTTCTTCTGTTCCGATCGAAGTATCGTCAAAAGAATTATCTACAGTTCAGATCAAGGAAGACGTTGGGGTAGCGAAGCAAGAATCTGTCGATCTTGCTTCTTTAGCTGGTCTAGAACAGAACAGCGCCGGACTACAAAATATCCCGTCTCAAATTGGTCTGGCTTCGCTGCCAGCAGCCCCCGCCCTTGGTCCGATTACGGAGGCACCCAAAGTTGAGGTGCTATTGAAGGAACAACCCCTGTCGGAGAGCAAACAGGCCAAGACGGCATCAGGAGAACAAGCAGTCGGAGTGCCCGTATCGAAGGTTTTACAAGGATTTGTCATTCAACTGACGTTTGGTGAGATGCGTGATGCGCGGCATTGGACCGAAGCTCTGGAACAACGCGGGTTTGCGGTTTCACTGACCGAGGCGGGTGCTAGCGGATCGGTACGCGTCCGAATTGGGAATTTCACGGGTCGCGAAGAAGCCGAGCGTCAACTCCAAACGCTCCGTCGAGATGGCCTCAAAGGAATTATTCTTAATCTCCCACAGGCCTATCGACCAGAAATTCATCCGGCGGTGGCGGAGGAGAGCGGAAAAAGCATTTCTGCAGTTCAGTAGTTCCAGTGCACTTCAGTCGAGTTTGCGACCCGAGGTAGCATGAATTTCATTTCCCTCCGTGAGTTTTCGCTTTAAGATTTCGTTTGCTTTTTGCGGGTTGACCTTGCCCTGAGTCGCCTTCATGATTTGACCGACGAGAAAGCCGAATATTTTTTGGTTCCCTGCCCGGTAGTCGGCAACCTGCTTTGGATGAGCTATCAAGACCTGACCGATCGCTTCCTCGATACTTTCCGGGTCAGAAACCTGCTCCAGCCCTTTTTCGGCTATGATCTCCTGCGGCGAACTTCCGGAATCCGCCATCGCTTCGAAAACCGTTTTGGCGATTTTGCCACTGATTTTCCCCTGATCGATGAGTGCGACCATGGCCGCAAGATTGTCTGCTTGGACCGGCCAGTCGGTGATGTAAAGCTTTTCGTCGAGTTTGCGGTCTTTCAGTAACCGGAAGAGATCACCTGTGATCCAATTAGCGATAGCCTTGGGATTCCTGTGGGTTATCAGAGTCGATTCAAAGTAGTCAGCGACGTCTTTGCGGTTGGTCAGAAGCTCCGCATCATAGGCGGTAATGCCGTACTGAGACATGAGACGGATCTTGCGGGCACCCGGTAACTCGGGTAAAGAGGCTCGAATCTCGTCGATCCATTCCTTGTCGATAGCCACCGGCAATAAATCCGGGTCTGGGAAGTAGCGGTAGTCGTGGGCAAACTCCTTGGTGCGCATGGAGCGCGTCTCTTCCCGGTCCGGATCCCATAAACGAGTTTCTTGAATTAAGCTGCCGCCGTCGGAGAGCGCTTCAATCTGCCGGCGAATTTCAAATTCAATGGCTTTTTCAACCCCCTTGAAGGAGTTCAGGTTCTTAAGTTCGACCTTTGTGCCTAGGGCGGTCGTTCCTTCGGGTCGCACCGAGACATTAGCATCGCAACGAAAGCTGCCTTCTTCCATGTTGCCGTCACAGATGTCGAGATATTGAAGCATAGCTCTAAGAGCTCGCAGATAATTCCCCGCTTCTTCAGCACTTCGAATATCGGGTTCGCTTACAATCTCCAACAAAGGTATGCCGGCGCGGTTCAGATCGACGAGACTGGCGTCGCTCCGCATATCGTGAATGTTTTTCCCCGCGTCCTCTTCCATGTGAATGCGCGTCAATCGGATCCGTTTGGCCACCCGGTTAGAAGCGATGTCGATATAGCCGTTGGTGCAGATGGGAAGTTCGTATTGACTGATCTGATAGCCTTTAGGTAGATCGGGGTAAAAGTAATTTTTGCGCGCCAGGCGACTACAACGCTCGATCTCGCAGTGGGTTGCTATTCCCGCTCGAATCGCGAATTCCACCACTTTCTTGTTCAAAACCGGTAGAACACCGGGAAAACCAGAACAGATCGGACAGGTATTGTGATTGGGGGCTTGGCCGAACTTCGTGGAACAGCCGCAGAAGATCTTCGATTGGGTCAGCAGCTGGGCATGGACTTCGAGGCCAATTACCGTTTCGTATTTCATGACCGTTTACAACTTAGGTTTCCTCTTGTGCCAGTCCGTGGACCGCTCATAGGCGTAGGCGATGGCGAGAATGGTCGATTCATCAAAATGCTTTCCGATGATCTGCATGCCGATGGGGAGTCCTTCAGAGTCAAAACCACAGGGCAAAGAAAGGGCCGGTAAGCCTGCGAGATTGACGGAGATTGTGTAAATGTCCGAAAGATACATCTGCAATGGGTCTTGGGTTTTTTCGCCGATCTTGAAGGCCGTTGTTGGAGCTGTCGGAGCGATAATCACATCGCAACTCTTAAATGTTTCGTCGAAGTCCTTTTTTATCAATGTCCGTACTCTTTGGGCTTTAAGATAGTAGGCGTCATAATAGCCGGCAGACAGCGCGTAGGTACCGAGCATGATCCGTCGCTTGACCTCCGGCCCGAATCCTTCGGCGCGACTCAACATATAGGTTTCGGTAAGATCTTTGGCGCGGGCGCGATGGCCATATCTCATGCCATCGTACCGGGCCAAATTTGAACTCGCCTCAGCAGTTGCGACGATATAATAGACGGCCACCGCGTAGTCCATGTGCGGCAGAGAAATTTCCTTGATGGCGGCGCCGTTCTTTTCGAGTTGACCGACTGCCTTGCGAACTGCTTGTTCCACGGCCGGCTGGATCCCAGCGACGAAATACTCTTTTGGAATGCCTATTCTCAGACCTTTGACATCTCCGGTCAATGCTGCTGAATATTGCGGAACGGGTCGGTTGGCCGATGTGGAATCCGCCGGATCATAGCTAGCTATGGCTTCGAGCATGAGCGCGCAGTCTCTGATGTCTTTGGTCATGGGTCCCACTTGGTCCATGGAGGAAGCGAAGGCAATGATACCGTAGCGGCTGACGCGGCCGTAGGTGGGTTTGAGGCCCACGACCCCACAAAAGGCCGCCGGTTGACGGATAGAACCACCGGTATCGGTGCCCAAGGCGGCGATGCACTGATCGGCAGCCAGAGCCACTGCTGAACCGCCGGAAGAGCCGCCGGGAACGCGATCGGTATTCCAAGGATTGCGTGTCGCAAAAAATGCCGAGTTCTCCGCGGATGAGCCCATGGCAAATTCATCAAGGTTGGTTTTGCCGATGATGACCGCGCCGCTTGCACGGAGCTTCTTAACTGTTGTGCAGTCATAGGGTGGAATGAAGTTTTCGAGAAATTTGGACGCGCAGGTGGTTCGAATACCGCGGGTGAGAAAATTATCCTTCACCGCTATCGGGATCCCGAGAAGAGAGTGAGGATTTGTGTCGGTTTTGAGCAGTTCGTCTGCTTGCTTGGCTTCCTTTAAAGCCGAATCCAGGGAAAGTGTGATATAGGAATGCAAGTTCTCTTCGGTCTCAGAGATTCGTCGAAAAACGGCCTCCGTAAGCTCCTGCGCCGAAAATTCTCGTTTGCGGAGTTTTTCCCTGGCTTCGTGGAGCGTGAGTGCAGCAAGACTCATTCAATGATTTTGGGAACCCGAAAGAAGTGGTTCTCTTGCTCCGGTGCGTTGGCTAAGAGAGCATCGGCGTTAGGTTCGTTTGTGATGGCGTCCTCGCGCATAGGATTTGCCATATACACTATATGGGTGAACGGTTCGATCCCGGAGGTATCCAGTTGGTTGAGCTTTCCCATGTACTGCAAGATATTGTCCAGTTGTTCTGTGAGGCACTGTTCGTCCTCCGGTGTCAGCCGTAGCCGGGCCAACATTGCGACCCGTTGGACTTCTTCACGTGTTAATTTCATGAGATTTTTGTAACATAGCGCTGGGTCAATTCCAATCAGGTTATCCAGGGCGAGTACACCGGTACAAGTGCTCCGAAGCGCGTAGGTTGAAGTCGATGTGGCAGGGTCAGCCGCTTAAGCCGAAAACTGCCGACGTTGTGCAGGTCCATCAGCGGTAGAAGGAAAATTTACTTGGAGTTTTTTACCATTTTCGGTTAAAAGAAAAAAGCGATGGGCGACAACCAGATGCCATTGTCGGAAGAATTCACTCGGCCTCCCCCCCCGGGTGCGATTGAAGAGGAAACGTATTCTCGTGGTTTCAAGTGCATTGCTGGACTAGACGAGGTCGGCAGAGGTCCGCTGGCTGGGCCGGTGGTTGCGGCGGCAGTGGTTTTACCTCGCGGGTTCTCACACCCGGACATCAAAGACTCCAAGTTGTTGAGCCCGATTCAGCGCGAGACGGTAGCGCCCATTATCAAACAAAATGCCATGGCTTGGGGACTCGGCATAGTCGAGGTCGAAGAAATCGACCGCATTAATATCCTTAGGGCAAGCCTGCTCGCTATGGGCAAGGCGTTAAAGGCTTTACGGCCAATTCCAGACTGTCTCCTTATCGATGGCAACCAAAAAATCCCGACGGAATTCTTCCGGGTAAAGTCAATGCCGGGCAAGCCTCGGCTGCAACAGAGGACCATTGTCAAGGGAGATCAGTTGTGTTTTGCCATCGCCGCGGCCTCGATTCTAGCGAAGGTGGCGAGGGATGCAATGATGGTTGAGCTCGATAAGAGCTATCCAGAGTACGGCTTTGCCAGTCATAAGGGATATAGCTGTGTCGCGCATCTCCAAGCATTGCGCCGCTTCGGTCCGTCTCCGGTTCATCGAAGAAGCTTTAAGCCCGTACGCGATGCTTGCACCGTGAGCGAGGATGTGAAATTCGAGCTCCTTTGGGGAAGAGGCGAAGGTGAATAATCTCCGGCAAGTGCTCGGTAAAAAAGGAGAAAAGGCTGCGGAGCGGTATCTTTGTAAGAAGGGATACCGGGTCATTGAGCGGAATTACCGATGCTCGGCGGGGGAGGTGGACCTAATCGTCTTGGACCGCCGTGTTGTCGTGTTTGTCGAGGTAAAAACTCGTACCGATCACCGATTTGGTACGCCTCTGGAAGCCGTCGAGTTCAGAAAGCAACAGAAGATGATTCAAGCTGCCCAGTTTTTTTTAAACCAGAAAAGACTCCACGAACGCGAAGCGCGATTCGATGTCGTCGGCATCTCATGGCCGGCGGGTGAGCCGGTGATAGAGCATGTTGTCAATGCTTTTGAGCTTGTTTAGGGATCTCGATGTTGGACGTGAAGCTTTTGCGCGATGACTTGACACGGGTAAAAGCACGGTTGGCGACGCGCGGAACGGAAATCGACTGGGACGAATTCGTGTCTATAGATCAACAGCGGCGCGATGCGTTGGCCCGTATCGAGAAGCTCAAGGAACGGAAAAACCGGCTCTCCGGCGAAATCGGTAAAGTGAAGAAATCCGGCGGCGATGCGACCGTTTTGATGCGAGAAGTGGAAGAGGTCAGCGCGACGATTCGCAAAGGGGAGGAGCCGCTAGCAGAGATCGAAGCCCGTTTTGAAAACTTCATGTTAACCGTGCCGAATCTGCCTGAAGCCAGCGTGCCCGTGGGTAGAAGCGCGGCGGAAAATAGAGAGGTCCGCCATTGGGGGGATCCGCCACAGTTCGATTTCCCGGCGAAAAATCACTGGGACATCGGGGAAGAGCTCGGGATTCTCGATTTCACCCGGGCAGCCAAGATAGCCGGCGCGCGCTTCGCTCTATACAAAGATGCCGGCGCGCGGCTCGAACGGGCCTTGATCAATTTTATGATCGATCTGCACACACAAAGGCATGGCTATCGCGAGGTCTTGCCGCCCTTCCTGGTGAATAGAGACGCCATGACGGGAACCGGACAGCTCCCCAAGTTCGAAGAAGATTTGTTTCGGGTCTCGGAGCCAGATTTCTTTCTCATTCCGACCGCCGAAGTGCCGGTTACCAATATCCATCGAGAAGAGACACTTGAACGCGAGCAGCTGCCTATTCTGTATGTTGCGTACACTCCATGTTTTCGGCGCGAAGCGGGCTCCTATGGGCAGGACGTTCGCGGCCTAATCCGACAGCACCAGTTCAACAAGGTGGAGTTAGTCAAATTCACCGAGCCTGAGCACTCTTACGAGGAGTTGGAAAAATTGGTTGCCGATGCCGAGACGGTGTTGCAGCAGCTCCAGTTGCCCTATCGCGTGGTAGAGCTTTGCACCGGCGATTTGGGATTCGTTGCGGCGAAGACCTATGACCTGGAAGTATGGCTGCCGGGTCAGTCTGCTTTTCGCGAGATTAGCTCCTGTTCGAATTTCGAAGACTTCCAAGCCCGCCGCGCTCAGATCCGCTATCGCAAAGAAACCAAGGGCAAGTCGGTTTTTGTGCACACCCTGAACGGTTCTGGTCTTGCCGTAGGAAGAACGTTCGTTGCCGTGCTTGAGAACTATCAGCAGAAAGACGGTAGGGTTGTCATCCCGGAAGTTCTCCGCCCTTACATGGGTGGGTCGGATCGGATTGGCTGATTTTTTGTGTGACATGGCAAGGGAGTTTGGATCCACACACCAAGAACTCGGTGAGTTTCAGCGGCGTCAGCTTCTCAGTTGAGTCCTATGCCGCTTGGGCTCCAATGGTGGAGACGAAGGAGGCGTGGCTAGACTGGGCGAACGCAAACTATTTTATCAGCGGTGACGTAGCGGCGCCGGTTCAAGCAATGTCGCCTATGTTACGCCGCCGGGCGGGATTTCTTGATAAGATGGCTCTTGAGGTCGCCTATGAGTGTCTGGCGCAGCGCACTGATGTTCCCATAGTCTTTAGCTCCCGCCATGGCGAGGCCTGGCGATCGGTTGATTTACTATTGGATCTTGCGAAGGGGGTACCGCTTTCTCCCACCTCGTTTGGCTTGTCGGTTCATAATGCTACGGGCGGGCTGTTCTCGATTGCGCGCCACGATCATGCCAACAATATCGGTCTGGCGGGTGGTAAGAGCACTATTGAAAACGCTGTTATTGAGGCTTGTGGACTGCTTGCGGAGGGTGAGCCCGCAGTATTGCTCGTAGCATACGATTGTCCTTTGCCGACTCCGTATTCTGCATTTCAAGATTGCGACGAACAACCCTTTGCGTGGGCTTGGCTAATGCGACCTGCGGCTGACGAAGTGTTTTCGCTTACGTGGTCGGATGCTGCAGAACATAGCCTTGCAAGTTTTGAGCGTTTGCCGGCGGGATTAGAAGTCCTGCGTTTCTATCTACGTAAAGACCCCGCTCTCGAACGAATATGCGACAATCGTCGGTGGCTTTGGTCCCGTCATGTTTAGTAGAATTGTCCGTTACTGGCGCGTGTTCGGCACCGGGTTGAGTTTCGCTGCGGTCGGCATTGGCGGGGTTGTCATATTTCCCGTGCTCAACATTGTCATGCGAAGCCGTCAACGGCGTACGGTTGTCGCTCGGCATGTAATCAGGTTTACGTTCCG
>AR_comb_assmDRAFT_10878566_pt1 | contig 11532 bp, 6 predicted proteins | sample ArasoioldDNA_FD_10543 | JGI IMG/M metagenome (IMG submission 10543) | reverse complement strand
CCCCACATCCAGAACGCGCGCTCTCGGAAAAGCAGGTTCGTTCGAGCGATATCGGAGCCGGGGTCGGCGAGCGGCTCGAGGCCGGCAATCGCTCGAATGACGTTGAGCGTCGCCATGGCCGGGCCGGGCGTTCCGGCGCGGAATTGTGCTTCCGCCTGGATGAGACGCGCTTCGGTTCCTGAAGCAAGCACGACGTTTGACGCCAGATCGGGGTATTTCAGCTGCAGGTTGAACGGGGTTGCCCGGTCGAACCCGAGCTGGCCTGTCGGGATGACATCGAGTCGCGGATCGTTCGCGGTCAGATACGGGAGCCCGTTGCCGCCTTCACGCTCCGGAACGCTGAACGCGAACGTGTTCGCCGTGTAGTTCCAGATACCGTTGTTCTGCCGCAGGCTATTCGCCGAGCTGCGCACGAGATACTGGAAGGTTGTCGGTACCGATGCGACAGCCGTCGTGGCATCCGCGAACCGCGCGAGGTCGAGCAGCGCGCGCCCTTTGCCGACGCGTGCCAGGTTCAACAGGTCGGCGTCCGCCTTCGTCGTCGCGATGGTGATCGCCGAATCGAATTTCGCGACGGCCGTCTGGAGCACCTCATCGCGGGTCTGCGGATCGCCGTAGACGATCACGTTGTTCGCGTCGAGCGTGCTGAACGGAACGCCCGAGCAGTAGTTCTCGCCGAACAGGATGTAGGCGAACCCCGCCATGCTGAGGACTTCCGACTGTCCGACGGCGCCGGCGTCGAGCTTGTTGTATTGCGACGACGCGAAGTCCGCCGTCGCGCGAGCGCGGCTCAGGTCGAGGAACAGCGCGACGAGCGAGAGGTTCGACGCGGTGATCTCGCGTTGATCGACGGAAATTCGATCGGGGAAGCTCTCCGCATTCAGAAACTCGTCGCCGAGCAGGCCGGACATCGTCGCCTGCCCTTCGTGGCCGCCGTTCGCGAGGTCGGCGCCGCCGCTGAACGCGAGCTGGAACGTGGACAACACGCCGTTCCGCAGGGTCGGCAACGCGGACTTGTCGTTGAGCTGGCCGGGTGAGACGACGTCGATGTCCTTGACGTCGAGGGCCTTGTTGGGATTGCACGCGGCGGCGGCCAGCAGGGCGCCTAACAAAACACCCCGGGTCGCGAGGCAACGCGTGCGAGTCAGGTTGTTGATCATCTATGTCGATCCCTTGTTGGTTCCGGTTGGGGGTTTCGGCCTTGAACTTCAGCCGTCACCAGCTCAGCGACACGCGCGCCGTGAAGTAGCGAACCGGCGGCTGCGTGAGGAAATCGGCCGTGCTGAAGTTCGACGTCCCGTTCCAGTTGAGCTCCGGGTCGAAGCCCGTGTAGTCGGTCCACGTGGCGAGGTTGCGACCCGCCAGCGTGAGCGACAGGTTCGACCCGCCGACGCGGCGCGCCCAGTCGTTAGGCGCGAGAAGCGTCAGCGACACTTCACGAAGCTTCACGAACGACGCGTCCTCGACGTACCCGGCATCCGTGCCCATGAGCGACGCCATGCGCCGCGCCTGCTCGAAGAGCGGGGCCTTCGGGTCGTACGCGGCCTGGCAGGTCTGGAACGCGACGCAGCGGAACTGCTCGGTGGCGTTGTACAGCTCGTAGCCGCCGCGGTGGTCGATCACACCGCCCAGGCGCACGTACTTGAAGAACGTGAAGCTCGTATTGAGCGTGAGCTCCTGCTTCGGCAGCGGGTTGCCGAGATACGCGACGTTGTCGCCGATCTTGACTTCGCAGTCGGCGGTATCGTCGGCCGAGGTCGGGCCGCAGCCGAACGGGCTGATGATCCCGTCGTTGTTCCTGTCCTGCCAGGAGATGAGCGGCCGCTGCCAGTAACCGGCCGTGGGCTGCCCCTCGACGAACCGCTGAATCGCGTTGCCGTCCACCGCGCCGAGCCCGAGGAAGATCGTGTCGACACCGGCGCCTAACGTGACGAGCCGGTTGCTGTTGAGCGACCCGTTCAGCGTGAGATTCCACTTGAACTTGTCGAGATCGACGACGGCCGCGTTGATCGTGCCCTCGATCCCCTTGTTCGTGACCTCACCCAGGTTCTCGAAGCGCGTCTGCGCGCCGGTGGACGGCGCGAGCTGGCGCTGAATGAGCGCGTCCCTCGTGGACTTGTTGTAGTAGGTGAGCTCCAGCGACACCCGGCTGTTCGCGAGGCCGAGGTCGAGTCCGGCCTCGTACTCCGTGGACAGCTCGGGCTTGAGCTCGTTGTTCCCGATGTTCGGCCCGAGCTCCAGGGCGCCGACGTCACCAACCTCGCGCCTAACGCCAACCGCCTGGAAGAACGACACGGCGTTCCGGAACCCGGGGCGCTGGCCGGATTGGCCAAACGACCCGCGCAGCCGCAGCGCGCTCACCCCCGGAACGTGCGGGAACCACGACTCGTCCCCGATGACCCACGACAGACTTGCCGACGGATAGTACACGAGCTTGAAGTCCTGGCCGAACGCGCTGTTGTCATCCCCGCGAATCGCGGCGGTGAGATACAGGCGGTCGCGCCACGCCAGCTTCTGCTGCACGTACCCGCCGAGCGTAACGATGTCACTGTTCTGCTGCGTCGCCGCAAAGCCGAACGTCGTACCCGCGACGGAGCTCGAGCCGGACGCGAGGCCCTCGCCCGCTGCCTGCGTGCCGTTCACCGTTTCCTTGTTGTACTGCGCGCCGATCGACGTCGACGCCGCGATCCCGGACAGGTTGTACGACGCCGTCCCGTTCACGTTCGCCGTGTACGTCCAGAAGCTGTACGGGTTCGACGTCGCGTTCCCCTGATTGCGACGATCCGGCTCGGGAATCAGGTTCGGCTGAATGACCTGCAGGTCGGTGCGCCCGGCATAATCCAGTCCGGTGACGCCGACGACGCTCAGCCAGGACAGCGGACGCCAGTTGCCGTTGCCGGAGAGCGTCATGCGGTCGGTGTTCTGCGCCGTGTAGATCTGGTTGAGCACCTCCACGGGATAGAACAGGTTCCCGTGCAGGTCCGGATCGTCCTCGGCACTTCCGAAGAGTCCGTTCGCGATGGGGCTCAGATCGTTGTTGTCGTTCTGCGGGAGCTTGAGCCGCGCCTGGTTGTATCCGGCACGGACGCCGACATCGAGCTTGGGACCGAGCTGGCTCGTTAGGTTCGCCCGGATGCCGGTGCGCCGCACCTCGTTGTTCGTGTACACGCCATGCTCGCGGCCGAAATCCCCGCCCAGGTAGTACTGGACGAGATCCGTTCCGCCGCTCGCGTTCGCACCGAACTCGCTGCGCCAGCCACTCACGAACGGACCGTGCTGCTCGAGCGGATTGAAGCTGAGCAGCGAATCAGGCTTCGGCGTGCAATCGCCGCCCAGCTGCGATTCGAGCGAGCAGAAGCGGGTCCGACGCGGCACGGCTCCTGTCGTTAGGCCGATACGCTCGTAGTTGGCCGGATACGCCGTGATGTCGCGAACGCTTCCGCCATCGGCGTACGCCGTCCACTTCGTCCTGCCCGCCCGCCCGCGCTTCGTGGTGATCTGCACGACGCCGTTTGCGGCGGCCGTTCCATAGAGTGCGGCCGCAGCCGGGCCCTTGATGATCTCGATGTCATCGATGTCCTCGGGGTTGAGGTCATCGAGACGACTCGGGTTCTGACCGCCGATGTCGATGGTCGACCCCGACACATCGCTGATGGCTCGAACGCCATCGATGATGATGAGGGGTTCGTTCGACAGCGACAGACTGTTCGACCCGCGGATACGGATTCGCGAGCCGCCGCCGGTCGTTCCGCTCGTCTGCGTGACGATCACGTTCGCCGCGCGCGACGAGAGGAGATCGCTCACACCGTTGACGAGGGTTTTCGGGATCGAATCGGTATTGATGGTGGCGACGTTGTTCCCCGACTCTCGACGGAGCTCGGATTCGCCAGTCGCGCTGACGACCACCTGGTCCAGCCGTGTCGCCGTTGCGCCGAGCGCGAAGTCGGCCGTCGCCGTCTCGTTCGCATTGAGGTTGATGGACCGTGTCTCGGCTTCATAGCCAAGGCGAATGACGCGGAGCCGCAGCGTGCCCACCGGAACAGCGGTGAGACGGTACTGGCCAGCGTCGCTGGTTCTGGCGCCACGCGTGGTGCCGACGATCGATACCTGCGCATCCGCTATCGGCTGTTGCGTGGCTCGATCGGTGACGCGGCCCGTGATCGTGCCGGTCCCCTGTGCGCGTGCGGCGAACGCGGGAACGAAGATCGCGGCGCTGCCAACGAGAATCCGACGAAGTAGTCTCTTCATCGTGCCTCCTCCTCGAGTTCGTGCGCCGATGTTCGGGAGATTTGGTCCCAGAACGGCAACGTCGGCGCAATCAGAACCGAGCAGATAGATCGTTGCGACGAATCGGAGCAATCGATCTGGGATGAAGCGACTCGGCTGGTGCCGGATCGTGGACCAGGAATGGTGGGCCGGACCGCGGCGACTCGTCCCTACCCTAACGAGTTCGAATCGTGTTGAGCGTCGCAACGGGCTCGGCAAGACGGCCTGATCGTCTCATGACGCCAGCCATCCCCGGCACTACCTTTCGGCGTGCGATTCCATCATTCGCGAGTCGCGATTGCCTCCGCGATCGTTAGCGCCGCCCAACTGATTCTTCCCGCGTTCCTCGGCGCACAGGGTGGCAATCCGATGGAAGCGCACGACTCGATCCGCGCCAGCTTCGGGTTGCGCGCGCAGGTCATCGCGCTCGCCACGCGGGTCGATCCCGGTTTCGCCAACCGCAGCTTCACCGAGGGCTACCTCGCGCAGCCGTTGATCATGGCGCACGGCAGCGCGCTTGGCGGTCACGTCGCGGGCATCGTTACGCTCGACTTCGAAGGGCTGACCCTCGACCGTGGTCAGTTGAACCCCGGCGCCTACGGCGAGGGCTACGCCGACCGGCGGCACCCCCATACGTACCTTCACGAGGCCATGGTCGTCTCCAGCGGAGCTTTCGCCCGCCTCGGGGTATCACTCGCCGCAGGAAAAGGATTCGTGCCGTTCGGCACCGACGACCCGATGACACGCCCGTTTGCCGCCTATCCCGTGAACCACCATCTCGCGCAGATCCTCGAGCGGTATGTCGCGATCGCGGCGGTGAGTGCGGGCCTGGTGATGGTCGAGGGTGCGGTGTTCAACGGCGACGAGCCGGTAAGTCCGGGTGCGCCTCCCGACGCGAGCCGATTTGGGGACTCGTGGGCGGTGCGAGCGACCGTAACCCCCCATTCCGTCGTGGAGGTCGAGGGAAGCTTCGCCTCCGTGACCTCACCGGAGATCGCGACCGGGGGCGGCCGGGACCAACGGAAATGGAGCGTCGGCGCGCGGCTCGCACAGCCGCGGTGGTTCCTTCAGGATGCTCTCGTGGAATGGGCGCGCACCGACGAGCTGGTAGGCAAGCTCAAAGTAAGCGAGTTCACGTCGTTTCTCGCGGAGGGCTCGACCACGCTGGGCGGAACGACGGTGAGCGCGCGATTCGAGAACACGACTCGCCCCGAAGAGGAGCGACTCCTCGATCCATTCCGGTTTTCGCGAAACCCGACGGATCTCGGGATCATCGGGATAACGCGGTGGCACATCGGGACGGTCGCGGTCAGTACGCCGCTTCCGTCTCGGCGGGCTGACATCGCTCCGTTCGTGGAAGTCGCCTACGCGCATCCGAGCGAGGAAGTCACGCCGTCGGCGTTCGTGCCGCGTGACTTCTACGGTACCACATCAATCTGGAGCGCATCGGTTGGCATCCGACTGGGCGTCGGCACGATGGTGCACCGCATGGGACGTTACGGTGTCGCGGTACCTAACGCCGTGCGCAATGTGATGCCGGACCACCACGATCACTGATCACCCACCCGAACACCATTCCTCATGGCATTCACACGTCGTCTGTACTGTGGTTCCGCGTCGATTCTGCTCGCGGCGGTGTTCGGCGGTTGCAGTTCGGACTCCGCTACGGGCACCAAGCCGTTCACCGGAACGCCACTGTCGATCATCGGTCACGGCCAGACGACGGCGCGCTACACGGCCGAGCTGTGGACGCGCGGCAACATCGCGTACACGTCCACGTGGGGGCAGCGGTCGGCGACCGCCGTCGGCAACGCGGTGCACATCTGGGACGTCGCCGGCAACACCCCCGTCATGGTAGACTCGCTCATCGTCGAGCTCGCGACGACGTTAGGCGACATCCAGGTGTCCGATGATGGGAAGCTGCTCGTCGTCGCCACCGAACGCTCCAACGGCTCGATTGTCGTCTATGACCTGACGAACCCGGTCAAGCCCACGCGTCTCACGCGCTTTCAGACCGCCAACACGGCCAGCGGCGTCCACACGGCGGAGGTCGCCCGCGTGAACGGTACGCTGTACGCGTTTCTCTCGATCGATCCACAGGTCGGGCAGGTCGCGCATCTCGTCATCGTTGACCTCTCGGACCCGCGGAATCCGCGCGAGGTACTCGTACGCAATATGGGTAACCCGTTCGTGCACGATGTCTTCGTGCGCGACGGGCTGCTGTTCACGGCCCTCTGGAACGACGGCGTGACCATCTGGGACATTGGAGGCGGCGGAAAGGGCGGAACGCCAGCCAATCCGGTGCAGATCGGGAACGTGCGGACCGCCTCCTGGTCCCCGGCGGTCGGTGGAAGCGAGGCACACAACGTATGGTGGTTTCAAGACCAGCCCGGCGGCGCGAACGCAAAGCGCTTCATGTTCGTTGGCGAGGAAGCACCCGGGAACGGTTCACTGCTCAACTCGTCCAACGGCGACATCCACGTCGTAGACCTGAGCGACATGTCCGCGCCGCGCGAAGTCGCGTTCTATCACGTCGACGGAGCCGGAACGCACAACTTCTCCGTCGATGAGCAGCGCGGAATCCTCTACGCCGCGTATTACAACGCGGGCGTCCGCGCGATCGACGTCCGCGGCGACCTCGCGACGTGCACCGCGGACCAGAAGTCGAGCGACGGGCGGTGCGACCTGCGCAAGATGGGACGCGAGCTGGCGGCAGGTCTTGGCAACGGCCAGTCCTTCATCTGGGGCGTGCACTTCGACGGCAACTTCGTGTATGCGTCGGACATGCTGACGGGGATCTGGAAGCTCGCGGCGGCGTCGCGACCGACCTCCTGATTTGTCATCCCGAGTCGACCGGCGAGGGATCTTCGACGTTCCGACGGTTGGCCCTCTTTCGGGATCCTGAGGATCCCTCGCTTCGCTCGGGATGACAAAGAAGCCCGGGATGACACGCGTATTCCCTTGCCCACCCCCGTCCGCGAACGGATTTTATCCGCGCGATGAAACGGCTTCTCACCCTCCTCGGCGTGCTCCTCGTGGCGCACGTCGCGCTTTTGTTCGTACGCCCACGCGGGGCAGCGTCCGCCCCCTCCGGCGGCGGGATCGACGTCGGAATCGTGTTCGACGTCGGCGGTCGCGGCGACAAGTCCTTCAATGACGGCGCCTACCTCGGCGCCGAGCGGGCCGAGAAACAGCTTGGGGCGAGAGTGCGCTTCATCGAGCCCGGCGAAGGCTCCGACCGCGAGGCGGGCCTGCGACTGCTCGCGGCGGAGGGGATGGACATCGTCATTGGCGTCGGGTTCATCTTCACCGACGACCTGACGCAGCTCGCGAAGGAATACCCGAACACGAAGTTCGCGGGCGTCGACTATGCCATCAACACCGACGCGCAGGGCAATCCGATCCCGCCACCGTCAAATCTCGCGGCCCTCAAGTTCCGCGAGGAGCAGGGCTCTTTCCTCGTTGGCGCGCTGGCGGCTCTGGTTGGCGGGTCCAGGAAGGTTGGCTTCGTTGGCGGCATGGACATCCCGCTCATCCACAAGTTCGAGGCGGGCTATCGCGCCGGCGTGAAGTACGTCTGTCCGGATTGTACCGTCATCGCGCAGTACGCCGGTGTGACGCCCGAAGCGTTCCGCAATCCGGGGCGCGGAAAGGAGCTCGCGCTCAGCCAGTATCAGTCGGGCGTCAACATCATTTTCCACGCATCCGGATCGACGGGGCTCGGCGTATTCGAGGCCGCACGATCATCTCACAAGCTCGCGATCGGCGTCGACGCGGATCAGTGGGCCGAAGCGCCTAACTACGTACTGACCTCCATGGTGAAGGGCGTGGACGCCGCCGTGTTTGACGCAATTCGCCGCGCGAAGGATGGATCGTTCAAGGGTGGCATCTACCAGTTCGGGCTCGCCGAGGGCGGCGTCGGGTACGTGTACGACGCGAACAACAGGAATATGATTCCGGACTCCGTGCGAGCGCGCCTCAATGAGCTGCGCTCAGAGATCATCGCCGGCAAGATCGACGTGCCGAGCACGCGATGAGCGGCGCCACATCGGTGCGAATGGCCGGAATCGTGAAGCGATTCGGCCCTGTGATCGCGAATGCGGGGGCGGACCTCGAGGTCGCGTCGGGCGAGATTCACGCGCTCGTGGGCGAGAACGGAGCGGGCAAGTCGACGCTCATGCGTGTGCTCGCGGGCATGTACCCGCCCGACGGTGGTACCGTCGAAGCAGCGGTTGGCGGCACCGGGCTGCGCGATGTCACGGGCTGGTCGACGCGCGCGGCGATCGACGCCGGCGTCGGCATGGTGCATCAGCACTTCATGCTCGTGCCCACGCTGACCGTCGCGGAGAATCTGATACTCGGTCGTGAGCTGCGCCGCGGTCTTTCGCTCGACCTCGCGGCGGCCGAGCGCGAAGTGCGCGAGCTCTCGGAGCGTACGGGGCTCCGCGTCGATCCGTCGCGACTCGTCTCGGATCTCTCAGTCGGGGAAGCGCAGCGTGTGGAGATTCTGAAGACGATCTACCGCGGCGCGCGAGTGTTGATTCTCGACGAACCGACGGCGGTGCTCTCGCCGCCGGAAGTGAACGAGCTGTGGAAGGTGCTGCGACGGCTTCGCGACGAGGGAGGAACGGTCGTTCTCATCACGCACAAGCTGGATGAGGTGATCGACATCTCGGAGACGATCACCGTGATGCGTGCCGGCCGAACCGTCGGGCGAATGAAAACGGCGGATGCGACTCCCCGCGGGATCGCTCGCATGATGGTGGGGCGCGAAGTGGTTCTCGCAATGGACGGTGTCGCTCTCGGACGGGAAACGGGAGGCGGCGCGCCGGAGGCGCGGCCGCGGGAACCGGGAACCGTGTCCCCGCGTGAAGGTCCGGTTCCCGGTTCCCAGTTCCCGGTTCCCGCTCTCCGAGTCGAAAACCTGGCAGTTCCGTCTCCCCGCAAACCTAACGAGGTCGACAACGTCTCCTTCACCGTCGCCCGCGGCGAGATTCTTGGCATTGCCGGTGTGGAAGGCAACGGACAGACGGAGCTCATCGAAGCGATCACCGGGCTTCGAGCCGCCTCCTCGGGCACGATCAGCATCGCCGACTCGTCAGGTACGCTGCGCGACGTGACGACCCGCGATGTTCGCGCGCGGGCGGACACTGGTCTCTCGCACATTCCGGAGGATCGCCACCGGCGCGGGCTCGTGCTCGAGTACTCGGTTGCGGACAACCTCATCCTCGGTCAACAGCACCGATTCACCGGCGGCGCCAACGTGCTCGATCACACACGGATCGCGAGCAACGCGGCCGGCCGCATCAAGACGTTCGACATCCGTCCGCCTGACGAGTCTTTACCCGCCCGCGCGCTCTCGGGCGGCAATCAGCAGAAGATCGTCATCGCCCGCGAGATGGGCCGAGATTTCACCGTTCTCATCGCGGCGCAGCCGACGCGCGGCGTGGATGTCGGCGCCATCGAGTTCATCCACGAGCAGCTGCGGAAAGCTCGCGCGGATGGCAAGGCCATCCTGCTCATCTCGGCGGATCTGGTGGAGATTCTCGCGCTCTCGGACCGCGTCGCCGTGATGTACGGTGGGCGCATGGTCGTCACGCTGGCAGGCACCGAAGCCACCCGGGAGGTCCTTGGACCGTACATGACCGGCGCACAGGGAACCGCGGCGTGACGCCCCGGCTAACCAATCGCGCCGCAGGCGATCGCGCACAGCGCGTGCGCACACACATCGAGGAATCCATTTTGCCGCCGCTCGTCGCGCTCGTCATCGCGGCCGTGGTCGGCGACATCCTCATCATCATCTTCGGCCAGTCGCCGGGCGACGTCTATCGACAGCTGCTCGAGGGCACGTGGGGCAACGCGTACGGCTTCGGCCAGGTCGTCTACAAGGCCACCACGCTGACCTTCACGGGGCTCGCCGTCGCGTTAGGCATCCGCGCCGGCCTGTTCAACATCGGCGCGGAGAGCCAGCTCGCGAGCGGTGGTTTCCTTGCCGCCCTCGTGGGTCTGGCGATGCCCGCGGCCACGCCGGCGGCCATTGCGATCGTCGTCTGCATGCTGGCGGCCGCCCTGGGTGGCGGCGTCGTCGGCGCGATTCCCGGAGCGCTCAGGGCGCGCTTCGGCGCAAGCGAAGTGATCGTGACGATCATGCTGAACTTCGTCGTGCTCGCGTTCCTGAACTACATGGTCGCGGCGCACATCCACGTGCCCGAGACACTGCACACGCCCGAGATCCGCGCCGGGGCCGTACCGCGGCTGACCGGGGTCTCGTCGATGTTCTCGGGCTCCGCGGCGAACATGACGTTCCTGCTCGCGCTCGCCACGGCTGCCAGCGTGTGGTGGTATCTCTTCCGCACGCGACCTGGTTACGAGCTCCGCGCCGTTGGCCTTCAGCCCGACGCAGCCGAGTACGGCGGCGTTCGCGTGGGGCGCGTTTGGGCGAGAACGATGGCGCTGAGCGGCATGCTGGCCGGGCTTGGCGGCCTGAACTACGTGCTCGGTTACAAACACTATTACGAGGAAGGGTTCGGGACCGGCAGCGGATTTCTCGGGATCGCGGTTGCGCTGGTTGGCCGGAATCACCCGGTGGGCGTCGTCATCGCGGCGCTGCTCTTCGCGACGTTGTCGCAGGGTGGGCTGGCCGTGAACGCTCTCGTGCCGAAGCAAATGGTCGATGTGCTGACCGCGGTCGTGATCATCGCGGTCGCCACGGCAGTGCCCGAGGTCCGGAGGGCGCTGGCGGCCGCCAGACGGCGGCCATCGGGAGTCGGGAATCGGGAATCGGGAATCGACGACACCCGAGGACGTTCCGATTCCCCATTCCCTATTCCCGATTCCCGACCGTGATTGCGTTTCTCATCCAGACTCTGCGCATCGCCGTGCCGTATCTCTTCGCGGCGGCGGGCGGGATCGTCTCGGAGCGCTCGGGGATAATTGCCCTCACGCTCGAGGGATTCATGCTCACGGGCGCGTTCTGCACCACGCTGGGCAGCTATTACTCGGGATCGCCATGGGTCGGGGTTCTCGCAGGCATCGCAGGCGGACTGCTCGCCGGCCTGCTTCACGCCCTGGCAACGATTCGCTATCGAGCCGACCAGGTTGTAGTCGGGATCGCGATGAACCTCCTGGCTGTGGGAGTGACGCGCTTCTTTCTCCGCCTGGCATTCGACAGTTCCTCGAACTCGCCTCGCGTTCCGGGCTTTGGTGGAACCCAGGTGGGTAGCAGCGTGCTTTCATCGCTGGCGAACCCGCTCGTGTGGCTCGGGC
>AR_comb_assmDRAFT_10268775_pt1 | contig 11532 bp, 11 predicted proteins | sample ArasoioldDNA_FD_10543 | JGI IMG/M metagenome (IMG submission 10543) | reverse complement strand
GCGAAACGTTGCTTTGGCGGGCTGCGCTGACTGATCCGCCCCGAGACTCCGGTACAACGGCCGGACGAACTTGACCGCGTGCGCTCGCAGCGGGTAGGGGCATTGGGATGCTTGCATCGCTCAGAAGCTGTTCAATCGGCAACAAACGCTGTGCGTGGGCCATCTTGAGCAGGCCTAATTCCAGGTGAAATCGCTGTTCCTGCTTGTAGCCCAGTTCTCCGTGCGTACGGAGCATGATCTGCAGGTGACGGGTGAGGTCTTCTTCGCTGAACATCTCAGCCACGTTGGCTACGCGTGCGCGTTCGTCACTGGAAATCTGCAGCAGTGGGGAATCTTTTCCGGCCACCTTGGCCACGGTAGCGTTACGCAAGAAGCGGACGAATTGTTTGGCAAAGTGTGCCGGATTCTGGCCTTCGCTGATCAAGCGATCAGCCAGCAACAAAACTCGTTCACTGGAGCCTTGCGCGACCGCCTGCATGACTTCCTCGAGCACCCCCGAGGGGACGGCTCCCACCAATTGCCGAACACCGTCGGCGGTCAGGCGCCCGGAACTCGACGCAATGGCCTGATCGAGGATCGAGAGTGCATCCCGCATCGACCCATCGCCCGCCTCAGCCAGCAGGGCCAAGGCATCTTCGTCGGCTTCCATCTTCTCGCGCGACGTCAGGCCTTTCAGTTGTCCAAGGATCTCCTCAAAGCGGACTGCCCGAAAACTGAAGTGCTGGCAGCGGGAGCGTATGGTCTGCGGGATGTCTTCGGGCTGGGTGGTGGCCATCATGAATACGACGTGTCCCGGGGGCTCCTCGAGCGTCTTGAGGAGGGCATTGAAGGCGGCGTCCGTGATTTGGTGCGCCTCATCGAGAATGTAGATTTTGAAGCGATCGCGGGCGGGGCGATATCGGGCGGCCTCCCTGAGTTCGCGGATTTCATCAATTCCGCGGTTAGTAGCCGCATCAATTTCAATCACATCCACAGAGTTTCCGGCCCGGATTTCAGTGCAAGATTCGCACACGCCGCAGGGCTCTGAGACTGGGTGCTCGGCGGAGCGGCAATTCAGGGCCATCGCCAGGATGCGGGCAATCGTCGTTTTCCCGATGCCTCGGTGCCCGCTGAAGATGTAGCCGTGAGCCGTGCGACCCTGTTCAATGGCGTTTTTCAGGGTCCGGGTAACGTGGTCCTGTCCGATGACCTCGGAGAACTTCTGCGGGCGATACTTGCGTGCCAGGACTTGATAGCTCATGGGGACGGAAACCTCGATTATACAGGGGTTGGAGACGCCCGAAGCCCCATTCCGGAGGGTTCGTTGCCCTCAACCACAGGATATTTCTTGCCTCTAAGGCGGGGAGGCGCTAGGCTTTCGATGAGTTTTCCAGCCCGGCGAGGAGGAGATTTCGTGCAGCTCAAACTTAGCACTCGTCACGTAAAGGGAATCCTGGTGGTCGATTGTGCAGGTCGCATTGTGTTTGGCGAGGAATCCGCGGAATTGCGCGACACCGTGAAGAAGCTACTGGCGGAGACCAAACAGATCGTACTCAACCTGAGCGGCGTGAATTACATCGATTCGGGAGGCTTGGGTACGCTGGTCGCACTGTACACGACCGCGAGGAACGGCGGTGGAGCAATCAAGCTCGCGAACTTGACCCAACGCGTCGGTGATTTGCTTCAGGTCACCAAGCTGCTCACCATCTTCGAGGTCTATGACACCGAGGAAGAGGCGGTGGACTCGTTTCTGAAAGAAGCTGCCGCGTAGGCTCCTTCGATTTTAGAAACCGAACGCCCCGAGGCTTGAATAAGCTTCGAGGCGTTTTCTTTGTGCTTGGAATCGCGAAAGCTAGTTTACGTCCGAAAGGATGAGGAACGGCGCATTGCCCAGATTGTCGATGGCAATAAACGTTTTGATCTGCCCGGCGGTCAAAATGATCGGTGAAGCACTTCCTGAATCGATGATGATGTTCTGAGTTCCGGCTGAAGTGATGACAACCTCGTAGCTGCCGGCAGTCAGATCTTTTGGCCCGGCCGACGATGGAAAGGTGACATTGCTGATCGTCGGACTGAGGCCGACGATGCCCTGACCCGGAGTGATGATGTAAATATCGATGTTCTGAGCGTTCGTGGCAGCGTGAATGAAGCGCAGGGCAGCCTGACCGGATGGCGGAGCCTTGTGGTCGTCGGTGTATACGCTGAGCGTTGGCTGAGTCCCATTTATGTTGTTTAGCACTCCGGTGGAGAAGGTACCTCCGCCCAAGGTTACATCGCTGTTGACGAGGTCTGTAGTGCTTCCCGTGGGACGAACCTCGATCGTCCGAGATCCGGAGGACGTCTTGTTGTACCCGGTTGAATTGGCATAGGGGATGTTGGTGGAGACGGTCTTGGTGTCAATGAGAAAGTCGACGTTCCCGTCGTTGTCTCCGGCGTGGACAAAACGGATCTGGGTGGAACTGGAGCCGCACCCCGTCGTCGTCAATGCGAACGCTGCTAACAGCAACACTGTGCTCAAACAGAACGACCAATAGGCGATACGCTTCATGCGTGAATCACTCCTGTCGCAATTCGTAAAGATTTGTAAAAGCTGGAACCAAAAAAGAGGTCTTCGGTCGCGGTAAGATGCTCTGAGGTGCTTGGCGAGATGTCTGTACCTGCCTACGTAGCACCCCGATGAACAACATGAATGGCCGAAGGTCCAAGCGCCTGCACCAAACGCCCGCGAAATCGCACCGCATGCGCCAACGGATTATTGCTGCAATCCTGCGTATTCCACGCGGAAAAGTTTCCAGCTATGGCGGCGTTGCACGTGCGGCCGGATTTCCTGGCGCTGCCCGCCAAGTTGCGCAGGCTCTTCACCATACGAGAGGGCTGCCTTGGCAGCGAGTAGTCGGAGCCGGCGGCGCAATCAAGATTCCAGGGGAGGGCGGTTTCGAACAGCGCTTCCTTCTGCAAGCCGAAGGTGTAGCATTTCGCGGTCGTCGCGTCGATATGAAGCAACACGAGTTTCGTGATTCGTCTACGCGCAAACGCGTCCACTCCCGAAAATCTGATCTGAAAAAGCGGCGACGTGTGAAGTCCTGAATCATCGGCAGCATTTAGGACTTCTTGAATTTATCGTCTACCTCGACCTGGTAACCTGCCACCATGCGGTTTGTTTCGTTGGCCATTCCTACGACAGCCATGAGTTCCTTGAACATGGCATCAGTCATGCCCTTTTTCTGGGCGCCGACCGTGTGCGACGCGATGCAGTACGTACACTGATTGCTGACGCTAACCGCCAGATATACGAGTTCCTTCGTCAGCGGATCAAGCGCACCTGGACCCATAATCTGCTTGATGTCCTCCCAGGTACGTTTCAAAGTGGCGGGATCATGGGCGATCGCTTTCCAGAAATTATTGATCCAGTCTGTCTTTCGCGTAGCCATGATGTCATCGTAGACCGCTTTTACTTCAGGACTCGCGTCGTTGTACTCGATTAGACCGAGGGTTGCCATCAATTTCTCCAGATTGCTGACCAAGAATGAATGTTTGTGCTGAACAGTAGCCCTATCAAGAGGCGTTCTTATTCGGTAGCTTGCGCCGATGGAACCTGTCCATCCAGCAGTGCTGCGAGTTGATCGGCCGGGCATCGCAGACCCACGTAAAACTGCCCGAAGAGCGCGTACACTGCGCTCACCTGGTCAAAGCGCATTTCGTAAATAAGCTTCTTGAAGACTAAAGGATCGTCCGCGAAGAGATCCACGCCCCACTCCCAGTCATCAAAGCCGATCGATCCGGTGATGATCTGCCGCACTTCGCCGGCATAGCGACGGCCGACCAGACCGTGTTCATTCATCTGTCGGGCGCGTTCTTCAATCGGCAGGGTGTACCAGTTCTTCTCTTCACCCCGACGCCGGTCCATGGGGTAAAAACAGACATACCTGGTGTTGGGAATCGAGGGAAAGAGACGAGGCCGCATCGCCTCGCGCTGGCGGCTCAGGGTTTCTTCTATCTCACGCTTCCATTCTTCGGAATGAGGCTCGATTCCGCGCTCGACGAGCGTTCGGTAGGTCTTGGTGGTCGACTCATATAGGCCGAGTTCAATCACCGAGAGGTACGAGGTTGTGGGTTCGAGTAAGTCATTGAGGCGGAGTTGGGCGAGCTCCAGCTCTGCGGCGTTCAGCTCCGCGAACGAATTCCGAAAATGCAGGAACATCAAGTCCGCTTTGTGTCCGATTAGAGAGAAGAATGCTGATTGCCCGCTCTGGTTCGACTCCATCTTGCCCAACACGTCGGCCGCTTCGCCGGCGATCTGCTTCCGATCTTGCGGGGTCAGCGCTCGCCATGCGGACCAGCGCAGGCGAAGCATCTGGTGAAGCGTGCTGAATCCTTCAATCGTTAGTGGAACTGCAGGGGTTTCGGCGGATACAGCCGCCGGCACCGAGCGTGTGGTCGTCATCTGGAATCCTCGGAGTACTCCACATTGTAACCGGGCGATTCCAGCGCCTCAATCGCCGACGATACAATGCTTGTCGAACAGTTCCTACGGTTGAGAGAGTGCAGATGAAAGCTTTGTTCCTTACGGTCGCGCTAGTTGCCTGCTTGGCGGGAGACGCCATAGCACAGAATCACCGCATCTGGGTAATGCAAGAGCCAGGTTCAATCGTCGAGTATGACCCGCTGACGCTTGCGTCAAAACAGACCAGCCCGATCCCGCCTGAAGCTTTGCATGCTCCCGCTCTACTGCAAGTCAATGTACAAGGGCAGATGCTGTTCGCCCCCAATCCGGATGATCCATCTCCGGATGTAGGCAAGGCCGGCGAGAAAATTTGGTTCACGGATGGAAAAACACCAACCGATCTCAAGCGGGGATTTGTGGCCACGGCTTCGCGGACTGGTTCCAACCAGAGGATTGTCGAATCGTCTCCATCGGTGATGTTGTCCGCGGACGGAACGCACTTGTACTGGTTTACCAACCAGTTCACGCGACTAGAGCGGGATAATGTCGAGCTTTCGGTGACGACAGCATTCACCGCCTGGCGGACCGATATCACCGGCAAGCAACGCGAAGACGTTGCATCAACCGAACTGCCCGAGTGCCGCTGTCCCTCTGGTTCATGTTCGGAGACTTGTGCGGAATTGCGCGCGTGGGCGCCAGACGCGGGGGCAGGAAAGTACCTGCTGGTTACACAATTCATTCCTGGTCAGACCGAGTCGAAGTACATCGGGAGCACTCGCTACGAGTTGCAAGAGGGACATTGGAATGGAACGGAACTGGCGGACCCGTTGCAGCGCATTCTGGACGCCAACGAAGACGGAACGTTGTTGATCAGTGCAGTGCCGGACACTGGCTGTTGCGGCTGGGAAAACCAGAGCAACGACCAGACATTTCTGATGAATGCAGGGAAGCGATCTGTGATTTTTGACGAGCGCGAGCAATTCAAGAATCCAGACTACGACGTGAGCTTTTATACGGAAAACGCAAGGATCGCGCCGGATCAGGTAGCGGTTGCAATGACGATTAAGGCGACGGGGAAGCCGGGCGGCACGATTCAGCTTTCCGAGCAGGGGCAAGCAAATCCGGGGGAGTCGCAGCGCATTCGCAAAGCTTTAGCTGATCTTCCGGCTGTACAGGTCGTCAGTGCTAGCGAGCCGGGCAAGCGTCTGGCATCTGTGCCGCATGCCGTTCTGGCAGGGTGGTTGAATGATAGAGAAATTCTGATCGTTGAGAATCAGGTCGTGGTGGCCTACAACATTGCGACGGGTGCACGCCGACGGTCTTCGATCAAAGTTACGGACCCTGCTTACGTACTAGTGCGATAACGCTAAGGCATCGGCGGAGTTGCGTGGGATACCGCAGGCGCGAATAGTACATCCTGATAATCAAAGCTGAAGTCGGCGAGCGGCGACACGGGCAGCATTCTGAAATTTTCTACAGTGCCATTGGCTTTCAGCGTGAACGTAACGAACGCATCTTCGATCGTTCGGTTTCGCCAGTGCGTGCGGAAAGTGTCGTACTGCCAGTGCTCGAGGTCCCCGATCATGGTGGGAGTGTGGTCGAAGCTCAGCACCAGCTTCTGATTTTCGAGACGGATGGTAGCAGGTCCGTACCATGCATCATGGTAGACACCCGCATATTTTTCCACAGGGAGCGAAGGTCCGACATTGGCATTTCGAGCGGTGCCTTGCTTCTGCAAAATCTCTTCGGCGTGTGTTCTCTCTTCATCGTCCGCAGTCTTGAACGCGGAGATCCAATCGCTGGAGGGCACTCCGAGGTAAGAGTCCAGGATATGGTAGAGGATGGAGTCGAACGCGCCGCCCTCCTCCGCGTTGGTGAGGATCACGACGCCTAAATTCTCTTCAGGGACTAGCATGACACGGGACACGAATCCCGAAACTCCTCCAGTGTGCCCGACAAGCTTTTTTCCGTGGTAGTCCCGCAGGAACCAGCCCAGGCCGTAGGCCGCAAAGTTCGCCTTCAAGTCGTGCAGAGCAGCAGGCGGATCATCGGTAGGCAGGATTGTCTGAGGGGACCACATCTCACGCGACCGATTCTCGGAAAAGAGCTTCGTACTCCCACCCGGTATCTTGCCTCGATTGAGCTGAGTAATCATCCATCGCGCCATATCAGCCGCGCACGAGTTGATGGAGCCGGCTGGAGCGGCATTGTCGAGATTGCCGAAGTCAACCGCTTGCAGTTTCCCGTCTACCCTTGAGTGGGGGAATGCGTAGTCGTCTCCCGCTTTGAACGCCGCATTGCTGAGGTTTGTGTTGGCCATTCCGAGTGGCACAAAAATTCTTTGGCGGAGGAAGTCATCCCAGGAGGTTCCTGTCACCGCGGGAATGATTTGGCCAGCAGCAATGTAGAGGAGGTTGTCGTATGCATAATGGCTGCGAAAGCTCGACTGAGGTTTCATAAACCGCAGCTTGTGGATGATTTCGTCGCGCGTGTAGGTGGTGTGCGGGAAGATGAGGAGGTCCCCTTCGCCTAGTCCCATGCCGCTGCGGTGAGTGATCAGGTCGCGAACCGTCATTTCCTTTGAAACGTAGGGATCGTACATAACAAAGTCGGGCAGACGCTGGTACACCGGATCGTCCCAGGACATCTTTCCCTCGTCTACCAGCATGGCGAGAGCGGCGGTGGTGAAGGCTTTTGTATTCGAGCCGACGCCGAACATCGTATGCTCGTCGACAGGCATGGGTTCGCCCAGTTTTCGAACGCCATACCCTTTCGCGAGGACGACCTTTTGGTCTTTGACGATGGCGACGGCCATGCCGGGGACATCGAAGGTTTTCATCGAACGCTGAACCCACGCATCGAGATCGGTAGGCGTACTCTGGGCGACGGCATAGCAGGCACAGAGAAGAGCGGCAAGGACAACGACGGAACGGGCAGCGCAAAGACGTTGCATACTTCCTCCCAATGGCGTTGAGAAAAAGTGAAGGAGACAGAAGGGCTAGTCCGACCAGGGTGTGGGCTGTCGGTCCCAGCGATGAGGACGAAGAGCCGCAATCAGTTCGGAACCGAGGGGCCCGGCATCGCTCATGGCGATGTTCTGGCGCACGTGATCGGGCTTTCGCATTCCGATGATGGTAGTGCTCACAGCGCGATGACTAAGAACGAAGCGGAGTGCCATGTCGGGGAGTGATATCGACTCGGGCACGACCTTTTTCAGTGCTTCGACCCGATCGACTGTTGCACCTAGATTCTCCGGCCCGAAATAGCCCGCTCGCCAATCGCCTTCTGGGAAAGTCGTCTCACGCGTAATCTTGCCGCCTAAACTACCCTCATCGAGCGGAACGCGCGCGATAACACCGATATTGAGCTTTTGGCAAATCGGGAAAAGTTCGTCTTCGGGCGATTGATCGAAGATGTTGTAGATAACTTGGACCACGTCAACCAGTCCGGACTGAATCGCCTTGATCCCGTTGGCTGGTTCCCAGCGGTTCAAACTCAGGCCGAAATATCGAATCAGGCCTTGACGCTTCAGGTTTTGAACGGTTTCACGAAACTCGCGATCGTCGGCCCAGCTATCATCCCACACATGGAACTGAAGAATGTCGATGGTATCGGTACGGAGTTTTTCTCGAATCTTTTTTGCGTACTGAAAAACGTGGTCGGTAGGGAAGACGTCTTGGTATTTGTCGGTCGGTGAAGCTGGCCACCTCTGATTTTTTGGCGGAATTTTGGAAGCGGCATAGATGCGCTTGCCTTTATTGCGCATGATGATTTCGCCAAGCAGCATATCGCTTTTGCCCTCACCATAAGCCCAAGCTGTATCGAAGAAGTTGCACCCAAGGTCCACTGCCAACTGGAGCGCGGCGAGCGATTCCTGATCATTCGAGCCGCTCCAGCCGCTCATACCCCATAGCCCATGTGCGATGTCGCTAACTTTGAAGCCAGTACGACCGAGTGCGCGGTATTTCATGGTTTCCTCAGTTGTCTTCGACCCGGGCTAACCGGATTTGCAGAAGAGTATCAGAAGCACGACCTGGAATTTCATTGAGGACGCGGCCACAACAGCGAGCGCCGATTCCAACCGTAAACCAGCGCGAGAATCAGGAACGACAGCAACAGCAAGATCAGCGACGTCTTGCCCGCATCCTCGTAGTTTAGGGCCTGCACCTGGTCGTAGATGGAGATAGACAGGGTCCGCGTGCGGCCCGGGATGTTGCCACCTACCATCAGCACAACGCCGAATTCGCCGAGTGTGTGCGCGAAACTCAGGACGATCCCTGTCAGTACGCCGCCGAATGAGAGCGGTAACAGCACGCGACGGAAGGTGGTCCACGGCGAGGATCCCAAGGTGGAGGATGCGCCTACGAGTTTGGGGTCGATGGCCGCGAAGGCTGCAGCGACCGGCTGCACCATGAACGGGAGGCTATAGAGAACGGAAGCGAAGACCAGACCTTGAAAGGTGAATGGCAGGGGCGAGCCGACAACCTTATGCCACGCTTGGCCAAGCACGGAGTTTGGGCCAAATCCCAACAGGATATAGAAGCCCAATACTGTCGGCGGGAGAACGAGAGGAAGGCCTACGACGGCCTCTATCAGGAATTTTCCGCGCCAGCGCGAGTAGGCCAGCCAGTAGGCGATGGGCAGCCCGATGATGACAAGCAGGACACAAACGGCCAAGGCCAACTTCAGGGTCAGGGCAAAGGCGTTCCAATCCATGGCGGAAAGCTTACACGGAGACGTGTTTCCGACCTAATGGGCGCGCCCCGAAGGGTGGCTACCTGGCTTTGAGTTCAAATCTACTCTCAAGCCCTGCAGTTCAAATGTCGATTTAGCACGGTGTGACGTATTCAATTGTTAGAACGCGTTGTGGTTTCAAATCGGCTTTACAGATTTTCTCGATTCCCGCGCTCATACTGACATTGCAAGTGAGTGCCATGGCGGGCAGTTGGCCTGAATCGCGCGGCCACGCCCAAATGATCTATTCGGTCTCGTGGTTTCAGAGCACATCCGGGTACGGATCGAATGGGCAAGTCTCCCGCTACGGGTCGAACGGGCTGTTTAACCAGAACCAGGTGATGCCGTACATCGAGATGGGTATCACTGAGCACACATCACTCTCGATAAATCCATCGCTGTCCAATCTCCTCTATAAAGACAAATCGAATCGCCAATCCGGGGGTGGATTTGGCGATGTCGAAGTCTCGGTGCGACACGAGTTCGCAAGGTCGGAATCTGGCTGGTCATTGCGGGGCAAGGCACTTTGAAGTTCCCCGCGTATTCACTCGCGAGGAACCCCGCACCCGGGAACTATCAAGAAGATTTCGAAGGTCGCTTTCTTGCGGGTCGAGGAGGAGGGGTGTGGGGAAAGCATGCATTTATTGACGTGGAAGCGGGCTATCGCTTTCGGGTGGGCGCGCCAGCAGATCAGGTTCGCACCGACGCGACGGCGGGAATCACGGTAGTACGCAACCTGACCTTGATGGGCCAGTTCTTCGGAATTACCGGAATGAGGAATGGTTCGCCAATTCGTCCGAACTCAAACCCGAATGCTCAGTCCGATTTCGACCTCTACAAGGGCCAAGGATCGGTCGTGATCGATGTTACCCGATCAACTCGAGTGCAGCTTGGGTGGGGAAACACCATCGCGGGCAGGAACACTGGAAAAGGATCGACAATCGTGCTGGCGCTCTGGAGATCTTTCTGAGGTGGTTTGTGAACGGGAGTGCAGGAGTTGGCAGAGCCCAAGAAGTTGCAACGGGCACGAGAAGTGAGGCAGGCAGAAGCGAGCCACGCCCCGTGGTTCCAGCGCCCGAGCGCATACTTCTTGGACAGCTCCTTTTACACAAGAAGCTCATCACATCAGCCCAACTGGATGAAGCCTTGGCGCGTCAATTCCGCTGGGGGTCGCGACTCGGCGATGTCATCCTGGCTTCGGGGTGGGTGAAACCCCTGGACTTTTACCGTGTGCTTGCAGACCACTTCCAACTGGAGTTCGTCCACCTGACGGAGCATCCGGTGGATGCGTCCTTGTTTCAGGCCAACGCACACAGCGAATACGCGCAATACCTCTACCTGCCGTGGCGAAAACAGAACGGTGTGCTCTGGATCGCTACCGCGGAACCGTATTCTGCAGAACTCTTGGCACGCTTTGCAGGTCGCGAGGATGTTCGTTTTGTGGTGTCGTCAAAGTTTGACGTGCTTTGGGAACTGCAGCGGGTCGTCGGCCATGCATTTAGCCAGCATGCAGTCTACGCACTGGCGAAGTTCGATCCGGAACGATCCGCAAGCATCGTGATGACACGTACCCAGAAACGTGCACTTGGCGTGCTGCTCGTGGGTGGCATTCTTTCCTTTGTATTCTTCCCCGTGACTAGCGCGATCGTTTTCAACGGGCTGGTGAACGGATTTTTGCTGGTCTCGTTCTTGTTTCGGACGCTTCTTTGCTGGATGAGTTGCGCCGATCAGGTTGGATTGTCGGTTTCCAAAGAAGAAGTTGACGCCATCGCCGACGCGGATCTACCGGTTTACTCGATCCTTGTGCCGATGTACCACGAACCGAGGGTGCTGCCCATTCTAGCGGCTGCGCTGAAGGCGTTGAATTATCCTCCTTCGAAACTGGATATCAAACTGGTACTCGAGGAAGACGATCACGAAACCATCGATGCCGCGAAGGCACTTGCACTGGATGCGACATTCGAAATCGTGCGCGTACCTCATTCGGAGCCCAGGACCAAGCCCAAAGCGTGCAACTACGCGCTCCGTCTGGCGCGCGGGAAATATCTCACGATCTATGACGCTGAGGACAAGCCGGATCCAGATCAGCTCAAAAAAGTCGTGGCAGCATTTAGAAAGCTCGGCGGGAACACAGCCTGTATTCAAGCGCATCTCCATTATTTCAACGCCGAAGAGAACTGGTTGACCCGGATGTTCACGCTGGAATACTCCCTCTGGTTCGATATGTTTCTTCCTGCGCTCGACCGGCTTCGCGTTCCCATTCCACTGGGCGGCACTTCGAATCACTTCGATCTCAACAAGCTGCGCCGGGTGGGGGCCTGGGATCCATTTAACGTCACTGAGGATGCCGATCTGGGGCTGCGCTTTGCGGCGCG
>AR_comb_assmDRAFT_10212287_pt1 | contig 11540 bp, 11 predicted proteins | sample ArasoioldDNA_FD_10543 | JGI IMG/M metagenome (IMG submission 10543) | reverse complement strand
GACATTGTTGAAAAAACTCCTGAACTTCAAAAACTGGAACAGCACGTTGAACAATTCGATCAATCGATCAATGATTCAACTGAATCTTTTGAAGACTACGACAGCAAAAACAAAACATATTATTCTTCAGCAGACATTCACGCACGAACGATAACCGATTCCGCATTACGGGAAACCACCAAGAAGCTCATAGCAAACAGTTTGAAAAACTATACCTCATCGATTGCGCACCATAAGGACCTGCTCGCGGCGCTGGAAAAAAATAGTGTAACCTTGAACGACTATCACGAAATCTTAAAAATCAGCAAGACCTTGTCTGTGATGGAGGCATACCAACGACAGAATATTCCTTCTACCAAACCCCTGGCAGGAATCAATCGCCAATCTGAGAAAATAATTAAGGAGGTGCAGGCGGCGACCAAACAATAACCAGCATGAACAGATTTGCCCTTACTATTTTACTCATTACATCCGTTTCTGTTTTTCACTGTTCTAATCGAAGCCTCGCGAAGGTAATCAGGAACGAACCGGACATTGTTGCATGGAATGAAGATTCCATATCAACTGTCATTCTCAGTCTTTTCAAAGACAAGGTCTTTATCTATACCATCAAAGAAAAAAGTGAATACAAACAAATAACCGGGAAATATAGCTATTCGCACGATACACTCTGGCTAGTTTATGATAACATACCACCTCCACGCGGATTTGGTTACTTTTTGATCAGCTCTGCCGGCAATTACCTGATTCAGAATTATCCGACCGGATCAAAACGACTAGTATTGCACTACAGAAGTCCAATTCTTTTTTAACTTCATTGCAATCATCCAAAGCTTATCTGCATGATCAAAGCCCACATTTACCGCTTACAGAAACATGCGTTGCTTATTATTATCGCATCCATATGCGCAAAATGCGGCGGATCCGACGCACGCATGTTTGTGTTGGATTTGTCATCTGTAATTGGGAAGAGTTACTCTTACTCATTCTATCACACTACATCGTCGAATTTTCTCGACCACTCAAATTCAGACACCGTTAGATTGGAGTTCGATATGGAGGTAACGGCACACCAGGATTATTTAAATAAATTGAAAGTAACGTTTAGAAATCTCGAGAAAAACATTCCGAAACCTGCAGTTGAAATACCGGGCAGAAGATTCGGGAACGGAAGAATGGCCGACCTAAGATCACAACTCTCCGCTAAAAGTGATTCAATTTTTCACGCCCTGAAAGGCAAGCAGGTGAATGTAATCATAAACGAAAAAGGCATCGTGGAAAAAGTAGAGGGAACAGAGGACCTGGTTAGCCAAATTGCCAGCGCATTAAACGAAGACAAGAGAATGGTCGTACAAATAACTCATGATTTCGCCAGCGAACACGCGATTGCAGATTATCTCAACATACTTTTTTCTGCCCCGGCTGGAAAGAAAGTTAAAGCAGGTGATAACTGGGGGAAAGACATCACCCTGGAAACAAAAGCACCCATACGTATCAATACACTTTATACGCTAAGAGAATTAAGATCTGATTCAGCTTACCTGGATATTCAATCCAAGATTTTGGGTGGCACGTCGGGGAATTTCTATTTGAAGGGCGATCAATCCGGCTTTTCAATTGTCAATTGCAGGTCTGGATTGCCATACCTCATTGAAACAAAAGGCCATTCTATCACAACCACTAGCCAATACGAGGTTCGGCAGGAAGATCATTGGATCATCATATTGAAGAAAACTGAAGAAAAACTACTAACTAAAAAACACGAATAGAATAGCGAATAGTTGTTATGCAGTATCGCAGAATGCCTATTGAAATAGAGAGCCCGGAAGGATTGGGTTATGAAAAGATCAATTGCAATCTTTCAGAAAGCTCTTTCACTGATCAACGTTTGTCGGATCTGAACATTTCAATCAAAAATTTGCTACTCTTTTACGGAGATCACAAAGGAAAACCAGAATTGAGGGAGCTTATCGCATCAGAGACCGGGCTTTCTCCAAACGACATTTTAATAACTCCTGGAGCAGCACCTGCACTCTTTATAGTGAACACTTCATTGCTTGAAAAGAATGATCATATCGTAATCGCCAAAACAAACTATGCAACCAATATAGAAACGCCCAGGGCGATTGGCTGTAACATTTCCTTGCTCAATCTTCGGTTTGAAGACAACTATGCGATTGATGTGAACGAGATGGAAAACCTTATCAAACCCGAAACGAAATTGGTCAGTCTGACATATCCTCACAATCCCACCGGTGTTACAATAGGTGAAGAAACGCTGCGCCGAATTATCGACATCACAGAGAAAAAGGGAATTTATCTCTTGCTTGATGAAACATACCGCGATATGAGTTTTCAGCCTCCGCCTCCAATTGCCGCAACATTATCATCGAAGGTCATAACTGTGACTTCCATGTCGAAATCATATGGGTTACCGGGAATCAGAATGGGATGGATAATTTGCAAAGACGTGAAACTTATGGAAACATTTCTTGCGGCAAAGGAACAGATCTTTATAACGAATTCAGTTGTAAATGAAGAAATCGCATATCAATACTTATTGAACAAGAACAAGTTCTTTCCCGAGGTTCGAAAAACTCTCCTTCAAAATTTCGACATGCTAAAAAAATTCATGGAGCAGCAAACATTCATGGAATGGGTAGAACCGCAAGGAGGTTGTGTTTGTTTTCCTCGAATAAAAAAAGATATTATTATCGACACGAAAAAGTTCTATGACCTACTTCTCAATAAATACAGCACGTATGTCGGTCGCGGTGGTTGGTTCGAAGAAGATGATCGCTACATGCGGATTGGCTATGGCTGGGATAAGAAAGAAAAGTTAGAGAAAGGATTAGGCAATATTCTTAAGGCGATTGAGGAGTCAGTGTTGAGTTAACCCCGACAGCGGTCGCAGACCCTGTCGGCGGTCGCGGAGTTCGGTAGTCGTGAGTGTTGAATGAAAATATTTGTAGGATTACTTTTCGGAATGAAAGATTACTGACCTGATATTCTTCGCCCATTTTTTATCTTCAATTATGTATTCGCAATTTCCAATTCAAAAATCAATTGCTGATTTTTTAAGCACCTATGGTGATGAAATAATGAATCGTGCCATATTAACCCGCGAGATTGTCCTCAAGCATCTTCCCGGTGTGCAGGAGCAAGTTGATCTACCCGCCAGAATGATTGCCTATACATACGGCCCAAAATATATTGATATGGTCTGCACAATCATCCCTTCTAAAAAAGGACTGAAGCTTGGATTTTACAAGGGCAATGAACTTCCCAATCCTGATGCATTGCTGGAGGGCACCGGCAAAATCTCACGTTATGTGCAGATCAAGAATGATGATCAGATTAATTCGCCCGGCATGCGCAAGCTTTTACAGTGTGCGCTACAAGCTTACCGGAGCCGTCAATCATGAGTCGACCACCGCCTCTAATTTAGGGTTGTGACAATTGTGTGAATTGCCTGTTGCCAATTGCCAGCCTGCCTGCCGGCAGGCAGGTTGCCTGTTTCGGAGCGTAAGACTTTAACGCACATTCTAATCCGGTAATGCAAACGCAACATACTCATCTCCCGATTTGCTTCCGATCTTTCCACCACCACATGCGATGACCACATATTGTTTTCCATTCATAAAATAGGTAGCCGGTGTTGCATAACCCGGTACAGGTAACTGCGCTTCCCAAAGAACTTTGCCGGTTTTTTTATCGAAGGCGCGAATCTTTGCGTCTTTGGTAGCAGCAATGAATACAAGTCCACCTTTAGTCACTAACGGTCCTCCATAATTTTCAGTTCCAGTGACAGGAATTCCTTTCTTCGTCAGTTCGGGATATTCACCTAGAGGCACTTTCCATAACAATTTCCCATTGTTCAAGTCAACCGCATTCAAAGTACCCCATGGCGGCTTGATACCCGGGTAACCATTCTGATCGAGGAAACGATTATAGCCCGTCATTGTATACGGTACCTCGTCGAGAATGCTCTTCTTTGAAACCAAATTATCGGCTTCTGCACCGCCGGGTTCTTTTGGCGCACTTCCACCTCTTGCTTTTGCTCCGGGTTCTTTTTCTTGAAGATTTAATATGAAGGCAAGCAAGGCTCCTTTATCTGCTTCCGTAATTTGTTTGAATGCCGGCATCATGTTTTTACCATTCTCAATTACTCGTCGCGTTTGTTCTTCGTTCAATTTTTTTTCAAGATTCACCAGTGATGGATAAGCGCTGCCATTGCCTTTTAATTCGGGTCCGTGACAAGAAATGCAATATCGATTGTAAACTGATCTGCCTATACCTTTTAACGAGCGATCATTTTTATTTTTGGGGACATCGATCATCGTTAACGACCAGGGAAGCTCACTACTTTGTATATAGAGGATCCCTGTTTCCGGATCAGCAGCTGCTCCTCCCCATTCACCACCACCGTCGAACCCCGGAAAAATCCAACTCCCATCCTTGCTTGGAGGAGTAAACATTTCTGCATACCTCACCATCTTGAACTTTTGTATCATTTCCATTCTCGCTTCGTCCGAAATGTTTGTGAGATCTTTTTCTGTGAAGTGCTGACGAGCGAAAGGCTCAGGAAGCGTTGGAATAGGCTGCGTTGGCCATGGAGCTTCGCCGGGAAGTGCTTGTGTTGGTACGGGTTTTTCTTCAATTGGAAACACGGGTTTGCCATTGGTGCGATCAAACAAGAAAATAAATCCATGCTTCGTGATTTGCGCAACCGCATCAATCTTCTTTCCATCACGCTCAATTGTAACCAGATTGGGATTGGCAGGAAGATCACGGTCCCAAAGGTCATGATGCACTACCTGGAAATGCCATAAATATTTTCCAGTGGCCGCGTCTAACGCAATCAATGAATTTCCAAAAAGATTTTGCCCCTTTCTAAAACCACCGTAAAAATCGCCAGATACAGATCCGGTTGGTACATACACAATTCCTCTGCCCTCATCCAACGACATACCCGCCCAATTGTTTGCACCACCTAATTTTTTCCAGGCATCCTTGTCGGGCCAGGTATCATAACCAACTTCACCGGGATGTGGAATAGTATGAAAGATCCACCTTCTCTCTCCTGTACGCACATCATATGCGCGGATGTGACCCGGAGCAGCATCTGCAGATTCTGCTAATCTCGTTCCGATTATAAGTAAGTCTTTATAAATTATTCCCGGCGTTGTACCAGCCACAAATGGATTGAACCCGGGCTCGCGATCAAGATTTTCTGTAAGATCAATGAATCCATCTTTTCCGAAACTTGCCACCTTTTTTCCATCGTTTGCGTTGATGCAATACGTCTTTGAACCCACACTGTAAAATATTCGCTTATCCTCTCCTTTGTCGTCCTGCCAATACACCACTCCCCTGCTCACTTTAAAAAAAGCATATGGATCTTTTTTTGCAGCCGTATCATCGTCGGCCGGATCAAAAACCCAGCGAGGCTCACCGGTAGCAGCGTTCAATGCAAATAATTTTAACCTTGGTGTTGTGCCATATAAAACTCCATCCACCATTATAGGATTGCATTGGTTTTGTGAACGGTTACCGGTGTCTTTATCCCTGGAGCTGTAAGTCCACGCCACTTTTAATTTGCTAACATTATTTCGGTTGATCTGGTCGTTCGACGAATACCGAATCCCATCCTTTGATCCAGCATACGTATTCCAGCCACTATAATCTTTATCTGATGAAGCATTTTTGCAAGAACTACATATCAGAACAAATGAAACGATTGCAACGAACTTCATATAGTAATGAATAAGGGGATGATTAAGGTAGTCAATTTTTTTTCGGGAGGCCGATGGTGTGTCCCACACCATCTCATATGCGGCCGACGCAGTGTCCTCACGGCGTCTAACGCGCACATAAACCGTGCACGCTTACGTGGGTCGATGTGAAGACACATCGACGGCTCATCGACGGCTTATTCCAACACGTCAAGTTTCCCATCCAAATGACCAACAATAACTGTTGACCTCATATTCACAAACAATCCCGTTTCTACCACTCCGGGAATCAGTTGCAATTGCCGGTCAAGTGCAGAGGGATCAGTGATTTTTGTAAAACTGCAATCCAGGATAAGATTTCCGTTGTCGGTGATGTATCTCTTACCCTTGTCCATTCTCCATTTCCCTTCGCAACCCAAAGCCACGATCTTCTGCTGCGTCAAATTCTCCGCGAATTGCACTACTTCCACCGGCAAAGGAAATTTTCCAAGCTGGGTTACCATCTTCGATGAGTCAACCACCACGATAAATTTCTCGCTATTGGAGGCAATTATTTTTTCTCTCAACAACGCTCCTCCTCCACCCTTGATTAAGTTTTTATTTGAATCAACTTCATCGGCGCCATCAATTGTCACGTCGATGCGATTAATTTTTTCGAAAGGAGTAAGTGGAATATTCAATTGCCTGGCCAGATGAGCTGAATTTTCGGAACTGGCAACGGCACGAACCTGGAGTCCTTGCTGAACACGTTCACCAATTTTTTGAATTGCCCAATATGCCGTGGAGCCCGTTCCCAGGCCAATGATCATTCCGTCTGTGACCCATTCTACCGCTTGTTCCGCAGCGATTCGTTTCGGATCAATGTTCATGGTACAATTTAAGTACAAAGACGCACTCGAAAGGTGGAAAAGACAGGTGTCTATTCGAAGAAAATTCTCCGGAGTGGAGAGTACAAAGACGGAAGCTTTAGACTCTGACACTAATATTGGATGGCATAATCCCTTCTCCAATTCACATTATTCATTAGTTGAAAAGAAGTGCTTCAATTTCGCAGGCCTCTTCAAAATAAAGGCTTGCATCTTGTACTCCGGAAAAGAGAGTTCAATTTCAGCTTGAATCATCGACCTTCAGGGTGCGTCTCAGTACTTTGAAAGGAAATCTACAAACCAATGTACTTTTACCTAAATTCTCTCATATGGCCATCAAAGATTCAAACATTACCATCATGGTGAAGGATATGGATAGGTCGATCTCGTTCTATGAGTCGATTGGTTTTGCCATCAAGAATCGCTGGGGTAATCATTATGCACAACTATCAGCGCCAGGAGTGATGATCGGACTTCATCCTGCAAGCGCCACGAATGAATTGGGTTCAGGCAGCACTTCTATTGGGTTTACCACTGATGATTTCGAAACGGAGAAGAACTTGTTGGGAAAACTTTCGGTGCAGGTTGAAGAACGCAAGGAGGAAGGCGGTGAGTTTCTCCATTTCAGAGACCCTGATGGCACGCAACTGTACTTCATCAAACCCAGATGGTAAGGATGAAGATTGCAAAATGTTTACCTGAATTGACCGGAGGATCGCCGTTGCGCAGAACAACAGTTTGTCGTTTTTACATGGTCTTTTTCTTAGTAGGTGTTTTGCAATATCAGGAAAGCGTTGCTCAATGTTCACCACAAATGGGCGCACCTCCTCCAGCTTCCGCGTTTAATACAGGCCAGGTAGCACCAGGCGCCAATGACCCTAAATGGACAATTGCGTTGGATTCAATTACTGGTCAATATCGGCCGGCGATTGTAATGTCGGGCCTTCCTTCAATTTACTATAACCGCACGAATTGGATATCGTTTAGCCCTTCAGGAGAACACACATCAAACCGATTTTTTTTTTATAGGATGAGTATAGACCTGCCTTGTTTCAATCTCTGTGGAAAGAGTTATAACGAGGAGAATGCATATTGCCTTAATCTGGATTTGTACGCAGATAATTCCATCTATGAAATTTTTATCAACGGTGTTCCTGAAAGTGCAAACCTGGGTGGCATCATACCCCTCTCCAATCCATTTAATCCTGCTAACCATACTCCCGGCGACAAGACCACAGTGTCACTTTGTAAAAACTGGAAGGCAGGCGCCAATACCATTATTATTCAAATTGCGTCTTCGGCTACTGTTGCGGGTTTGTTGGTAGAGCCAGCAATCAGTCCCCTTCCGCCACCTGATGCAGATAGCGTTTCAACGACCATATGCGAAGGCGAAGCAATTCAATTCGGGAACCTTCATCTTACAAAGTCTGGATACTATTTTCAATCGTTCCCGATGCCAAGTGGCTGCGACTCAAACGTTGTCCTGGATCTAACTGTACATCCGCGATCCTTCACAGAAATCGATACATCCATTTGTGAAGGAGACAACTATGCTGGATATACGATAGGTGGAACATATACAAACACATTTGCTTCGGTGAATGGCTGTGATAGCGTGCGGCGACTCGTACTTAGCGTCCGCGAAAAACCAAAACCTGAATCAGGAATAACAATAGGTTTGTGTGCCGGAGATACACTCCTCATATCTCCAGGCATATACTCATCCTACTTATGGCAAGACGGGTCAACCCAGGATTATCTTGTTGTGAAAAATACCGGGCTATATTCTGTTACGGTTAGTAATAGTTGTGGCAGCGCAACAAAACAATACCAGGTGAAGGAAGGAATTTGTGAGACATTTTTTCCAAACGCCTTTACACCAAACAATGATCGAAAAAATGATGTATTCAAAATCCTCACTGATCTCAAATTCCAGGAATTTCAATTGAGTATCTATAACAGGTGGGGACAGCAGGTATTCAATACAAAAAACCCTCTCCTGGGATGGGATGGGTATCTGAATAATAAAGAACAACCTTCGGGCACATACATTTGGCGTTGTATTTTCAAAAGATCGAACCTGGTTACTCAATTAAAAGGAACGGTGATATTGATCAGGTGATAAAAAAAAACCTGCACCAATCGTGTGATTTTATGCATGCTGGGGCGAATAATATAGGAAAGATATTCTGAACATGAGTCCTCCTCAAATTGAAGAAAGGTTCCTGGCTCTCTTAAAGAATAATGAGAATATTATCCACAAGGTCTGCAACTTGTATTGCCCAAACAATGAAGATCGAAAAGACCTGTCTACCAGGGTTGCAGGTAATAAGTTACAGGTCGCAGGTTACAGGTCGCAGGTTACAGGTTGCATAGGAGATTCGCCGGTGACTACTCACTACTCACTACTCACCACTCACCATGATCCCTCTGCGCGACCGCCAACAGGGTCTACGACCGCTGTCGGGGTCTACTCATAGAACCTTGCTATACTTATTTCGATACTCCATGGGCAATAAGCCGGTGACTTTTTTGAACACCATCCGAAAAGTTTTGGTATCAGAATATCCAACTTCATACATTACTTCATTTACGTTCTTTCTACCGGTCTCCAATTGTTTTTTAGCGGCTTCCACTTTTACGCGTTGAATGTATTCAGCGGGTGTGTTATTAGTAGCCTTCTTAAACCTTCTTTCAAAATGTCTTTTGCCGATTGCAAACTTTACCGCCAATTCCTCCACCGAAATTTTCTCGGTAAAATTCGCTTCAATAAATTCCTGCGCCTTCCTGATTGATTCATCCTCGTGTTTCTTCTGCCCGTTAAACATGATAAAAGGTGATTGGCTCTTGCGATCAATTTCAATCGCAAAGAATTTGGACGCGCGGATAGCCATCTCACGGGTGGTATATTTCTCCACCAGATGCAACAACAAGTTCCAATAAGAACTTGCGCCGCCACTTGAGTACAGACCTTCCTCTTCAGTAATGATGCTGCCATCGGTTAGCGTTACGTCGGGAAACATATCCCTGAATTCGTTTGCAAACAACCAATGCGTTGAACATTTCTTTCCACTCAACAAACCCGTTGACGCCAACAGGAAAGCGCCTATACAAAGTGAAGCCACCTCAGCTCCGTTATTGTATTGATCAATGATCCAGGGAATGAACTCACGATTCATTTCAACGGCCTTTCGCACGTCGCCACTCAAGGCCGGTACAATTATGAGGTCTGTTTTCTTTACATCTTTCAGCAAACGATCCGTATTCACCGAAAACACACTATTGATTAGCGATACCTGCCTGGTAAGGCCCACCAGTTCTACAGTAAACACCGGCTCTTTACCTGCCTGGTCGTAAAACTGATTGATGGCAGTAAACATGTACCTGGGATCCACAATAGCCGCGGGCACAGCTTCCTTGGGTACCAAAATTGAGATGTGCTTCATATCCCTGTTTTTTATATTTCAGTTTGTGCAAACTCTGTCCATAAGATTCCGGATTTTTCAAATTTAACGAATCCACGAAGATGACGCAATTACCACTCTTCAAAGTCACATTTCCACTGCCTTTGCCGGTGAATTGAACAATAGATTTGTATTGAAATCATTCTTCCATCAAAACCTTGCTACAATGAAAAAGCAAAAACTATTATACTGGATTTTTACTGGCTTGTTCGCCGCCATGATGCTGGGATCGGCCATTCCGGATGTGATCTCCAGTCCAATTGCCATTAAGGGGATGCACGAAGACCTGGGTTATCCTTTGTATTTTATTCCTTTTATCGGGATTGCAAAGGTATTAGGCGTGATCGCGATACTGATTCCTGGTGTTCCAAGGTTGAAGGAATGGGCATATGCGGGTTTGGTATTCGACTTAATCGGAGCAACTTTTTCCATCATAGCGGCCGGCAAATCTATTGGCGACTGGGGATTCATGCTCATACCCATTACCCTTGCGGCGCTCTCGTATACTTTTTATCATAGGAAATTAAGAACGGAACTAAATACGGGCGGTTATGAGGAGAGAAGAGTGAAGTTGCAACGGGCGTAGAGTGCCTGGTTGCTGGGTCCTGAGACCTAATGCGCGGAGTCATTCCCAATGGGAAATGTATTTTACGCAGGTTACAGGTTGCAAGTTACACGGCCTTCGTTCGGAACTTCATCACAAAGTGGAAAGTGTATTTTAATAAATTCCTTGTATTGGCTGCGCGATCCAGAGTTATTCCGGCATTGAACCTATCCTATGCATCCTGTAACCTGCAACCTGTAACATCCTACTGCAACCTGTAACATCCTACTGCAACTTGCAACTTGTAACCTGCAACTTGTAACAAAAGAAATGCGGAAACTAATAGTATCGATGAATGTGACGCTCGATGGGTTCATGGCCGGCCCTGACTGTGAACTCGATTGGCATTTTGAAAGATGGAGCCCGGAGATGGCCGAGTCGCTTTCCGGGGAACTAGGCAGAGCGGATACAATCATATTAGGCAGGGTAACTTATCAAGCCATGGCAGCCTATTGGCCCCTAAGATGGAACTGCCTTGCCGTTTCAAGAGAAGACATTGCATTTGCCGACATGATGAACAATCACTGGAAGGTTGTATTTTCAAAAACGATCCATCAAACCCACTGGAACAATTCAAGAGTAGTAAAAGGAGATCTCGCATCCGAGATTCAGAAAATGAAAATGGAGCAAGGCAAGGATATGATTTTGTTTGGAAGCGGAAAGCTGGTAACTGCATTGATCCAGGAAGACCTTGTTGATGAATACCGACTCTGGATCCATCCAATATTACTGGGAAGAGGAAAACCTTTTTTCAATGCAATAAATAATCGGCAGGAGCTTCAATTGATCGAAAGAAGATCATTCCCGTCTGGAGTAGTTGAATTAAAATATTCGAGACTAGTAAAATAACAATCACTGACCACTGACCACT
>AR_comb_assmDRAFT_10065971_pt1 | contig 11540 bp, 9 predicted proteins | sample ArasoioldDNA_FD_10543 | JGI IMG/M metagenome (IMG submission 10543) | reverse complement strand
GATGAACTCCTGGAAGATGGCTCGCTGACCGGCGGCAGCGAGCCGCCGACGGTGATCAACATCCCGACGATGCTCAGCGTCATCCCGCCCATGGCGCTTTGAAGCGCAATCCGTCGCATTCGCCGCGCAAGACGAAACAGTTCATCGACACGTTTCAATGAGGTTCCTTTGACGAGACTCATGCAGCGTGGGTACTGGCTCGGGCGCGTGTGATAGTGCACAGAGCTCTTCCGACACGGTCAGTCAGTCGGGGCACAAGCAACGCGAACTCCTGTCGGTCTGCCATAGGACTCGTGGCTGTCACCATGGTGCATTTGCCGACTAGCTCGTACACCGCAATCTGGCAGCTGAGCACGGGCGCAACGTCGGCGCGCCGACGGCCCACAGCGAACCCCAGCTCGGGAAGAGTGGCTTCGAGCACCGCGTACCGCAAAGCATCGCCCACTGCCGAATGCTGGCGCAGATCTCCTCCTTCCACCGGCGTGACTGTTAAGCCTTCTCTGAGAAGGGTGTCGATCACCGTTTCGACTGTGCAATCGAAGCTGCGATCCACGATTAGCCGACGGTCGTTGGTCTTCATTGCATTCCCTTGTGTCCTCAGCAGGCAGTTTCTGTGCCGTTTCAAAGGAGGGCGGACGGAAAAACGACGGCCTTAGAGTCACGCGAGATGGCAACGAGGTGCAGGGTCGGCGAGCGTCCCTTCGGACACGCGCTCGATCAGCTGTGAGAGTGGTCCCCCAAGACTCGCCGCCTTCTTCAGCCGGCAGGTTCTTGTGACCGGATCGAATTCGGGACAGATGACGGTCGACACGTCGCCTTCGAAGGTCATCATCCTCGACACGGTCGCTTGCTGCACCGAACACCAAGCCGAAGTGATTGTCATAAGGCACCTCCTGATGGATCGAGAGGCCACGCGCCACCTCCAGCGGCGCCGACACCGTCTACGCAGCAACCGTTGTACCGAAGTCAGAGTCAATTACCGGGATTACTTCGATCGGTCGCCCGCCAACGGACCGCGAGTTTTTCCAAGCCATTGGGGAATCTCCCTCAATACGAGGTGCGACACGTATTCAAGTGCGGCGGGAGCCACGTCATGACTCGCGGCAATCAGTTTGCAGATTCCTGATGTCACCGGGGAGTCGACTGGTGCCGACCCGGTTGACCCCAAACGCTCACAACAACCGGCCATCGACGTCCGGAGCCAGAACCATGGGAGTCCAGCGAGCGCTGATCACTGTCGTCGTCCTTGCAACCGCGACTCTCGGGATGAACCTTCTGGCGCAATCGACCCTTCCGGGGCGAGGCCAGTCAACGCCGTCGCTGATATTGGACTCGATCGCGGGACGCGATTCATTCGAGTTTTACTGTGCATCCTGTCACGGCACAGGAGGCAAAGGCGACGGGCCGATAGCGTCAGCCCTGAAGGTCCCTCCATCGGATCTGACTTCGCTGGCCCGACGGTACCGCGGTGCGTTTCCGAAAGATCTTGTACTTGCCGTAGTAATGGGTGGCGGCCAACCGATGCCCGGACATGGCTCGGCTGACATGCCCGCATGGGGTCTTATCTTCCGCGGGCTCGATCCGTCAGAGCCTCGCGTGAGGCAACGGATCGACAATCTCGTCACCTACGTTGGGGAACTGCAGGAGCCGGCCGCTGGAGAGGACGATTTGGGTGCACGGCTGTTCAAAACGCATTGTGCGACGTGCCACGGACTGAACGCACGAGGCAACGGACCGCTCGCCGATCAACTTCGACGGCTGCCACCGGACCTGACGAAGTTTACCGCGAGGAATGGCGGCGTGTTTCCGAGCGAGCGCCTTCACCGGATCATCGACGGGCGCGACGTGCCATCTCACGGCGATCGCGACATGCCGGTCTGGGGTGATGTCTTCAGAGGCTCGCGAGAGGGCGAGAGTTCTGGCTCCGCGAAGGCGCGAATCGACGCGATCGTCAGATACCTTCAGGATCTTCAGGAACGCGCAGCAGTTCCCGCAAACTGACCCAAGCCCGCCGCGGGATTCTTCCCAGGACTGCGGAAATCCTCGCAGTGCGTACCGAGGAAGTCTGAACGGTGCGGCGTCAGCCCTCGTCTGCGCACGGAACGGACTGGCTCGCCGGTTGCTTTCCAAGCCAGGGAGGAGAGCCGGATGGTCCCAATCCGCACGATGCGCCCCGTTTACGTGGATCGCCTGCCGCCGTGTAACCATGCCTGCCCAGCCGGCGAAAACGTCCAGGCGTGGCTCTCCGAGGCCCAAGCGGGCCACTACCGTGAGGCCTGGGACCTCATCGTCCGCGACAATCCGATGCCGGCCGTCCACGGCCGGGTCTGCTATCACCCGTGCGAGGACGCGTGCAACCGCAAGGACGTTGACGAAGCAGTCAGCATCCATGCGGTAGAACGATTCCTCGGGGACATGGCGCTCCGCGAAGGGTGGACCGTCGCCCCAGACGAACCACCATCGGATCATCGTGTGCTCGTCGTCGGCGCCGGACCGAGCGGTCTCTCAGCAGCCTGGCACCTGGCACGCCGCGGCCACAAGGTCGTTGTCTACGAGGCAGGACCGATGGCGGGCGGCATGATGCACTTCGGCATCCCGAAGTACCGACTGCCACGCGAGGTGCTGGACGGCGAGATCGAACGCATCCGAAAAATCGGCGTCGAGATCGTTCTGAACCACAAAGTCTCCGATCTCGTGGCCGAGAAAACCAACGGGAGGTTCGATGCGGTCTTTCTCGCTGTCGGCGCCCACCTCAGCAAGCGCCAGGAAATCCCGGCGCGGGATGCCGGGAAGGTCTATGACGCCCTGCAGTTCCTGAAGGAAGTCGAAACAGCCGACCAGATGCCGCGGATTGGCCGGCGGGTGGCGATCTACGGTGGTGGCAACACGGCGATGGATGCGGCTCGAACTGCCGCGAGGCTCGGCGCGGAGCCGCTCATCATCTACCGCCGCACGCGCGAGCAGATGCCCGCACATGATTTTGAGGCGGACGAGGCGATTGAAGAGGGCATCAAAATCCACTGGCTGCGCACGATCAAGGAGATCGATGGCACGACGCTTCATGTCCAGGTGATGCGGCTCGACGAGAACCGCTATCCGGTACCAACCGGCGAGTTCGAGACGCTCGAAGCCGATTCCGTGATTCTGGCCCTCGGACAAGACACCGACACGACGTTTCTGAAGAACGTCCCTGGCATCACCTTCAAGAACGACGGAACAGTGGTCGTCGGGACCGGCATGCAGACCGGCTGCGCAGGCGTGTTCGCGGGCGGCGATATGGTGCCGTACGCGCGGACGGTCACAACTGCTGTCGGGCACGGCAAGAAGGCCGCGCAGCACATCGACGCCTGGCTTCGCAACGAGACGCGATCGAATCAGGCCAAGCACGAGATCGCCACGTTCGAGATGCTGCGGCTTTGGTATCACGCCGAGGCACAAAAGCGCGGTCAGAGCTCGATCGATCTCGAGCGCAGGCGGCACACATTCGAGGAGGTGGTCGCCGGGCTCGATCCGAACGCGGCGCGATACGAGGCGCAGCGCTGCTTGTCCTGCGGTAATTGCTTCGAGTGTGATGGCTGCTTCTCGGCATGCCCCGAGCTAGCAGTCATCAAGCTGGGCCTGGGTCGGCGGTACGAATACGACTTGGACAAATGCACCGGCTGCGCGATCTGTTACGACCAGTGCCCATGCGGTGCGATCACGATGGTCTCGGAGCCGGTCGGCACGGCAACGGCCGACGTGTAAGTCGGTTCGCTCGTGACGGCAAACGAGGAAGACGTCATGACGAGAAGCGTCAAAACTCTGGACGGTAACGAAGCCGCAGCCTCGATTGCCTACCGCACGAACGAAATCTGCGCGATCTACCCGATCACACCCTCGTCGACGATGGGCGAGTTGGCAGACCAGTGGGCCTCCGAAGGCAAACCCAACGTCTGGGGAACGGTGCCGCACGTCGTCGAGATGCAGAGTGAAGGAGGCGCGGCGGGAGCGGTGCATGGCGCGCTGCAGACCGGCGCCCTGACGACCACGTTCACGGCCTCCCAGGGCCTGCTGTTGATGATCCCGAACATGTTCAAGATCGCCGGCGAGCTGACGCCGACGGTGTTCCACGTCGCGGCTCGTGCCCTGGCGTCCCAGGCACTCTCGATCTTCGGCGATCACTCCGACGTCATGGCCGCCCGGATGACCGGCTGGGCGATGCTCTGTTCGAGCTCCGTCCAGGAAGCGCACGACCTCGCACTCGTCGCGCAGAGCGCCACGTTGGCGTCGCGCATTCCGTTCGTGCACTTCTTCGACGGATTCCGTACGTCGCACGAGGTCAGCAAGATCGAGGTTCTCTCCGACGACGACGTGAGGGCCATGATCGATGACGAGCTGGTGTTGGCACATCGCGCGCGAGCTCTGGATCCGGATCGGCCCGTCGTCCGAGGCGTCGCACAGGATCCGGACGTTTTCTTCCAGGGCCGGGAGCGAGCGAACACTTTTCACGCGATGGTCCCGTCGATCGTCCAGGGTGCGATGGATCGATTCGCCGCTCTGACCGGACGCCGCTACCGGCTGTTCGAGTATTTTGGCGCCGCCGACGCTGAGCACGTGCTCGTGCTCATGGGCTCGGGCGTCGAGACGGTCAGGGAGACCATCGCGTACCTGAATGGCCGCGGCGCGAAGCTGGGCGTCGTGCAGGTGCACCTGTTCCGACCGTTTTCGGCGAGTCATCTGCTGGACGCTGTTCCCCGCTCCGCCAAGGCGATCGCGGTGCTCGATCGAACCAAGGAACCCGGTGCGTCCGGCGAGCCCCTCTATCAGGACGTGGTGACGACGTTCGCCGAGGCGATGGCCGACAAGCGCCGCCTCGAGATGCCGCGAATTGTCGGGGGGCGCTACGGCCTCGCGTCCAAGGAGTTCACCCCGGCGATGGTCAAGAGCGTGTTCGACAATCTCGCGTCGGCATCGCCGAGGAGCCACTTCACGATCGGCATTACGGACGATGTCTCGAACACGAGCCTCGACTACGACCCTCGGTTCGTCACTGAGGCGGCCGGCGTCGTTGGCTGTATTTTCTATGGCCTCGGTGCCGACGGCACCGTTGGAGCGAACAAGAACTCGATCAAGATCATTGGTGAGCAGACTCCTGGCTACGCACAGGGCTTTTTCGTGTATGACTCGAAGAAATCCGGGTCGCGCACCACATCGCACCTCCGCTTCGGACCGCAACCGATTCGATCGACGTACCTCGTGCAGCAGGCGCAGTTCATCGCCTGTCATCAATTCCAGTTCGTCGAACGCCTCGACATGCTCGACGAGGCGACCGACGGCGCGGTGTTCCTGCTCAACAGCCCCTTCGGTCCGGGCGACGTCTGGGGTGAACTGCCCCGAACGATGCAGGAGGAACTCATCCGCAAACATATCCGGCTCTACGTCATCGACGCGGACCGCGTGGCGATCGAGGCCGGCATGCCCGGCCGGATCAACACCATCATGCAGACCTGCTTCTTCGCGATTTCAGGCGTGCTGCCCCGCGACGAAGCGATTGCACAGATCAAGGCTGCCATCCGGTCAACGTACGCGCGCAAAGGAACGGAACTGGTCGAGAGCAATTTCGCGGCTGTCGATCGTACGCTCGAGAACCTGCACGAAGTCGTGCTGCCGGCCGCCGCGACGAGCACCCGCAAGCCTACGGCCCTCGTGCCCTCACACGCGCCGGAGTTCGTCAGGCAGGTGACGGCCATGATGATTGCAGGGCGCGGCAACCAGCTGCCAGTCAGCGCATTCCCTGTGGATGGCACGTACCCGTCGGCGACCGCCCGATGGGAGAAGCGGAACATCGCCGACAGCGTCCCGGTCTGGAAGCCAGAGCTGTGTATCCAGTGCGGAAACTGCGTGATGGTGTGCCCGCACGCCACTATTCGCGCGCGCTACTACGACGATCCATGGCTGGCCAGCGCGCCCGAAGGCTTCGCCTCTGCCCCCCTGGCCGGCCGCGGCTTTCCCGACCTGCGCTACTCGCTGCAAGTAGCCGTGGAGGACTGCACCGGCTGCGAGCTCTGCGTCGAGGCGTGCCCCGTGCGAAGCCCGGAGGCAGCAGGGATTCGCGCCATCAACATGGAAGCGAAGGCACCGGTCCTCGAGCAGGAACGCAAGAACCTCGAGTTCTTCGATACGCTCCCCGACAACAAGCCCGCGGGGCTGGATGCGGCGCTGGTGCGGGGCGCTCAGTACTTGACGCCGCTCTTCGAGTTCTCTGGCGCCTGTGCCGGCTGTGGTGAAACGCCCTACCTGCGACTCCTCACGCAACTCTTCGGCGACCGTCTGCTCGTGGCCAATGCGACTGGCTGTTCGTCCATCTACGGGGGCAATCTGCCCACGACGCCGTGGTCGGTCAACAAGCAGGGTCGTGGACCGGCCTGGGCGAATTCGCTCTTCGAGGACAACGCCGAGTTCGGGCTCGGGTTCCGGCTGTCACTCGACAAGCAGCACGAGGAGGCGGAGCGCCTGCTCGCGAGTCTCGCGCCACAACTCGGGCCGGCGCGCGTTCGGGAACTGCTCGACGCGCCGCAGGTCAGCCAGGCGGACGTCGACGCGCAGCGAGGTCGCGTCGCAGCGCTCGAGGACATTTTGCAATCACTTGCCGATCCGGCAGCCCATCGCTTGCGCTCGATCGCGAAGCACCTGGTGCGAAAGAGCGTCTGGATTGTCGGCGGCGACGGGTGGGCCTACGACATTGGCTATGGCGGTCTGGATCACGTGCTGGCCTCGGGCCGGAACGTCAACATCCTCGTCCTCGACACCGAGGTGTATTCGAATACCGGCGGCCAGGCCTCGAAGGCGACCCCGCGCGGCGGGGTGGCCAAGTTTGCGGCTGGCGGCAAGCAGGGCCGAAAGAAGGATCTCGGCCTGATGGCGGTGGCCTACGGGAACGTCTATGTCGCGCAGATTGCCATGGGCGCATCATCACAACAGACGATGGATGCGTTTCTCGAAGCCGAGGCGCACGATGGGCCGTCGCTCATCATCGCGTACAGCCACTGCATCGCACACGGCATCAACATGCGGTTCGGGATGCGTCAGCAGAAGCTCGCGGTCGAGTCTGGGCACTGGCCGCTCTATCGCTTCAAGCCGCCAGCGGCCGGCCGGGAGCGGCAGGAGTTCGTGCTCGATTCGCAGGCGCCGTCGATTCCGCTGAAGGCATATGCCTACAACGAGATCCGCTACAAGATGCTCTCGTACACGAACCCGAGCGAGGCAAAGCGCCTGCTCGGCCTGGCGCAGGACGACGTCGATCAGCGGTGGCGCGTCTATTCCAGCTTGGCCGACCGGTGGCCGGCAACCGCGCGACGCGGCCAGGGTGAGGCCGGCAGTCACGTGCCTGCGCCGGCTGCCACAGCCGTGAAAGACACCACGAAGCGATAGCCGCCGGAGATACACCATGGACATGATTTCGCACTACATGGGCTTGACGCTCAAGAATCCATTGGTGGCCTCGGCGTCGCCGCTCTCGGAGAGCCTCGATGCCATCCGTCGCCTCGAAGACAACGGTGCAGCCGCCGTCGTGATGTTCTCGCTCTTCGAGGAACAGATCCGCCACGACTCGGCGGCGCTGGAGCACTTTTTCAACGTCGGCCGCGACAGCTTCGGCGAAGCGGCGTCGTACTTTCCCGAGATTCAGGAGTACGACGTCGGTCCTGGTCAGTACCTGGATTTGATTCGCAGAGCCACCGACGCCGTCGACATTCCCATCATCGCGAGTCTGAACGGCGTCAGCGAGCACGGCTGGGTGAGCTTCGCCAAGGAGATGGAGGATGCGGGCGCAAGCGGTATCGAGCTGAATGTCTACTACATTCCTGCCGAAACGTTTCGATCCGGAGCGGAAGTGGAGCGGCAGTACGTCAACGTCCTGTCAGCGGTCAAAGCCACCGTGGCGGTCCCGGTCGCGATCAAGGTCGGACCGTACTTCAGCTCGTTTGCAGACATGGCCAGCCAACTGGACGAAGCCGGCGCTGACGCGCTCGTGCTCTTCAATCGCTTTTATCAGCCCGACTTCGACATCGAGACCCGCACCGTCGTGCCGTCGCTCGCGCTGAGCCGCCCCGACGAGATTCGGTTGCCGCTCCTCTGGATCGCGCTCCTGTACGGCCGGGTGTCGGCCTCCCTGGCGGCGACGACCGGCGTCCATAGTGCCGTCGAGGCCATCAAGTACCTGATGGCGGGTGCGGACGTCGTGATGAGCACAGCGGCCCTGCTGCAGCAGGGCCCGCCATTTTTCGCGCGTCTCCTCGCCGACATGACGGACTGGATGGAGAAGAAAGGGTACGAATCCGTCGACCAGATGCGCGGCTCGATGAGCCACCAGGCAGTCATGGACTCGAGCGCGTTCGTGCGCGGAAACTACATCAAGGTCCTCGAAAGCTACACGAAGACTACGGTCCGAAGCCGTATCGGCGAGCGATTGAAGCTGGGCTCGAAGTGATTGGGGGAGGTGATGGATGGCACGGCAATGGATGCAACTCGCGACATTTTGCCTCGGCGCGCTCGCGCTTCTTTGCTGGGTCGTGATGTTCTTGTCGGGCACGGATGTCTGGCACGACTTAGGCCGGCCCGACTTCTGGCACCTTCAGGGACCGCCCTATCACGACCTGCGTGCCTTCGCTTACGCGTTCTACCTGCTCTTGGCTGTCCTCTTAGCCCATCTGATCGTCACGGCTCTGGATTTCACAGTCGCTCGGCCCCGGGCTCGGAAGGGCGCCTGACGCGGTGGAGGCGCGGACCACGCGCAATATCGCGCACCTCATGTTGAGGAAGTTGGTTGTGGATGCAGCCGTCAACGTGGCTCTCTTGACGCGAACAGCCACGGACTCGTCTCTCAGAGCCGTATCGTCGACCAACGCGACGCGCACTTCCCCGGATCGCAGCTGGCATGGAACGTGGTCTCTCCATGAACGGAGAACCCCATGCCTTACTCACGAACTGCGTTTCCTGCGCGCCGGCCTCAGCGACTTCGAACGATCGTCGTCGTGGCCGGTCTCCTCGCGGTCCTCGTTTGGTATTCCGCTTTGACGAAACGAGGACGCCACCAGTGCGACGGCGGCGACCGGGAGCGCATAGTCCGCATGGACCCCCAATGAAAACGCAGCCGAGCCTGCAATTGCCGACCAGATGATTGGAATGGCCGACAGGCGCCATAAATGCGGGTTACCGATCATCAGCAGACCAGCGGTAAAGATCGTCGTCGGGCAAGGAACGCCAAATGTTGGGATTCTCGAAACACTGAGATGTTGAGCGGCGTTGATCGCCGGATAGACCAGCGCGTACGCGATAAATGCTTGCGCGACAAACGTCCAGGCAGAATGTGTTGTGGTGAATCGCAGACGACCCTTTACGACAGCTGTCCACAGAAGAAGGCCAGCCTGCACGAGAAACATCGCCGCGAACAGCCAAGCCGCCGGATTGATTCGCGTGAAGAACGTGACGTGATATGCAAGACCCGACCACGCCCAATGGATCGCCAGGAGCGCACTGATCACCCGGCCTGCCGATCGGCCAGACGCTCGCAGCATCAACGCACAGATGAGAACAGAGGCGATCCACAGGGCCACGGCACCCGGCCACAAAGCGGTGTTATACGCCGCAAACACATCGAAAAACTGCTCGCGCGTGAAAGGCATGGGAGGTAATTCGGCGCCCCAGGAAATCGCCAACGTCAGCCCGAAGTACGCGCGTAGCGGTATCGCGAAACGAACGTCTTGATGGTCGACATGACGCCTCACAGTTTTCGAAGTGCCGCGTACAGCGCATCTCTGAGCGCCACGTCCCGCGGGTCGCCGGTCAAGCTCGTCCCCATCTGGCTGGTCACGTACCCGTACCCCACACCCACCTCAGGATCGGCAAAGCCAAGAGAACCTCCGGATCCTGGTGAGCCGAACGAGCGGGCCCCGCCGAACGACCAGACGCGACTCGGCTTCATGAAGCCGAGCGAGAACTGCACCTCTCCCTTCAGGCACTCGTCGTAGAATCCGCGCGTCGGCGGAAGTGCCGGCGCCGCCAGCAAATCCAGCGTCTCCTGGCGCAATCCCAGCTCGCGTCCGCTGGCGAACGCGCCGTAGGCGTGGGCGATGCCGCGCGCGGTGCCGACACCACCGCCGGAGGGCACTTCGAAGTTGCGCGCGTATACCCGCGGCTCGTCCAGATAGACCGCGAAACCGGGATTGATCACGAGCGCGCGGTAGATGTTCGAATGCGGATTCATCGCTTCGAGCGCGAATCGAAGCGGGAATCCAGTCAGCATGCGGATCCGGCTCGGCGACGACAACGTTGCGAGGCGAGCGTTCGGGATCTCCTCTGGCACACGGATGTAAACGTCCTCGCCGAGTGGCGACGCGATCTCGTCCTGGAAGAACTGTCCGAGGCTGCGATGTCGTGGATCGACCCGGCGCAACAGCTCGCCTTCATAGAAGCCCAGAGTGAGGGCGTGATACGCCTGGCGTGTGCCTGGCCCCCATGTCGGCTTCTGGCGGGCCAGTACCACCGCGAGGCGATCGACGTCAGCCACAACACTACGATCGACAGGTTCGTCGAACGCAAAGAGTCCGGCCTGATGCGCAAGGAGCTGGCGGACGGTGATTTTCTCTTTCCCCTGCTGCGCGAACTCGGGCCAGTACGAGGCCACTCGCTCCTCGTAGTCGAGCCAGCCGCGGGAGTGGGCGACTGCCAGGGTCATGGCAGCCAGGCCCTTCGTGGCCGAGTGAACGACGACCATCGTGTCCCGCTCCCACGGCTCGCCCGTTTGCTTGTTGCGGATACCGCCCCAGAGATCGACGACCTTCTCGCCGTGCTGATAGACAGAGCAGGCGCCACCCAACTCATCGCGTCGAGTAAAGTTCTCGGCGAACGCCTCGCGCACAGGCTCGAAGCCGCAACTGACGTGTCCCTCTACAGGATGTAATGCGACGGCAAGCATGGCTCCTCCCACGGCACGAGCGCCTCCGCCGGCGCCGACTCGGCGCGGCGCATGATGCCAAGTAGCTGTTTCCGCTGCATGATGAAGTGGGCGACGCGGCTGACGAGTCTGGTCAGCAACAATGGCAGGCCATGAAACCGGTAGCCTGGTCCGCCGCGGGCGCGCACGAGCAGACGCGTCGCGCCGGGCGCCACTTCATCGAGCACGAACGTCCACGTCACCTCTGGCGTGCCGTCCGGCGCCGGCCAGCCAAGCATCAACATCCGCTCGGGTTCCATCGCCAGCAGCGTGAATCCCTCCGCCACGCCGGGCAGCGCAGGGAAGATGGTGCCGATGGCCGGATGCTGCAGTTCCGGCACAATGCGCGACGCGCTCGGCTTCCGGCCGTTGTCGAGCCAGTCGTAGCTGTACCAACCGCCGCGGCTGCCTGCTCCCATCTGCACAAGCCACGGCCACACGTCGTGCGGCGGCCGTTCGATGGTCACCCCGTGCGTTAGCGTGTCAATGGCCTGTGGAATCCGCTCGTCTCCGGGCAGCGCGCGTACGCATTCGTCCGCCGTGGCGCGAACCGCCCGCCAGGATCTGC
>AR_comb_assmDRAFT_10417385_pt1 | contig 11542 bp, 16 predicted proteins | sample ArasoioldDNA_FD_10543 | JGI IMG/M metagenome (IMG submission 10543) | reverse complement strand
CCCGCTAAAGTTCAGGAAGTGGCAGGGTCGGCGGAAGCCGATGACCAGCTGGCCGCCGACTTCGAACAGGACTTCAACCTGGCTCTCACTCAAGGAATGCCGGAATACGTCCCTGATCTCGATCGGGGGCTGTTTTCGCTGTTTTATAGCGGGAATCTGTTTCGCTACGGCTACCACTGTCCGGTCAGGCGCCGGCCCCGGGTCGATACGGTGGGGGTCGAGGACCTGATTGTCTCCGAGGAAGCGACTAGCCTGGAGACCGCCACGCGCTGGACTATGCGCAGCATCGTTTCTCCCGTGGAGATGCGGCGGCGGCAGCATTATGGGTTGTGGCGCGATTGCGCTCTGGGCATTCCATTGCCGTCCACCGACCCGGCTAGGGCCAAGCTAGACCAGACAGCCGGCATCACGCCGCACGGGCAGCGCCCGCAGGACCAGCCATTCGAGGTCTATGCGACGGTGACCGACCTCGATCTAGCGATGTATGGGCTGCGTGAGAAGGGCGCCAAGCGTGGCCTGCCGTTGCCCTATCGGGTGACGTTGGAAAGGTCGAGCCGGGAGATTTTGCGTATTGAGCGGTTCTGGAAGCAGGGTGACAAAAAATTCGCCCGTAAGCGCCGCTGCGTTCACTATCAAATGGTACCTGGCTTCGGCTTTCTGGCGTATGGCTTTTTGCACCTACAGGGCAATAACGTCGCGACACTGACCGGTATCGTGCGGCAGCTGACCGATTGCATGCTGTTCGCGACGTTTCCGGGCGGGCTGAAGATCAAGGACGCTCGCACCGAGCGTAATGATCTAAATCCAGGGCCGGGCGAGTTCGTCGACGTCGCGGTTCCGGCCACTATCACCAACCTGCGCGATGCGGTGATGGCGCTGCCGTATAAGGACCTATCCCCGGTCGCTATCCAGTTTTACGAGCTGATCCAACAAGCGGCACAGCGTGTTGGCGCGGCGGCCCAGTTGGAGGTTGGTGAAGGGCGGGCCAACACTCCAGTTGGTACGATTATGGCCATGCTCGAAGAAAAGACCATGGTGATGAGCGCGATCCATAAGCGCTTGCACGAAGCGATGCGGCAGGAGCTGGTAATGCTCCGCGAGCTGTTTATGGAGGACCCAAAGTCGTTTCCTGAGGTGCTGGACAACCCTAAGCGAGCCTGGGCGGCAGCGTCCGAGTTCGCCAATCTGAACCTGGTGCCGGCGTCCGATCCCAACGTGCCATCCCAGGTGCATCGCACTATGCTGGCCACTGCGCTCGCGACCCTGAGTTCGATGCCGCAGTTCATGCCGCGGCTCGATATGGACGATATCTTGAAGCGTATCATGCGGATGGTCGGTATCTCGGATGCCGACAAGATCGTGGTACAGCCGCCGCCACAGGCACCGGGGACTGATCCCGGGGCGGCGGCGGCGGCAGCCAAGATCAAGACGACCGAGATGACCAACCAGCAGAAGACCCAGGACAGCCAGCGCAAGGCCGCGTCGCAGCTGGCGGACATGCAACAGCGTGAGCGCGATAGCCAACGTAAGGCGGCCAACGATGCGGCGGAGCGGCAGAACAAGATGGCCCTCGGCGCGCAGAAGATGCAGATCGAGACGCTGAAGCTGGCGCACGATCAGCAGCTCGCCGAGCGGCAGCACGTGCACGACGTCCAGCAGGCGCAGATGGATCACCAGCTGCATGCCCAGGAGATGCAGGCGAACCAGGCGCTAGAGCACACCCGCATGGCGCACGACCAGCAGATGGCAGCGCAGCGGCTGCCCCCTGGGCAAGGCGGCGGCCAAGGCGGGCAGCGGCGCTCGTTTGGCGGAGAGGGGATTTAGCGATGTCAGAGACCGAGGAGCGGCGGCTGCAGAAAGAGAACTACTTTCTGCGCATGCAGATGACGGGACGTGGCCTGTCCCTGCCGCCTCAGTTGCCCGAGAAAGCCACGGCGCAACAGCTTACCGAACAGAATGCAGCGATGAGGCAGCAACTCCAATGACCCATCCATATCTCGATAGCCACGCTAAGCGCCAATCTGAGGCGGAGGCAGTGGTGCGACGGACGGGCTACGGAAAGGTCAGCGACGTGAAGGACCACGCGCCGAAGATGCCAGTCAAAGAGCCCCCCGCGCCGCGTGAGACGAAGAACAACGTCGAGAAGGATTTGTTGTAATGGCACATCCCTATGCATCTGAGTGCAGCGACCGTCGTGGTAAGGCGAGTTCGCTGATCTCGCGCACCGGCAACGCGGGATTTGCTCGTGGTGGTGCCATCGGCGGGATGGCGGTGCACAAGCACGAAAGCCACCTGCACAAAGGCGAGCCGAAAACCAAGCTTGCCTCGGGCGGTATGGTCGATGGTGAGTCTGGCAAGCACCACGTTGGTCGCGCCCGCGGCGGCAAGGCCAAGTCGCGCGGGCCGCGTCATACCAAGGTCAACGTGATCGTCGCTCCACAGGGTGGAGGCGGTGCGCCGCCGATGCCTGTTCGGCCACCGATGATGGGAGCGCCGCGGCCGCCGATGGCGCCTGGGGCGCCTCCTGGCGGTATGCCGCCTGGGGCTAGCCCGATGGGTGGGATGCCCCCTGGTGCTGGCCCGCCCGGACTACCGCCTGGGGGGCCGATGCCTCCGGGCGGGCCGATGGCTGGCCCCCCGCCCGCGGCTTTGCAACGGCCGCCGATGTTGCCGCCTGGGGCCGCGCCGCCGGGGATGATGCGGGCGCGGGGTGGCGGGATAGTTAAGATGGAGGGCGGTGCTGGCTCGGGGCCGGGGCGCCTTGAGAAGATGGAGGAATATGGCGAGGGCGGCTTCAAGCCCAAGCGGAAGCGTATCGCATGACGCTGCATATCATCGGCACTGATGAGTTGCGGGAGGTGCGACGGGCGATCGAGCAGCAAAGAGCCGACGCGTATGCCGGGCTGTTACGGGCGAACAACCTGGAGGCTTTGCATTATCTTAGGGGTTACATTACGGCGTTCGATTGGGTTATCGCAGAATTCGATAAGCCACAGCCACAAGAGGCCGCCTGATGCCCACCCCTATTCGCGTTCTACACACGGACAATCCCAAGGACGTCATCTGGGATGACGTTAAAGACCTGCTCGATGGTTTCCAGCCGATGGGTGCTCGCATCCTGGTGGTGGTCTACGAGCGCGGTAAGCAGAAGGACAAAGAAGACGCCCGCACGGCTGGTGGCATCATTGTGCCGGACGTGCGGACGGGCGTGTTGGGAGAGGATAAATGGCAAGGCCGCGTTGGGTTGCTTGTGGCCAAGGGGCCTTTGGCGTTCCAAGACGATGACAATCACCATTGGGGCGACAAGCTCCCTAAGCTGTTCGACTGGGTGATGTTTGAGACCAACAACACATCGCCGTTCGACCTGCCTGGAGGGCGACGTGCGCGCTTCGTACAGGACATCTACGTCGAGGCAATCGTGCCCGACGAAACCTTTGACGCGATTTGGTAACCGCACCGGGCGTCCCGGTAGGGGAGTGAAAAATGTCTGATCTTCCGGCTCAGAACGTCTCTGAGCCAGTGGATGACGGTCAGGTTACTCAAGAGGACCTGGCTCGTATGTTGGCTGAGTCACGCAGCCGCAACACCAGCCTGGAACGCGAACGCGACGACTACCGGAGCCGTTTTCGATCTGCTGAGCGAGAGCGCGATGAAGCACAAATCCGCGTCGTCAGTGAGGCGGAGCAGCGCTACAACGCTGAGTTGGCTGCGGCTAATTCGCAGCTATCGTCGCTGACTGACACGATCGGCGCGGCTAAGGCGGCGTATCAAAACGCCATGGAGCAGGGCGAGCACGCCAGGGCAGCCGAAGCTCACGTGATGTTGACGCGTGCTGCCGCAGCAGAGACGCAGTGGCAGCAACGTAAGGCGTATCTGGAGAGCAACAAGCCGCAATTTGCTGCACCGCAGCAGCGTCCATCGGATGATATCGACGCGCAGCTGCTGCCGAGCGAACGCGAGTGGGTCGCGAGCCGGCCACGGTTTCGTACTGACCCGAGTTATCGCGAGCGCGTCATTCGCGCCTCCTCGATAGCAAACATGGATCACGAGCGTGGCTCAGAAGGATATCTCCGCCGCATCGAGGAGATCATGGGCGAGACTCGTCAGGCGTCTCAGAGCCAATCCGGTAACGGTTATGATGCAGACGAGCCACCGGCCCGCCGCCCGTCTGCCGACCTGGCGCCGACGCGACGCTCAGCACCAGGAGCCGCGCCGGCCGGGAGGGTGCGGGTCGAACTGACGGCCACAGAGCGCGAGATCGCTGATGCGATGTACGGTGATCCCAATACGGCGATCAACTACATCCAAAACCCGGCCGAGCGCTATGAGCACTACTTCAAGAACAAAGAAGCGATGCGCGCAGCGGGGAGGATATAATGGCAGATAACAACGTTCGCTTGGGTCAGCAGCGGCAGGAGCAGCGGCTACCCCAGAGACAGAAGAAATTCAATGCGCTTAGCCGCTTTGATCTCGACGAGAGCAAAAAGCCGCCGGGCTATACTTATGAGTGGAAGGTGCTGAAGGTTGCCGGCATGGAGTGGACGGAGGCCATCGTGCAGGCCGAACTGAACGGCTGGGAGCCGGTGCCGTCCGGTCGTCATCCTGAATTGGTAGGTCAGCGCCGCGCCAAAGAGGAAGCGAGCGCGCCGATCATCCGTGGCGATCAGATGCTCATGCAAATACCCACTGAATGGTATCAGCAGATGTTGGCGTTGGACCGGCACGCTGCGATGGACCCGCTAGAGAGCCAGATCGCGCGGCTCGGCCTGGAGGCCCGGCATCTTGGCGGGCGCCGTGGTGGTGTCAGGCGCGAGCGTAGTCCGGTCACCGTGGCGGCCAATGACGATGTGGTCGAAGGATGATGGGTTGAATGACCGGCAGTAGCAGTCCTGGCCTTAACGCGCTGATAGCGGATTGGGTGGCCAACCGGCGCGAGCGGGCGATCGCGGCCATGCGGGGCAGTCAGGCGCTACGCGACCAGATCGTCGCTGAGATTGATCGGCTGGAGCAGCCGGGCCGGCGTAGTCTATTGGAGCAGGACGAAGTGTGTCGCCAGTTGCATCGTATCCTTAAGGCGCTACAGGCGGCTGCTGGCGACGCACCCCCCGAGGAACCCGACGCCGCCACATAGGATTGCTCATCGATCTCTGGCTTGCGGCGGAACAGTGCAGCGAACTCAGTCATGCGCGCGGTTAGCCGCTCGGTGACGGTCAGGTCATCATCTATCATGGCGATTGTGTATACAGCGAAAGTGTGGCATTAGTCAAGCCATGACACGCGTATATAATCATAAGCCTTCGGCAGTGAATAGCGGCATGTCATCGCCACGCCAGCGCTTTATGCGATGCTGAATGTCAGCGACATGCTCAGCCTCACGCTCGATCAGCGTGCAGCCGAAACCTTCGAGCATGGCTGCCTCGGCGGTCGTGCCGCTGCCGGCGAATGGATCTAGTATGTGGCCGCCGGGCGGCGTGATCAGCCGCACCAACCAGCGCAGTAGCGACACAGGCTTGATTGTGGGGTGCTTGCTGTCGGCACGATCTGCGCCACCAGCCTTAGGCGAGTAGAACATACGCAATTCGTCGGGCGTGAACTCGCAGCGTTGGAAGAATCGGGATGCGCTACCGGAGTCGGCACGTCCGGGAGTCTGCGGCTGCGGACCTTTGCCGCTGAAATATTCGTCGCCGCCAGTTTTGCGCCCGTTGCTAACAGCGCCGGGCCTCTCCCCAAACGCCGCGAACGCCGCTTCCAGTTCCTTGCTGCCGTCGTGCAATAAATTAGGCGGCCAACGGCCGGCTTGGCTTGCGGTGGTTGTGCGCGGCTCGGCTTCGCTGACAGCGCCGCCGTTCAGCACACCAACATAGCGACTACCGGCGCCATGGCTGATTCGTGCTTCCTCTGGGGCATCGGGCGCAGCAACCCGACACGCCGCAATGTTGATCGCCCCAGTACCATACTTCCGCACATTATCAACCATACGGCCCTCAGGCCGACGCTGTGCTACGCAAATTGGCTCCAAGCTCGGCTTAAGCGCCTGACCCCCGTAGAACCAGCCGTCCCATTGCTGGGCCTCTGGCGTGGCTGGGGCGGTTATATCGGCAACACCATTCGTGCTGAATGTCGCACCACCATGCCAATTATTGGCTGGCCCCAAGTTCTTCCGAACTTTGCCGTCTAGGTAGCGATCACGCTGCCCAACAACTTCCCGCTCAGCACCAGCCACTCGGTCGAACATTTTTGACAAATTCGTAGCTTTCGGGAATCCCTGCCCAAAGGCCCAGACCAGCATTGGGTGGATTATGAAACCGGCGTCCTCAATTGCGCAGACCATGCGGTGATACGTGCGTGTGCCACCGCATGCTACGAGATAGCCGCCGGGCTTAAGAACACGAAACACCTCGGCCCATGTCTCGGGACGGAAGGCTACGTCGCCACCGTCCCATTGTTTACCCATGAAGCCACGAGCAACACGGGCATAGCCGTCTGCTCGGGCGTTAATTCGTTCAACTACCTTTCCAGGCGTTTCGCTAGTGGTACTGCCAAACCGCTTAACAATGCTGTTTAGATGGTAGGGCGGATCAGTTACGATAGCGTCGAAGGTGTCCGCCTCCATCGTCGGCAGCAGATCGCGGCAGTCACCGTGCAGAACGCTGATCATGTTACGCGGATCATCATTACCAAACTATCCCGCTGTCCACATCTAAGTGCCCAACCCGGACACTGCAGTCGACCGCGCAGCGGTAGCCGAACCTTGCTGCGTCGTCCCAGAAATATAGGTCTTGGGTGCCGACTGGGTGCTGTCCGCTGAGAAACCATGGGCGCCGTAGCCGGTCGTCACGGAACATATCGAGCCGGAAAACGGCAAACCCCATGGCAATGGCGCGGCATTCGACCAGTCCGCCGTTCGGGTCTGGCAGCATTGGGCGGAGATGGTCCTGGCCTGGCTCGCCGTAGATGTGCGCAAATCCATCCCTGCTCTTGAGAAAGTATAGTCCGGAGACTGCGGATAACTCTGGGTGGTTGTGCAGCTGGCCGATCAGATCGATTAGCCCGCGCGGCGGTGGCAGGTTGTCGTGCTCGGCGGTGCACATGAACGGCAGATCACGTAGCGTTGGACTGCCCAGGATGTCCTCGACCATCTGGGTGTAAGCTTGGCCGACCTCCAGATTCTGGGTGAACAGCCGCGCGCAGGCCGAGTTGGGCGGTCTCTGCAACGAGGTCCAGGCGGCTACCGTCCGCATTGGCACGGACGTGCCGCAGGGGCTGACAATGACAGTACGGCTGTCCTTCCAGGTCGCCTGTTCGGATAGGCGCCGCACGGTTTCGCCCAGCTCGGCGTTGTTGCGGCCCTGATCGGTTAGCGGAATGAGGTCATCTGACATGCGCGCTTCTATCGCGTGCAGGTATCGTTTGTCTTGTAGCAAACATGGGCATAAAAGGGCGGCCGGCGCTAAGGCGTTCGGGGCTTCGCTTCACACGACGTCAGCGCCGGCCAAGTTTCGCTATCACTACCCGGTAGGAACCGGCCGGGCAGCATGGCTTCATTATCAGGAGCCGCTGCCCGGGAAAAGCCGAACTTCTGGTGAACGACGGCTAATTTACCCTGACATATTTCCCGCGGCTCCAGATTTGTAGATTTCTCGAAGCATCGAGCCGTGCCCCAGCTGTGCGCTTCTGCACATTGACGCGGGCCATTACTCGCGCCTAACGTCCGGGCCGTTGTCGCGCGCTCCGTTGGACGTCCTGACGTAGAGCGCAGGCAAGGAGACCAGGCCGGCCCGTCGTCGGTCTGCAGCTGGGCGTCCCAGCCATCCCTGAAACCGTGCGTCCCCGGCCGGGAGAACTGTGCTCCGGCCGGGGTGCTGCGAAGCAAGGAGTGGCGCGCCCGTGGCCGCTAACACCCTAGCACCCAGCGGGTTCCATCATACGCGTCAGTGGGGGTCCAGTCCTCCGAACTACGCGCTGGAATACCGGCAACTCACCTACAACTACGCCTCCAACGTCGCTTTCGGCGATCCGGTGTACCTGTCGACCGACGGCTACGTGAAAACCGTCGCCAACGGCGGCACCTCGATCGATGGCATTGCTCTCGGCGTCGAATATTTCGACCCGAATAACATTATGTCGGGCCGCTACCGGCCGGCGTGGCTGCAACCGTCGGGGCTAAACTCCGCCACGATCGTCGAGGTCAAGGTGATCGCCGACCCGCAGGCGGTGTTCTACGTCCAAGGACGTGGCACTGCGCTGACCGTTTCCTCGATCGGCAAGAACTTCGATATCTACACCGGCACCTCCGGCGCGCCCGTCACCGGCTCTGGGCTCAGTGTCTGCGCGCTCGATGCCGCCAGCGGCTCAACCACGTCGACGCTGCCGTTCCGTCTGGTCGGCATCGTCGGTCTGACCCCTGGATTCTCGGCCAACGCCCCCTGCATCGCGCCTGGTTACGTCGCGACCAACGACAACCAGTGGCTCGCGGTGGTGATGAACACGCACGACCTGCGCACTCGCGTCGGTCAGGCATAACGGGGAGCGGGGGCAATGCCGATCAACAGAGCAAGTTTCCGCGACGGTCTACTTCCTGGTCTGGCGGACATCGAGGGCAAGTATCCACAACTGCCCACGCGCTATAAGGAATGGGCGGCGGTCAGTACGTCGAAGATGGCAATGGAGCGTATCGACGAGATGCGCTACATCGGCCTGCCGCAGCTGAAGGGCGAAGGTGCGGCAACCACCTTCGACAACGCGTCCGGCCAGCGCTTTACCTACGTCGCCAACATGATCAACGTGGGTCTCGGCTTCGCGATGACCCGTGAACTGCTGGATGACAATCTCTACAAAGAGCAGTTCGGCCCGACGAGCATGGGCTTGGCTGAAGCCTTCAGCCAGTTCAAAGAGGTCTACGTCCACAACCTCTTGAACACTGCGACCACATACAACTCCAGCATCGTTGCGGATGGCGTGGCGTTGCTGTCGACGGCGCATCCGATCGACAACGGCACCTATGCCAACACGTTCACCACGCAGCTTGGCTTCAACGAAGCGAGCGTCGAAAGTGCGCTGAACACTATTCGCTTGTGGCCCGACCAAGCTGGGCTGCTCGCTATGGTGCGCGCGCGCAAGATCGTGGTGCCTGTGGGCCTGTCATGGGCTGCGGAGCGTCTGTTCAAAACCGAACTGCGCACCAACACTGCGAACAACGATGTGAGCGCGATCATCACCTCGGGCGCGGTGCCTGAGAGCTATGTGGTGAGCGAGTTCCTGACTAGCCAGTTCGCTTGGTTCGTGATGACCAACGTGAAGGGGCTGCGGGTATTCGATCGCGTGCCATACGAAATGGACATTCAGGTGGATGCGACGACCGGCAACCTGCTGTGCGTCGGCTACGAGAGGTATGGAACTGCCTACACCAATCCACGTGCGGTGTTCGGCAGCACTCCGACTTCGTAGGGAGAACCTAGATGCCCGGCCCTGGCACTTCATTCAACGGTCCTCTACAGGTCGGCAGTAAGATCGGCACCGACTTCGGCGGTGTCGTTCTCGCGCAGCAAACCACGCTCGTGCAGAACAGCACCACGGCGGTCACCAATACGATCGTGGTGCCTGGCGGATCGGCGATCATCGACATCATCTCCGATAGCACTGTCGCGTGGAACAGCGGCACCTCGGCCACGCTGAGTATCGGTACCGCAGCTGCCGGCACGCAGTATGGGGGATCGGTCGATCTGAAGAGCGCGACGGCGCGACAACGTCCGGCCTGGACGGCGGCACAGCTGAACGCGATGTCTAACGTCGGCACCACGACGCCGACCGCAACGCTCTACATCACCGCGACACCGTCGGGCGCGACTTCGGCGGGCACGACTATCGTGACTGTCGTCTACCTGCAGACGGTGCAGACCACACTCGGGGTCTCATGATCCCGGTTAACCTGACCAAGGTGATGACCGCGGCGTCCGCAACCGCGGTCGTTAACGCTGGGGCGCTCGCGGCGGCCGGCAATCTGACCCTGAATGGCGGGTCAGTCTCTGGCGGGGTGGCGACGTTTACCACCCAGCGCCGGCTGGCGCTTACGTCGGGCGGCAATGACAGCGCGCGCCGCGCGACGGTGGTCGGCACCAACGACGACGGGGCGATCATCTCCGAGACTGTGCAGCTGACCAGCGCCGGCACCGCCAACTCGGTGCTGGACTACAAAACGGTCACCAGGGTCGGGGTGGACGGGGCGATCGCCACGACGATCAGCATCGGCACTACCACCACCGGCTCGACCCGGTGGGTGCGGTGCAACACCAACCTGACGCCGTTCGCAGTTAATGTCTCGACCCAGTTGAGTGGGTCTGTGACCTATCAGGGCGAGAGCACCTGCGACGACTTCTGGTCAGCGCCGTCCGGCCCGACGCTGAACGTCACCTCGACGATCAACGTGGCGACACCGATCGCCTCGGGGAGCGCCGCCGGTGTCACGGCGCTTACCAACCCCATCACCGGCGTGCGTCTTACGATTACCGCCGGCACCGGCACGCTCACCGCGCAGGTGGTCCAGGCCGGCATCACTAACCGCTAACGGAAGGCAGGAGCTATCCGAATGGCATACAAAAACCGGCGGTCGCGCAAGTCAGGCGGCTCGATGAACCTCTACAACGCGAAGGGCTCGCCAGCGGCGGAGAACATCGATGCCAAGAGCGAGGGCTTCAAGCGCGGCGGCAGCAAATGTCGGGCCGATGGCGGCGCGGTCGAAGGCGAAGGCGGCAAGCATCACATGGGGCGTGCGCGTGGCGGTGCGATCCGCAAGGGCCGGGCGCGTGGCGGCTCCAGCTCGCCATACTCGGCGGCCCGCTCTGCGACCGCGCCCAAGGGCAAGAACAGCAGCTGCGGTCCGGGCGAGCAGGCGCCGACGGTATGAGCCGGCTGACCGCGAAGCAGCGGCAGACGATGCCGAAGTCGAGCTTTGCCTTACCTGGCCACGGGAAAGGACCGAAAGGTGCGGGCGCCGGGAGCTATCCTATTCCAGACCGAAGCCACGCGGCTAACGCATTGGCGCGCGTTAGCCAGCACGGCTCATCGTCGGAAAAGGCTCGGGTGCGCGCCGCAGTGCATCGGAAGTATCCCGACATCGGCAAGGGGTAGTCCTGGGCCATGAGCGGCACGACGGGCACCTACGCCTTCGCGCCCGCTCTGAGCGAGATAGCGATCGACGCGCTTGAGCGGTGCGGGTTGCCAGCGACCTCGCTGAATAACGAGCGCACGACCTCGGTGCGCCGCTCGATGAATTTCGTGCTGTCGAGCTGGAGCAATCGCGGCATCAACCTCTGGACGGTGCAAGAGGTTGTGCAGCCGATGCCGCAAGGGGTGACGCAGTATTTCGACGACGCGTCCTGCGTTGATATCCTGCCGGCCTCGGTCACCATGCGCCAATACATGATGGGCGCGCCGACCTCGGTGACCCCGGCGTTTGCCACCAATCTCGGTTCAGCCAATGTCGCCATCGGCGGGTTCCCGGTCACCCCGACGGTCGGCAGCTACATCAATGTCGGGGTGCAGG